>Ga0190283_1000110_pt1 | contig 44929 bp, 40 predicted proteins | sample 48691801_MG_FD_161669 | JGI IMG/M metagenome (GOLD analysis project Ga0190283, IMG submission 161669) | Hydrothermal vent microbial mat bacterial communities from Southern Trench, Guaymas Basin, Mexico - 4869-18-0-1_MG | ecosystem: Environmental > Aquatic > Marine > Hydrothermal vents >...
AAATCGCCCCATAGATCCATTTCGCAGCACAATTGTTCCTGTAGAGTACTTTTTTTAATTTTTTGAAACAAAAAACGAATAATTTATTTTTAGCACTTGACTTGTGAAAGAGTTTTGCAAGAGGCTCATGGGTAAATAATAATAATTGGCGTGATAACATGTCAGAAAAAGTAAAAATATTAGTATCAGAAGATGAATTAATCCAGCCAATGACTGATATATGGGAGAATTACATTTGAATTATCAATTTTTATTAGATACTCATGCCCTAGTATTTTGGATAAATCGAGAAAATATGTCTCAGGCATTGCTGAAATTTTTAGACGAACAGGATTCGTTAGAGCTTCTTATGGTATCTAATAACTTTGTAAATTAATTTGGATGACTTGCCCATAATCAATTTTAGTTTCAAATATTTTTAAGGGAGATATATCATTAATTATGGCTAAAAATGCCCGTATTGCCCCACCATGTGTAATAATGCAAATGACTTCATCAAAGGGAAGTTGTTTTAGCTCATTTATAAAAGATGAAATTCGCGCAAGTAAATCTCGGTATGATTCGCCATGAGGGCATGGTGTATTTATATAGTCGTTAAACCAATGTTTGGCATCAATCGTATTCTGAATGGCTTCCCAACTTTTACCTTCCCATTTGCCAAAATCTAATTCCTTAAGCCGATCATCATAAATAATATTTTTGTTATTTTCGGCAAGAGTTTGTGCAAGTAAAGCACATCTTTGCAAAGGACTAGAATAGATTGCAGAAAACGGATGTAAGCTATTTTTTATTTTAAGAGCCTCTTCTTCAAAGTCATCGGCAAGTCTAATATCACTTTGTCCATAGCAAATACCTTTGGCTAAATTAACTTTTGTATGTCTGATCAGAAATAGCTTCATAGGATGTTATTTTGAACAACGATAAAACAAATATAAAATACCAATTCAGCTAATTGCTGCAAAGCGCCGAGTACATCTCCGGTGTATCCTCCAATATGTTTTACCACAAAAGCTTTGAATGTATATAACAGGATAACTGAAACCGGGATAATTAACAGAGTGACTTGCCATTGAATTAATGCCAGTGGTATTACTGCAAAAATTAAAGCGATTAACACATCCTGCCATGAACATTTTTGCCCTACTGGTTTTGATTTGCTGGTTGAACTTTTACCGACATATTTTCCAGTATAAATGAATAGCACCGGTAACATCCTGCTAAATGTATGAGCAGCAATAATGACAACCGGTATTTGCAGCGGATTAATTGCCAACAAACTGAAAAATTTGAAAAGAAACATCATTAATAGCCCGATAGTACCGTAAGTTCCTATCCGGCTATCTTTCATTATTTCAAGAATTTGCTCTTGACTATATCCGCCACCAAAGCCATCACAAAAATCTGCAAAACCATCTTCGTGAAACGCGCCAGTCAGTAAAACGGTAGCTGCTAAACTAAAAAGTATCGACAAATGCAGATTCAATATGGTAGCCGTTATAAAATAAACAAAGGCACCAACACTTCCCACTATTATCCCGATTAAAGGAAAATATTTTGTGGCTCTGTTTAAATTGTTTTCTGAAAAACCGGTGCTTTGTGGCACAGGAATTCGTGTGTAAAACATTAGGGCTGTAAAAAATATCTGAATTTCTTTTTTCAAAATGACTTTTAGAATCAATAGAAATCCGATTTTTTCAAAAATCGGATTTCTTAATTAGAACTATCTGAAACGCCAGCATTTTCAAAGCTTGCCATTTCATTTAAAAATAGAACCGCCGATTTAATTAATGGATAAGTGACGGCGGCACCCGTTCCTTCTCCCAAACGCATATTCAAATCAACTAAAGCTTCTACTCCCAAGTATTCGAGCATATACTTATGACCATTTTCCATGGAACAATGGCAAAATATGCAATTATCCAGTATTGATTTATCCAATTGATAAGCAGCTAATAACGCAGCTGTCGTAATAAAACCATCTACTAAAACTACCATTCCATTTTTTTTCGCTTGTAACATGGTACCACACATCATTGCAATTTCCAAGCCGCCGAAAGTGGCCAGAATTTCAAGCGGATCGCTGACATCGTATTTTTCGGCTGCCCGTTTTAAAATGGCTTTTTTCTTTCTCAAGCCCTCATCATCATGCCCTGTGCCTCTTCCAGTGCATTCTTCAATGGAATGTCCGGTGTACTTATGCAAAAGAAGCGATGCCGCTGAAGTATTTCCAATACCCATTTCCCCAAAACCAATAATATTACATCCGGCTTCAAATTCCTTATTCAAAATTTCTTTTCCTTTATTGAGAGCCAGCATACAAATATCCATTGACATAGCAGGTTCTTTGAGGATATTTTTTGTACCCTTTGCAACCTTAGCATGGATCAGATTTAACGCCTTAGAAAAATCGTAATCGACTCCCGCATCCACAACTTTCAAATTAATATCGTGTTGGCGACAAAAAACATTAATGGCAGCTCCCCCATTTAAAAAGTTCATGATCATCTGAAAAGTCACTTCCTTGGGATACCGGCTTACTCCTTCATCAGCCAAGCCATGATCAGCTGCAAATACCATAAGAGTCGGATTTTTCAAATCAGGTGATAGCGTATTTTGTATCATTCCGATTTTATGAGCAATCATTTCTAACTTGCCCAATGAACCAAGCGGTTTGGTTTTCAAGTCGATTTTTGTCTGTAAAGCTTTTTTCATGTTGATAAGTGTTTGATTTTAAAGGACTATTTAATTTCCAAAGGAATACCGGAAACCATAAAATATACATTATCTGCTAATGCGGCTATATGTTGATTTATCCACCCTTGCAAATCAGTAAACTTTCTGCCACTTTCATTCTCAGAATGTATACCCATTCCAAGCTCGTTACTAACAACAATAAGTGTAAAGTCTTGTTGAACAAAATTATCCCATATTGATTTCGCCTCCTCAAGTGAATTTTCAAGATCGTATTCTGCGTCATGAAATATATTTGTGAGCCAAAGGGTAATGCAATCAAGAACAATCGTTTCGCCTTGAAGCTCAAGTTTATCAAGGTTTTTTTCTTCCTCAATCGTTTGCCAATTTTCAGAACGGTCACTACGGTGCCGTTTTACCCTCGCTTTAAAATCTTCATCCCAAATTCTTGCTGTTGCCAAAAAAATCGGATTATCCGCTTTATCTTTTGCCAACTTTTGGGCATAGTGACTTTTACCGGAACGTTGACCGCCGGTAATGAATATTATTTTTCGCATTGATACCCTCATTTTGTGTGGATTTAACCCTATGTCAGCCAGAAATACCCTTTTTTGAAAAAATGGTATTTCTAACACACTAAGTTGACATTTTTCCACTCACTAGATTAAACTGTTAAATAGGTTTTTTAGAAATATCCTTTTTCAAAAAATAATAGCCGGGTAGGGAATGGACAAATTCTTCCCACCCTACTTGACTAACTTTTTAGGAACAACTAAGTATGAATACACAAGTTTTAATCAAAGAGGCAAACTCTTTGCCGGTAGAAGAACGAGCAATTATAGTGGACTCATTATTAAAAACCTTAAACACGCCTGAATCCGATTTTGATAAAAAGTGGGTTATGGTAGCCAAGGCTCGTCTTCAACAAATGCGTTCTGGTAAAGTAAAAGCCATTCCCGGCGAAGAAGTGTTTTCAAAAATATGGAGTCGTTTTTCTAAATTAAATATTCATTTTACCCCGAAGCAGAACAATAATTTATTGAGGCAATAGATTATTTCGAGGAAAAAGGTCTTGGTTTAGATTTTGCCTTTGAGGTTTATGCAACCATAGAAAGGATTAAATCCTTTCCAAAAGCATGGCAAATTATTGAAGGGGATATTCGGCGTATTTTAGTGAACCGTTTTCCGTATGGAGTACTTTACTCAGAAGAAAAAGAAGAATTATATATTGTGGCAGTGATGCATCTTCATAGGAACCCTGAATATTGGAAACATAGAATCTAAAACAATGAATTTCTCAGTAGCGTAGCGTGGGTAGAAAACCCACCCAATCTTAGTTGAATCGGTCAAATATAACTTAACTCATTGATTTATATAAAGATAAGCAAAACCATCCTATCAAATCAATAAACCAGTCAAATTGGATAAGATGAACAAACGTTTTCATTAATTATAATTATAAACCCTTTTTAATCAAAAATATCAGGTTAGGAATGAAGCTTTAATAACATCCGAAACTTTCAAGCCAAACCTGACAGGTTTAGTTTTCGAGGTTTGAATTTTTTGAAGAAAAACTCAAACCTCGAAAGTATATTATTCAATTCTCATTCCTTAATAAAAAAATTTTATCTACTTTGATGCGGGACGGGTTTGCAACCCCGTCCGTCACGTTTGAGCTACGTTTGAACTACGTGTCGATCATGAAAACTTTTAGGACGGTGTGCAAACCCCGTCCGCGTCAAATTTGATTTCTGTTCAGTATAATTATTAATTTATTAACTAATTTATGAACCCTTTAACAAAATCAACACCAGAATCTATATTAATCATGGCAGGGGGTACCGGCGGGCATGTCTTTCCTGCCATCGCCATTGCAGAGGCTCTGCGAACACAGGGCATAACCGTATATTGGTTGGGAACACGATTGGGGTTAGAAGCGCGTGTTGTACCAGCTGCGGATATAGAAATAAAATATATTAGTATCAATGGTTTACGAGGGAAAGGCTGGTTCAGCTTGTTGGCTGCTCCCTTTAAAATTACTTTAGCGTTATGGCAATCGGTGCGCGTTCTACGTGCCTTACGCCCCGTTGCGGTCGTTGGAATGGGTGGATTTGTCACTGGACCAGGCGGTGTCGCGGCGTGGTTACTACGTATTCCTTTATTGATTCACGAACAAAATGCGATTGCCGGTTTAACTAACCGTTGGTTAGCGCGATTAGCATCAACCGTAATGGAAGCATTTCCTAACACCTTTCCAAAAAAATATCAGGCAGTGCATACCGGGAACCCACTCCGTGCTAATATTATGGCTCTATTGCCACAAACGCCCAGGATTGTACATAAACCTCTGCGCGTATTAATCGTCGGTGGTAGTTTAGGAGCAAAAGCTTTAAATGATACCATGCCGATTGCTCTACGACAACTGCCCGATGCTATTGAAGTGTGGCATCAAGTGGGAGAAGCACATGCTTCTGCTATGCAATCGGCTTATGAGGGTGTGCCCTTTAAAGTGCGTGTCGCCGCTTTTATTGAAGATATGGCGGCGGCTTATGCCTGGGCTGATCTGGTGATTTGTCGGGCGGGGGCGATAACAGTTAGCGAATTGGCACAAGTGGGGGTTGCTAGTATTTTAATACCTTATCCTTATGCAGTGGATGATCACCAAACACGCAATGCTCAATTTTTGTCAAAAAACGATGCTGCAATACTGCTACCTCAAACTGCGTTGAGCGTGGAAACATTAGTCCATTTAATGAAAGAATTATATAATAATCCAGATCGCTTACAAGCAATGTCAGCGGCGGCTCGGAATTGTGCCACACCAACGGCATTACAAAAAGTAGTGGATTCAGTTATCAGTTATTAGTTTCGCTCAAGAAATACGCTTGATATGATGGTATATTTTTTAGAAGAAATCACTTAAAGCTACCGAATTTATACATGAAAGTTAATAACAATTCATCTCTTCCTAAACGTAGTAGGCGCATTCACTTTATCGGTATTGGAGGCTCCGGTATGGGTGGTATTGCTGAAGTCATGCAGCGCATTGGCTACGCAGTTTCAGGTTCTGATTTGCACAAAAATAGTATGACGCGACGTTTGACAGATCTTGGTGTTAAAGTGCAAATTGGGCATACAGCTGAACAGGTACATGGCTGTGATGTCGTCGTGATTTCTAGTGCCGTGACGGAAGATAATCCAGAAGTACAAGCAGCCCGTCTCCGAAGAATTCCCGTGGTACCCCGCGCTGAAATGTTAGGCGAACTCATGCGATTTCGTCAAGGTATTGCCATAGCGGGAACGCATGGTAAAACCACAACAACCAGTTTAATTGCTAGTTTATTAGCTGAATGCGGTTTAGACCCTACCTTTGTGATAGGGGGACGTTTAAATAGTGTCGGCACCCATGCCAGTTTAGGGTCCGGGGAATATTTAGTCGCAGAAGCGGATGAAAGTGATGCTTCCTTTTTATACTTAAAACCGGTGATGGCTGTCGTTACCAATATTGGGGCAGACCATATACGAACTTATCATAATGATTTCAATCAGTTACGCCAAACTTTCATCGACTTTTTGCAACAACTCCCCTTTTATGGATTAGCCGTCTTATGTATTGATGACTTGGTCATAAAAAATGTGCTACCGCAATTAACTAAACCTAAAATAACTTATGGCTTATCTTCACAAGCCGATATTCGTGCCGTTGATATTTTGCAAAATCAAGGACAAACGCATTTTAAAGTGCTACATGATCAAAGCCCTTGGTTAGAAGTCACACTCAATTTACCGGGCGAATATAATGTGCGTAATGCGTTAGCTGCGATAGCTATCGCACATGAAGTTGGTGTTTCTGATGCGGCGATTTATCGCGCATTAAGTGCCTTTAGTGGTATAGGTCGACGTTTTCAAATGCAAAATATTAAAATAGCCGCTGGGGAAATTTTGCATATTGATGACTATGGACATCACCCAGAAGAAATTGCCGCCGTGCTACAAGCGATACGTGATGGATGGCCAGGGCGACGTATCGTCGTCGCATTTCAGCCTCATCGTTATACACGGACTTATGACTTATTTGACGAATTTGTGCAAATCTTATCCACGATTGAAATTTTATTATTGCTTGATATTTATCCTGCCGGGGAAAAACCGATTGCGGAAGCTACGGGAGAGGTACTATACCAAACTCTCCGTGCTAAAAAGCCTGTTAATTTACAATTTGTAGCACGTCCAGAACAATTAGCTACCCAATTGCTGCCCTTATTACAAGATAATGATATTTTACTGACTTTAGGTGCAGGCAGTATTGGTGCCATTGCAGCAACTTTACCAAAGGCTTTAAAATAAAAAGATGACACAGTTACCGGATAATACTTCAACTGGGGAATTGCAATCAGCTCCCTTCAACCCGGTTGGTTTGCGAGGGAAACTACGTCATAATGAACCCATGTCAGCGCATACTTCATGGCGTATCGGTGGTCCCGCTCAATGGTTTTATGAACCTGCCGATGTGGAAGATTTAGCACAATTTTTGCGGAAACTTCAGAAAAAAATCCCTGTTTTTTGGCTCGGCTTAGGGAGCAACCTCTTGGTACGCGAAGGCGGAATACGGGGTGTTGTCATATTGACAGCCGGTTTGCTCAATGACCTGAAATTATTAAATGACAATACCTTATATGTTGAAGCGGGGGTTAGTTGTGCGAAATTAACCCGTTATGTGGCGCGTGCTGATTTGACAGGTACTGAATTTTTAGCTGGTATTCCAGGCAGCTTTGGGGGGGCTTTAGCTATGAATGCCGGTGCTTGGGGGGGAGATACCTGGTCATTGGTGCGTGGATTAGAAACTTTAGATCGACAAGGTGAACATCACCGTCGTCAGGTGACAGATTATGAAATTGGTTATCGTAGCGTCAAAGGACCAAAAGATGAATGGTTTATTGCTGCCACTTTACAATTGACTCCCAATCCCAAAAAGGATGGACAGGCAAAAATTCAAGCCTTACTGAAACAACGTAATGAAAAGCAACCTATTGGTTTAGCAAGCGGTGGCTCCGTTTTTCGTAATCCCCCTGGGGACTACGCTGCTCGTTTGATAGAACAAGCCGGGTGGAAAGGTAAAACTCAAGGTGGGGCTTGTGTTTCCGAAAAACATGCCAATTTTATTATTAATTACAATAGGGCAACTGCCACAGACATTGAACAGTTAATTGAAAAAATCCAGGCTGATGTCGTACAAAGCACGGGTATTAGTTTAATACCAGAAATACATATCGTAGGTGAAAAGTAATAGTTAGGGACAACAGTAAAATAAATACTATTTTTTGAAAAAATAATATTTGTAGAGCCATTACAAATAATAATAAAACTTATAAAATAATGAAAAATGAATTTGGTAAAGTAGCCGTATTGATGGGCGGCAATTCTGCTGAACGAGAAATTTCCCTTTTAACTGGACATGCTGTATTAGCTGCCCTATTGCGTCAAGGTGTTGATGCAGTAGGTATTGATACTGCCCATCATTTTATTCCCCAACTGATAGAAACCACTTTTGACCGTATTTTTATTGCTTTGCATGGACGCGGTGGCGAAGATGGTACAGTACAAGGATTGCTAGAACAATTAGGTATACCTTATACTGGCAGTGGCGTATTAGGTTCAGCATTAGCCATGGACAAATACCGTACCAAACAACTTTGGCAAGAACAGGGATTACCTACCCCCCCCGATGCCCTGGTATCGCCTAACAGTGATTTGACCCAAATCGTCAAGCAATTAGGTTTACCGCTTATGGTCAAACCAGTGTTAGAAGGCTCTAGTGTCGGTATGGCTAAAGTCAGCCAGCTTGATGAATTAGCGGATGCGATTAAAACGGCTGCCCAATTTAATTGTGAAGTGATAGCTGAACACTATATAAAGGGATTAGAATATACGGCGGCTATTTTGCATAATACAGTTTTACCTTTAATACAATTAGATACACCCCGTGATTTTTATGATTACACTGCCAAATATACTGATACCAAAACCACCTATATTTGTCCCTGTGGTTTACCTACTGCACAAGAAAAAGCATTACAAACCTTATCTATGCAAGCTTTTTCATCAATCGGAGCTAGCGGCTGGGGGCGCGTCGATTTCATGACTGATGAATCAGGACAAGCCTGGTTAATAGAAGTGAACACCGTACCGGGAATGACGGATCATAGCCTGGTACCTATGGCAGCAAAAGTGGCTGGTATTGGCTTTGATCAACTAGTATTACGTATTTTAGCGACGGCATGTTAGAAAGTGATTTACCTGACAAACTATCTATAGCATTTACCCAGGATTTAAAATATTAGCTGTGCAAAAACGTTCAAAATCTGATAACTGGTTTTCAGTCTATAAAATTGCTATACTTTATAACCTTGCTTGGTATCAGAAAATACTCTTAATGAGTTTGCTATTTAGCCTAATGGTTGGTTTTGGGTTGATCATGCTTGATCCGCATACACTTCCCATCAAAACGGTGCGAATTGACGGTCATCTCATTAATACTAATCCTCAAACATTGCGAACCATGTTATCGAAAATTGCTAAAGGCGGTTTTTTTAATATAGATTTTACAAAGGTGCGTTTAAGTATCTTGACTTTACCCTGGGTTAAAAATGTACAAATTCATAAACAATGGCCGGATACTCTGATCATACAGATACAAGAACATACTGTTGTTGCACGGTGGATGAATAAAGCTCTGGTAAATATTGAAGGTAAATTGTTCATTTCTTATCCCAAAATTCGGGCTAGCTCAGATTCAGTTAATCATAAATTCAGGGACTTACCCCTGTTTACAGGGCCTTTAAAAAGCCTAAAAGACATTTTAAAACGTTACAACCAACTTGCGCCCCTGGTATCAGCAGCCGGATTAAAAATTCAAGAATTTGGCTGTAATGCTCGCAAAGCCTGGTATATGGTATTAAATAACGGTATGAAACTTAAACTAGGACGCGGTGATAATCAAATGCGATTACAACGCTTTTTTAAAGTCTATCAACGCCTAGTGATGTCTTATGGAAATTGGGAATCGTTGCTTATGGACTTACGTTATACCAATGGTATTGCGGTACGGACGGTGTTAGCCAAGTGAGGAAAAATATGCCACCTAGAGAAAAAAATTTAATTGTTGGCCTTGATATTGGTACCTCCAAAGTAGTTGCCATTGTAGGTGAGGTTTCTGAAAACGAAAATGAAGTCGAAATCATCGGCATAGGACAACATCCCTCACGGGGCCTCAAAAAAGGCGTGGTTGTCAATATTGAATCGACCACCCATTCGATTCAACGAGCAATGGAAGAAGCAGAGTTAATGTCCGGTTGTGAAATTAACTCCGTTTATACAGGCATTGCCGGCAGTCATATCCGCAGTATGAATTCGCATGGCATTGTAGCGATTCGTGACAAAGAAGTGAACCAAGATGATGTTGACCGCGTTATTGATGCAGCCCGCGCTGTTGCGATCCCTGCGGATCAAAGAATTATTCATATTCTGCCGCAAGAATATGTGATTGATAATCAAGAAGGGATACGTGAACCCATCGGCATGTCTGGTGTCCGTTTGGAAGCTAAAGTCCACATGGTGAGCGGTGCTGCCAGTGCTGCACAAAATATCATTAAGTGCATTCGTTTGTGTGGATTAGAAGTCGATGATATGATTCTAGAACAACTCGCCTCCAGTGCAGCTGTATTGACTGAAGATGAAAAAGATTTAGGTGTTTGTTTAGTTGATATTGGGGGGGGGACAACGGATATAGCGATATTTACTGAAGGGGCAATACGTCATACGGCAGTGATTCCAATTGCAGGCGATCAGGTGACTAATGATATTGCAGTGGCTCTGCGTACCCCCACCCAATATGCTGAAAATATTAAAATTAAATATGCTTGTGCTTTAACCAAATTAGCCAATGCGGATGAAATGATAGAAGTACCTAGTGTCGGTGCCCGTCCGCCCCGTAATTTAGCCAGGCAAACTTTAGCTGATGTTGTAGAACCTCGTTATGAAGAATTATTAAGCCTGGTACAAGCTGTATTGCGTCGTAGTGGTTATGAAGATTTAATCGCAGCTGGCATAGTACTGACTGGCGGCAGTGCTAGAATGGATGGGGTTATAGAATTGGCTGAAGAAGTATTTTCTATGCCTGTACGTATTGGTTATCCTAAGTATATAACAGGATTAGTTGATGTCGTCCATAATCCTATTCATGCCACTGGTGTGGGTTTATTATTATTTGGCTACCAACATCGCCATGAACGGATATCGGAAATTACCCAACAAGGGGGAAATGTTAAAGGCATGTTGGGTAATATGAAAAATTGGTTTCAAGGTCATTTTTGATAAGTTATTTAGTATATTAGCTTATGCTAATTTGACAGACTTGCGAAAGTTTAAGATAGTCAACATGAATAAAAAATTGAAAATCGTGTATTGATTTTTTCATTTTTACTTATTTGGAGGTTTTAAAAATGTTTGAATTAATGGATACTTACAGCCAAAATGCTGTGATTAAAGTAATTGGTGTCGGTGGAGGTGGTGGCAATGCAGTTGAACATATGCTCGAAGGTAATATTGAAGGCGTTGAATTTATTTGTGCTAACACCGATGCACAAGCTCTCAAAAATTCGTCTGCACGGACCATTTTGCAACTGGGCACGGATGTCACCAAAGGTTTAGGTGCCGGTGCGAATCCAGAAGTGGGGCAACAAGCTGCCCTGGAAGATCGTGAACGTATCATGGCAGTCCTTGAAGGTACTGATATGGTATTTGTCACCGCTGGGATGGGTGGCGGTACCGGTACTGGTGCGGCACCCATCGTGGCACAAGTGGCTAAAGATCTTAATATATTAACCGTAGCGGTTGTCACTCGCCCGTTTCCGTTTGAGGGTAGAAAACGTGCTCATCTTGCAGAAGAAGGCATTAGAGAACTGAGTGAACATGTGGATTCGTTAATTATTATTCCTAATGAAAAATTGATCGGCGTTTTAGGTAAAGATACCAGCTTATTAGATGCCTTCAAAGCCGCTAATGACGTTTTATTGAGTGCGGTGCAGGGCATTTCTGAGCTGATCACACGCCCTGGTTTAATTAACGTTGACTTTGCTGATGTTTCTACCGTGATGCAAGATAAGGGTTTAGCTATGATGGGAACAGCCCATGCGAAGGGAGAGGGGCGTGCTCGTAAAGCCGGTACGGATGCTATTTCCAGTCCCCTTTTAGAAGACATAGACTTATCGGGTGCCCGCGGGATTTTGGTTAATATGACAGCCGGTATGGATGTGAGCATAGGCGAATTTCAAGAAATGGGTGATGTGGTAGAAGAATTTGCTTCAGAAAATGCGACAGTGGTTGTTGGTACAGTGCTTGATCCGGAAATGAAGGATGAACTGCGTGTCACTGTGATTGCCACTGGTGTCGGAGCCATTAGCAAACAGCCACAAGAACAGCAGCCCGATAAAAAAGTGGTGTCATCACAACCAGTGGTGGAAAAGAAGAATAAAAGTCAAGTGGGTGATTATAGAGAGTTTGATAAACCCACCGTCACACGTTTACAGAGTAGTAATGACAATAGTCTTGATGGTAAGGGAAATAGTGAAACACCGTCGGGAGATTATTTAGACATTCCTGCGTTTTTACGTCGTCAAGCTGATTAGCTGATTTCAGATAGCGAAAAATATAACTTAGCCATAAAGATTTGTAATTTATAAATAACATAAGGAGGATAGCAAACATTTAGTTTAATCATCAGAGTTGTCTTTGAGCGAAGCGAGATCATTAGAACCGTGATTTTATGTTCGCAAAATAGCAGAATCTAAATAATGATAAAGCAGCGTACTTTAAAAAATGTGATTAGTGCCACTGGTGTTGGTTTACATACAGGTGAAAAAGTTTATTTAACTTTAAGGCCAGCACCGGTTGACCGTGGAATTATTTTTAGACGAGTCGATTTAAAAAGGCCGGTAGAGATTGTAGCGTCTTCCGAAAATGTGGGTGACACTCGTTTATCAACGACTTTAGTTAAGGGCAATGTAAGAATATCGACGGTTGAACATTTATTATCCGCTTTGGCAGGTTTAGGGATAGATAATGCTTATATTGATGTGAGTGCCCCTGAGGTGCCTATTATGGATGGCAGTGCTGGACCTTACGTGTTTTTGATTCAATCTGCGGGCATAGAGGAACAAAATGCCCCTAAAAGTTATATTCGTATTAAACGCACGGTGAAAGTCCAACAAGGCGATAAGTGGGCACGTTTTGAACCCTTTAATGGTTTTAAAGTTCGTTTCCAGATAGATTTTGATCATCCGGTATTTAGAAAAAGTCCAGGTTATGTTGAAATTGATTTTTCTAAAACCGCTTTTGTCAAAGAAATAAGTCGTGCTCGTACTTTTGGTTTCATGCGTGATATTGAGTTATTACGCGAAAATCATTTAGCTTTAGGAGGAAGTCTTGATAATGCCGTCGTTATGGACGATTATCGTATCTTAAATGAAGATGGATTACGTTATGAAGATGAATTTGTGAGACATAAGGTACTTGATGCTGTGGGAGATTTATATTTATTAGGACATAGTTTAATAGGTGTTTTTAGTGGATATAAATCTGGACATGAACTTAATAATATTTTATTGCGTACCTTATTAGCGAATCAACATGCTTATGAAATGGTACGCTGTGATGATAATTGCGTCACCGTGCCACGTTTAAGTTATTTTCAACCACTTTATAATGGTTAATATTTTTATTTTCAGTCAAATTGACGGACGTACTTGAACAACTATTTGCTCAATGGTAGGCATTAACCGGTTTTGTTGCCATTGTTGCTTCAATTCGGGTGTTATATAACGTAGCCGAGTTGCCCAAAGAGATGAATCTGTGTGTATTACCAAGGTTTTTTCTCGTAAATTTGCGACATAACAATGCTGGTTTAATGGAGTAGGTAAACTTTCTTGAAATATTTTTTCTATTTGTTTTAAAAGTTTACTGTGCTGTGATAATTGGCTTAATAAGCCAGATGATTTTGCCAATAATTGATTAAAAGACTTCATTTTTTTAGAGGTTAAATTCAACCAACAGGGAGCATTGATTGATGGAAGTTATCCTAATTAATAAAAACTTTGAGAAAAACAGAACGATCCATTTAAGCCACTCATTTTTCGTTCCTGTTACTTTAGTTTCTATGCTAACCGTGGCGACAGTCGGGTATTCTGCTTATTCTCACTATAGTGGACAATCAAGCAATCATGTCCTTTCTTGGTCCTCGCAATTTCCTATTGCCGTTTCAACAGATTATAAAACGCCTGAAACGGTAAATAAGGTATCATCACCTGCGGACCTTGAAGATTTTACACAACGTGTCAATGCTTTGGAAACTGAAAAAGTTCGACTGAATAATTGGGGCAGAAAGTTAATAGTGACCACTCAAGAATCAGATATGAGTCTACCTTGGGACCAAAACATCATTGAACAACGAAAACGCGCTGCTCAAATTCAAGCGCAATCTGCGCCAAAACAGTCGTCTGAACTTAAGACGATTTTAGGACAGAGTTCAATGTCCGGTAAAGATGTTCCCATCAAGCGTCCAGTGAGGACGATTTCAAATAAGCCGGTGAAGACAGTTTCAAATAAGCCTTTGCCAAAACTCGCTTTCCAGGGAAGAACGTTACCAACCCAGAGAATGCTTGTGTCTTCTCAGCCAACTCAACCCACTCAACTTAATAAGGGAGGTAAACACCAATTAGTCATGACCAGTCAGGCTCAAAAATCTGATTTTAGCCTATCTTGGGACAAACTCATCTATAAACAACCACATTTGGCGCAAAATCTTGATAGAACTTCACATTCGCATTTATCGCCCATAAGGGATTTGCAACGTTCTATCCAGATAGTCTCAAGGGACTTATTGCGGCAATATCGTTCCAAGGTCAAAAGTTTGCCTGAGGGCTGGCCATTAAAGCAGGGACGAATTTCCTCAAAATATGGCTGGCGTGGTAGACGTATGCACAAGGGCCTTGATATTGCTGCTAAAAGGGGTACACCCGTTTTTACGGTAGAAGACGGTGTTGTAGTCCGCTCTAAATATGTACGAGGTTATGGTAATCTGGTTGAAATTCAACATAGTGATATGTATTCAACCCGTTATGGTCATAATAGTAAAAACTTGGTGAAAGTGGGTGCTTATGTGAGCAAAGGCCAAGTTATTGCGTTAGTCGGTTCAACTGGTCGTTCTAGCGGACCTCATGTTCACTTTGAAGTGCGGCAATCGAAGGTTGCTATCAATCCCCTTAAGTACTTGGGTGCCATAGAACATTTTACATTGACTGATAATATTAAGTTGTCAGAATATGTTAAGTTGTCAAAAAGATAATCTTGATAAAGTGTGACCGTGAGTTGTGATTTTGGTTTGGATGAGCATGTTAGAAATCTGATTTTAGAAAAATCTGATTTCTTTCTTAACACATACTCTTCAAAAATATTGGGCAACCATTGTGGTTGCCTTTTTCTGGAAGTCCCTAATTCTGATAACTGATAAAGGTGAAAAATTGTGAATCAAAAAGTGAATGAAAAAGTGAATGAAAAAGTGAATGAAAAAGTGAATGATAAGGAAGAAAAGGTGCTATACGATTCTGCACCTTCCATGATTCGTAACCGCCCTTTTTTGTATATTTTTTCGGTGGGAGCGGCGGTTGTGGGGAGCATTGGATTGATAATTTTGCTTAGTTCCGATAGGGAAAAAATTGAACCTCTTTGGTTCTTCCTTTATAGTATGGCGACGATTATGGGGGCGGTTGGTATAGTGACTTTGTTCTTTTGGTGGCTAAAAGTCATTAATACTAGACTCACAGTGACGAACGAAAGAGTCAGGCTTAGAGCTGGTATTCTTTCTAAGAGGATACTGGAAGTCTTTTTGTCTGATATCCGCAGTGTTGAAATAAACCAGGGGCTTATGCAACGAATTTTTGGTACTGGCTGTTTGGATGTTGCCAGCGCTGGAAGTGCTGAGTCTGAAATTAAAATTGACGGAATACCCAATGCATACAGTGTAAAAGCCATTATAGATGAACATCGTCGTAGAGATCGAACTGAGGTAGTTGGTAAAGTTACTGATGATTAATTGGTAACCACAAGGGATTACCACTACGGATTGTATTATGTAGTGGCAATCTTTTATGGTTGCCCTCATTATTTCAGGCACGTTCCTAAGTCAATAAATGACGCACTTTTTGGTTGGTATTTTTCAGTTTCAATCTCCCCGTTTTTTCTTGTTCAATATATAGCAAGCACGCTTTCAACATATCATGCTCTAATGCAAGTAATTGTGAATAATAACGATTTTGATCTATTTTTAAATATTCGTTAAATAGCACTAGGTAAATACGACGGATACCTTTAAGATCACTCACACGTTCATCAAAGTATTTAAGTACTTGACTGCTTAGACATTTTTCTCTAGCATTAGACAATACTTCTAAAGCATTACCTTGATTTGCACGACTTAATGATAGTAAGCCAAGACTCACTCTTTGATAAAATTCTATATTTTGTTCGGAGGCAAACGTGATAATAGTGAGCACATGATGCAGATAGTCTTCTGCAATTTCTTGCAATATTTTGGCGATTAAATCGTCTGCTTCGCTACTATATTCATTCAATTCGTGCAATTTTAACAAACCATTTACTTGTACGAATTTTTTAAATGCTTCTATCGCACCTTGTTGCAAGTGTTGAAGTTGATTATCATCAAGTTTAGGATATATAAGCGACAGTATTTCAAACCGTTGTTGTTCTGATATTTTTTTGACAAACAGATGGTCAACGAGTATTTTTTTGCATACCTTCAAATTCAGGCGCAATAGTTCTTTGCTTTCTGTTACTACAGTTCGATCTCTTTCACCCAAGATTTCAATAACGGGTTCCCAATCTTCTAAAGGCTTACATTCTTTGAGTGCCCTTAGAGTGATAATTTTAATTTCCTTATCGGGTAATTTCAGAGCTTTAATAAGACAATACTTTTGAGCTTCTAGCAGTTCACCTTCAAGCATACAAATAAATGCTGTGAATGCTGCTACACGCACCTCAGATTTTTTATGCTCGAAGTAAGGTTTAACAATGTCACTATAGTGGGCTTGATGTAATTCTCCCAATGCATATAAGTAAAGTTCCGTATCTCGTAATTTAGAATCCTTAATACGTGCTATAATTTTATTTTCAATCATGTATTTACGTGAGTATTTTGGATGAGCATGTAAACATAAGCAGGCTTCAACAAATACTAACGGTGATGGGTGTATCAATAATTTTTCTATGGTGTCATTTAAGTTTACACTTTGGAATTGAGCCAGTTCTTTTAGAATAAGGGGTAGTACTTTTGCCTCTTTTTCGGTTTGTAATGCTTCTACCAAATAGGTTTGATTATCTTGAGTTTGCGGTAACGTTGCTAAAGTATTAATACAATGTTTTTTAACTTGAAAAACTTGAGTTCTCAATAGCAAATTACCTACTTGGTTTACAAATTCATTCATTCTCAAGACGCGAATCATTTCCAATACGACAGTGACTTGGTATGGATCGGTGCTATTCAATTTTTGCTGTATCATTTGTTTGAGGCTATTGCTTGGCTTGCCACTTATTTTTTGAGGTTCAAATAATTTACGGTTGAGTGAGTTAAACATATCTATGTCATAAGCTACCCATTGCGGAAAGGCGACAATAATCCCCAATAATGATACGATGATTACAATTAATGGTAATAAATATTGAATTTTTTCTTTTGATACCAGCAAGGTTAATCCAGGTATGCCTGGTTCTGTTATCAAAATTAATAATCCCCCTGCAATAAAAGTTGATAGTGGAAATACAATGCCATTTAGAAATGCTTTATGGCTTCCCCAAAAATTGGGTTCTATGGCATTAAACAGCAAATTATTGGCAGGGGTACGTAATGCCCAACGCATTTCTTGATTAATAAATTGAGTCGCTATGCCTAATATGAGCATGATGCTCATCGTGCTATCTTGGATATGCCCTAAGCTTTTAGCATAAAAATAGATAAACAATGCGAGTGCTACCAGGGTTGAGAATATCGGATATAGCATATTACTGGCACCAACCCCCATTCTTATGACAACACGCGATGTGATAAATAATTGAATAAATAGCCAAGCCAGATTAGCAAAGATTTCATAGAAGGCAAAAAATGCGGTTCGTTCTGTCGTATCTTCAAAAATTTCAAAATAAATTAGGGTTTGATAGTGATATTCTAATAATTTGTTACCTATAACAAAAAGGATTAAACCTAGAGACATAAATATCATTAACTTAGATGCAGTGACGTATTTAAAGGCTGCTATCATTTCGTTTATTGGATTTTTATTGCCTCGAAATTGGGGATCGGTAGTACGTACTGGTGTTAAACGTGTCTTAATGATTCGCAATAGCAAAAATGCCCCCAAGCAAGCACCGCTTAATATCCCAATGAGTTGTTGTGGCTGAAATTGATAAAGCTTTAATAAGACGAATAGAGTCGTTCCGCCTAAGATTCCTCCAATAGGGAATCCTGCATTGATTATTGGAGTGACGCGCTTGACTTGAATTGCCGTAAAATAAGATGCCACTATACTGCTTGAATGTATAGAAATCAGTATGAAAAAAAAGGAAAAGCCGACAAAGAAAAATCCATACACCCATTTTTGCTGTGCCCACCAAAAAAATAAAGCTTGTACAATGATTGAAAATATGGCTGTTGACATTAGGAAAAATTTAAATATATTGATGCCACTGAATTTTTTCGTATAGTGAGCATATAGTATGAAGCCTATCATTACCGTTAAATCTATAAGGATGAACATGTGAGGTAGTTTGTCACCCCCTACTTTTTCTACCAGTAATGCCATACTAATACTCCTGGCAAAACTGGCTCCGAAGGAGAACACCAATAATACCAAAAATAAATATGATACTCCCTCCCATTCATTGGGTTTGATGGATAATAATTTGCCAAGGAGATGTGCTTTCATAATAATTTTTAAGTTTTGTTATTAAGTACCATGCCGCGCATACGACTAATTAACATTTTGATAAATCCAAAGGCTATCGCCGGATATTCGTGCGCTAATTGTTCCATATCATTGCGTTCAATGACTAAAAATGTGCATCTGTCACGGCAGCGAGCCGTTGCAGTTCGAGTTTCTGCATCAAACAATGATAATTCCCCTAGAAATTCATTTTCTTTCAATGTTGCAAGGTGCTTTTCTGTGCTATCCTTACTTTTTCTAAAAATCATGACTTCACCTGATACAATAATAAACAACCTATCACCAATATCACCTTCATAAAATAAGATGTGTCCATCTTCATAGATTTCTTCACTGGCAATCGTTGATATCATGTGGATATCTTCCGTTTTTAAGGTGGAAAATAGGGAGACTTTATTTAGTACAATGATTTTTTCCAGCGGAATCATCTCACCTGCGTCATAATGTAGATTCATAATTCCAGCAAACATAAAAATATAAGAGAGAAGTTCACTCTGATATGTGTTGTCATTTCTATTTGATAAAGCAAAATAATGGTTAATAGTAAACTATTCTCGTTCATGAATGTGTATAAAATCGGCAATTAAATTAGCAGATTTTAGCTTTCAGCCTTGAAATTTCTTTCAAGGTAGTTACTAATTATTAATCATTAATTATTAATAAAGCAACTTGTCAAAAATAATATAAATATGTTTCACATAAGGCTATTCACGTTTTACTCCTTCAGAGTTGAAATATATCACATTAAGTGGAACGAAAATGGCTTGAATTGCTTAAATATGTTTAAATATTTTTGCATATCGTTAATACCTTTGCCCACCCTGGCTATTAGCCAAAAAAATTATTTTTTGGCGGATGATGTATAGAGAGTAGCTTAATAAGTATTTGATTATTACTAAATTTATTTTAAGGCAAATTATATACCATACTATATTTTAAGAAATTAAATGCCCTATGTTTAGGTGTTTTTGTACTCAAGGCATGCGCGTGGGATTGCCTTTATAATAAAAATATGGTTAAGTTTTATTTCTGCCATGTTTCTAAAAACCTGTTTGCCGTTTTCTTCAATTACGGATAGTTTTTAGCCGTTCAAAGTATATAAAAACCATAAACCAAGACTATCATGCTTCATTTATTTTTTAAAGTTAAGGGCTTTACGCTCATAGAAATCATGGTTGTCATGATCATTATCAGTGTCATTTTAACTTTTATGACACTTTCTATTGGTGACGGTGGTTTAGCACAAAAATTGAAACAAGAAGCACAACGCTTCGCTTCGTTATTGACGATGGCAAGTCAAGAAGCAATTATGCAATCTAAAGAAATGGGGGTTTCTTTTGAAATTGATGGTTATCATTTTTATGTATTGCAAGAACAACAATGGCAAGCATCGCAGGATGAAATTTTTCGCCCCCGCAGGCTTCCACCAGGAATAGAGTCAGAACTCTACTTAGAAGGCGAGTCTATCGTTTTAAACAATCTGGAAAAAAATGCACCGCAATTATTATTACTTTCCAGCGGCGAATTAACCCCGTTTAAAGTTATATTCAAATATGAATCTGAAGGGCTGCATTATCAGCTAATTGGAACAGCTACAGGAAAAATGAGTCTTCAACAATATGAGTCATTTTAAAAAACAAGGTTTTACACTTTTAGAAGTGCTGGTTGCCTTAGCTGTTCTTGCTATTGGGCTGGCTGCGGTGATTAAAGTCAGCATGGAAAATGCGGAAAATACGCGCTATTTACGTGATAAAAGTATAGCGCATTGGGTTGCCATGAATGTGTTGACAGAAATTCAAGTACGCGAAAAATGGTTAACCAGGAAAGGGGTAGCTATAATGGCAGAGCATGAATGGTATTGGCTTTTGAAAATTTCAGAAACCGTAGATGATGAATTACGCCGTTTAGAGGTACAAGTTTATTATCATTCTAAGGATGAAGAGCCTATAGCAATATTAGTCGGATTTGTGGGTGCGCCAAAGTCGTATTCAAGATAATGAGTTTTTTTGGTGGGCAACAAAAGGACGTTGCCCACCCTACATAAAAGTTCAAATGTTATAACAATCTAACAAATCATGCAATTTATTACGCACGGCTATTTCACCATAGTGCTTTTCTATATAATCCCTACCTTGACGAGAGAGTTTTTCCCATAATACATTTTCAGTGTATAAACGACACACGGCTTCTGCAAAACGCGCCGGTTCATCGGCAATCAAAGCCGTTTCTGCCTCCTTCAGTCCCATGCCCTCTGCACCGATAGTTGTCGTGACAACGGGTAATCCTAAAGATAAAGCTTGCCCCAATTTGCCTTTCATACCGGCACCATAACGTAAGTAGGAGACAAAAACACGCCGTTTAGCAAATTCGGGTTTGACTTGATCTACCCAGCCCACTATTTTGATCGTTTCGCTTGCTAACGCTTTCATTTTTGCTGTCATATAACTACCAATCAGGTATAAACAAACATTTGGTAATTGGGCGTGAATTTTTGGCAAGACGTTTTCAACAAAATAATACACCGCATCTTGATTCGGTTGGTGATTATAGTTGCCAATGAAGACTAAGCCTTCTCGTTGTTCAAAATGGTTATCCGACTGCGGTTGCTGTTGGTGAATATTGGGTAGTACAGAAAAGGCTAAGTTGGGTAATTCCTTTTGTAAGTGATAACCGTCGTCTTCTGTGACTGTCATGACGCGATTGGCTAGTAAACAATTAGCGAGTTCTTGACGTTTTGTGTCTTGGGCTTTTGCTAACAGTTTAGAATCGTTTTCAATTTCCGCTTGGCGTTGTTCACGGATATAGTGGATATCCACCGTGTCATAAAAAATCACCGTTTTAGGGGATAATAAACGCACAAAAGGTATATAACGTTGCCCGATATCTACTCGACAAATCAGGGCAAAATCAAATTGCCGGTTCGCCATCACATCTGCAATACGGTAATTCCCATGAAAGACTTCAATACCCAAAGCTTCAAGGGGATGACGATACTTAAATTGACTATCCAAGTTATCTGGAAAAAACGTGATTCGATAACCTAAAGATACCCATAATTTCAATAGTGTATACAGTCGCAGGGAGCCAGAATCTTCGTCATACATGGGTAAAGTGGCATCAATGACTAAAACAGTTGGTTGCCCAAGTGGATTTAAGGGCGTTTTCTGATGAGTCCTAACTGTTTTCTGGTTGGCTAGTTTTTCAGCCCAGCGTTGATAAAAATACTGACTGTCATGGTTATAATCTGATTTAACTAATTTTGGATAAGATTGACTATGCTCATAACAAAGTGCCGCTTCATAGATCGCTTCATATTGTTCCTTCAATTGCCAAATCATTTCCGTTAGTTGATACATCGGAATATGATAAGTAGCGATTTCGTTAATATCTAGTTGAGATAAGCAAGCCGATTTGATGATCACCAACTGACTACTCGCTGCTTCAACGGTGCGTCGATAGGCATAATAGGGATGATCAGCCGGCGCACCGGCTAAGGGGGTTTCTAAAACACCGTCGCGCATTAATAATGCATAACCTGCTCGGATTTTGCTATCGGCATATTTTTCCATCGGTACCAATAAAGCAGCGTTAGGGCAATCCGTTATGATTTCTAAGGCACGTTCAATGATGTCCGGTTGAGGAGTCGCATTGAGATCGCAGCACCATATATATTTTTCCGTTTTGATTGATTTTAGCTGATTTTTCCCCCAGTCAAGCACAGTGGGTAAGTTGACTATAATTTGTGTTGTTTCTAAATGGCTTAATTGATATTGCTGACAATAGTGTTGTATGTCAGGATTCAATTGTCCACAAATAACGACTTTTCCCTGACTATTGGCTTGTTCTAGGGCTTCACCTAGTTTCCTTAAAAAGAGATGTAAGTCGAGAATAGGTGTCGATTCGGTAATGCCAAATAGCATGAAAATATGAATAGCTGATTGAGCTGCTAAAGGACTTGGCAAAGGTAAATCTAATAAGCTCTGTTGTAACCATTGAGGTAATCCGTTTATTTCTTCAATCCGTTGTACTCGATCTGGTACTAGATTATCATCATTCTGCTGTTGAAGATAGGAGGGCATTTTAGGATGACACCATACTGCTACGCCCGAATTTTCATTGGCATCCGGTGAGTCTATTTCAATTTGATAAGTTTTACCGGCAGAATCAGCTATTGGCTGAAAGCTGATAGGGTGAAAGCGATTATCAAATATGTTGAGGGCATCTAGCTCTATTTCACGCAGTGGCGTTTCCAATTCACGGATAATAATGCGCACCTGACAGGTATTGATGCGTAAACGGGTGCCAAAGAAAATATCGAAGCGGAAAAAATCATCCAAAGTACAATATACCGTAAATACTAATATAGCACCGGGCTCAAGTAGAAAGGGCAGCGTTCCTAATTCCTTCACGTTTTCCATAAATTGTGGATTTTCTGGGCTGCCGGCAACACTGATCAATGTTGGGTAAACGTCCGACAAAGGGTGTGGTATGTTGTTTCCTGTTTCCCACCCATCTACTTTTGATATCGGGAGTTGTTCATGTTTTCGCACCGCGCTTAACCCGATGCGATTGCCAATATCACGGCTACTTGAAATATAATTTTCCGTTTCAACGAATAATTTTTCGACGCTTTTGTCAATTGTTTGCACCGCATTGGCGTAGCGGCGGATTTGAGGCCAATGTGAAGCAGAAATGAGTTGAATTAAATCGGCTAACTGTTGGCGCAAGGATTGATAATTGGTTTGCAAAGGTTGAATGTGTGTTGACAAGTGATCTGAAAGCTGGCTCAATTGTTTTGCTTTATTTCGAGTCCATTCAAGGAGACGCTGATAATCATCAATAATATTACCCGATGACGTGGCTAAGGCATAAGCGGCGGCGGGTGAGGATTGTATAATTTGCTCAATCGCGCTTTGATTCATGCCAACCGCTATTTGCTTGCTCAATTCGTGCAAGTTATTTTGTAAAGATTGAATTTGTAGCTGTTGTTGTTGTGCCGTTTCCTGTGATTGGATATAGTTTTCTTCAAGTAGGGAATAAGTTGCCTGCATTTTTGCCTGTTTTTTGGCAATGTTTGATTCCAATAGTTGATACTTTGTTTTCCAATCCGATTGTAACTGGGCATGATCAGACTGCAATTGTTGATATTTGGCAGTCCAATCAGACTGTAATTTGGCTGATTCTTTACTGCATTCCAGTTGTAATTGTTGATATTTAGCGGTCCAATCGGATTGTAGTTGATTATAATCGGATTGTAATTGTTGATAGTTAGCACTCCAATCAGACTGTAACTTGGCTGATTCTTTACGACTTTCCAATTGTAAGAGTTGATATTTTGCTATCCAATCGGATTGTAACTGATGGTAATCTGACTGTAATTGTTCATATTTAGCGGTCCAATCTGACTGTAACTTGGCTGATTCTTTACGACTTTCTAATTGTAATTGTTGATATTTCGCGATCCAATCGGATTGTAGTTGATTATAATCGGATTGCAATTGTTGATATTTAGTACTCCAATCGGATTGTAATTGGGCAAATTCCGATTGCATTTTTTCATACTGTTGTTGCAACTGTTGCTGTTGTTCCAAACATTGTTGGTGTTGTTCCAAACTTTGAGTGGTTTGATCTAATTGCGATTGCAATGCTTGTTTTTCCACCCTGATATCTTGCATAATACCACGCCGTTCTTGGCTTATTCGCCAATATTCCGCCAAGTATTCTAATTGTTCTGGTTCAGATTGGGGCAGATGTTTTTGCAAAAAATGACGATAGGAGTCACGCCAGCGTTTTTGTACCATGCTTTGAGTCGTTTGAGTGCCTCCCCAAATCGCATATTCGGTGGTAATTCGATTAACATGATAGAAGGGTGTGTGTTTAGATAGGCGCAGTAAGACATCCCAATCTTCAAAAACATCAAAAGATTCGTCAAATCCTCCCACTTTAAGCCATAAAGTACGATCAATCAATAAATTAATTAGGGGAATATAGTTTTCATAACGTAGACGTTCAACATCATAAGCGTCGTTAAATTCACCAATCGGCTTTTCTTGCAGAATAACCTCATCTCCTAACATATCCCTTTTAAGCAAACGACACCCGGCATAAGCTACTTTGGTGTCAAAATATAGTATAACTTTTTCTAAGCGTTGCAAATGATCAGGTAAATAACGGTCATCATCATCTAAAAAACCGATGAAATCCATATTTGTAGCTTGCACCCCTTGATTGCCAGCGTGTGATCGTCCCTGATTAGTTGCATTATGAATGAGGTGAATATTAAGAGCCGAAAAATCATTTACCACGTCATCAATAGCAACGCCCCCATCATTAACAACTATGATTTCATCAGGCAATCGTTTTTGTTCTGCCAAACTTTGTAAAGAGCGGGTGAGCAGGTGAGGGCGGTTTTTTGTCCTGACAATAATAGCAATCCGCAGGGCAGTTAGCGGTTTACTATGGCGACGAATTTGAGTCGATAAATTAGGTTGCATATTATTAGTTATCAGTTATCAGTTATCAGTTATAAATTTAGTGTAAAATTTTATAAGAAATACGATTTTTTCAAGAAATCGTATTTCTGAAATTCGAATTTAACCTCTTTTTAATAAATTATACAACTCAATAATACCGGTGTTAGCCCTGGAAATATAAGAAGAAAGTACCAAAGAATGATTAGCAAATAAACCAAACTCTGAACCATTCAAAATCATAGGACTCCATACCGTTTTTTGAGTCGCTTCTAATTCCCGAAGCACTTGTTGTAAAGTCATCATCGCGTGTTTTTTTTCTAACACATCTTTAAAATCAATTTCGACTGCTTTTAAAAAGTGAATCAAAGCCCAACTGGTACCTCTTGCTTCATAAAACACATTATCCACCTGTTTCCAGGGCGTTTTATCTTCTATTTCAACGGAGCTGACAGTTGATTGTTGATCATCATTACTATCGCTAAATGATTTCATCATAATACGCCTTTGTCCGACACTCGTACTTAAACGTTGCGATAAACTGCCCAGGCGTTTAATCACTTCTTCTAGCCAATCAGCCAAATAGTTGGAACCCACTAAAAATTGGGCAGTGTTATTTTTAGCTGCCAAGCGGTGTAAATAGCTTTCAACTAACACAATACCTTTCTGATATTCCCCTTCACTTGCCGGCCAAAACCATGAATCGTTATCCATATTAAATTTTGGCGTTGCCTTGGCTAAATCTGGATCCTCAGACTGGGTTTGGGAGCGGCTCATATCATTGCGTAAAGCTTTTGAAAAATCGCGCACTTGTTGTAGTACACCCCATTCCCAACTGGGAATATCGTCCATAAAAACGCTAGGCGGCATAATGTCGTTGCTCAAATAGCCACCCGATTTATACAATAATGTATTGGCAACTTCAATCAAAGTGTGGGTAGTGATATAGCCGGGTACCATTTCTTCACTATAATATTCCGCTTTTTCTTGCGCCATTTCTTGTACATCAAAAAAATAGGGGGTACGGTTCCACCATAACCCAATTAAAAGCATCAATCCCAAGACTGTCAGGGTAATCAGTACGAAACTGTGTACACCCCCCCGTTTTTTAAGATTGTCTGGATGGTAGACACTTAGTAAAAATTTCCAAATCCATTTAATAATACTGAGCGTTTTTTGAACCAATGTATGGAAAATGTTTTTAGCTGTCATTTTTAAATTCTCCTTAGGAATAAAGCTTTAATAATTTCCGAAACTTTTAACCCAAGGTTCGGGTTTTATTAAATTCTCATTGAATATCTATATATCAATAGACAAGTCTAATAAATATCGCGTCTTGATCCCACTTTCACAATGATCAGTAACAACACATCATCATGTACTTCATAAATCACGCAATAATCGCCAATACGAATACGGTAGCGATTTTCAAAACCTTTGAGTTTTTTATGACCGTGTGGACTTCGACAGAATAAGTCATTGCTTATAATCTTAATTCTTGTTTGACTTGTTCCCAATGGATTGAACCTTCTTCTTTAAGCGCATCATCAGCATCAGCATTGTCAATGCAATCTTCAAGTTGTTCAATTACCTCAATGTCTTCTATTGGCACCACCGCTAAAAAAACCTTTTTTTGGTATGTCAAAGTCATACGTTCCTTTTTTATCGCCACATGGTTTAAAAATTCGGTTAAAGTTTTTTGAGTATTAACAGGTTGATTTTGGATTGCATGATAATTTGGGATAGATTTTAACACTTCCAATGCTTTAAGCATTTGTTGGTAATCTGCCATCTTTAAAAAAACACCAGCTTGCTGGTTTTGAGTTTCAACTAAAGTCAGTTCATTTGGGTACATTATTGTCTGTACCTAATGATTAATTTCAAAAATTTTCAGATTAGCAAAGATATTATAATAAATCACGGGTTTAATTAATCGTCAGATTAATTTCAATTTTAAATCTTTTATCTATAAGAAAAATATTATATAATTTGTCTATAATAATAAAGCAAGCTTAATTGACTTTAGCCCATCCTGGTGAAGAAGCTTATCAACGGGAATTGGAAATTGCTAAAGGGCGAAAATTGATCTTCGCTTTCATTAATAACTTTTTAATTAGATACTCAAAAATTAATAAAATGACTCAACCAAAAGCTCGTAAACACTCATTTTCTCGTTATATTATCACCGGTATTATTACCGTGATACCTTTATGGCTCACTTGGATAGTTTTCCATTTCCTTTTTACGCAACTATCCCACATTGGCACGCCTATAGTACAAGCACTCGCAAATATGTTTAAAGACTCATCACCAGGGCTTGCTCAGTGGATAGTCACCCTGGATCCCTGGTTTTTATCAATTATTGCGGTGATATTTACCTTGGTTGCACTTTATTTGCTCGGTTGGATATCGACATTTGTCATCGGCAAAAGTATTATGGCTGGGATTGACTCACTTCTTAATAGGGTACCCTTCGTACAAACCATTTATGGTTCATCCAAAAAACTCATGGCTGCTCTTCAGCAAAAGCCGGGCGGCACACAACGGGTAGTTTTTATTGAATTTCCATCTGCACCGATGAAAACGGTGGGATTTGTAACCCAAACCATGATAGATGAAGATACGGGGCAAAAATTGGCTGCGGTTTATGTTCCTACGACACCCAATCCGACATCAGGTTATTTGGAAATTGTGCCTGTGGAGCACCTTGTTTCAACCGATTGGAGCATGGATGAAGCGATGACATTTATTATTTCCGGCGGTGCCGTTGCCCCAGAACGCTTAAATTACACTCAAAGTGTTAATAGGGAGTCATTAAAATAGCTACCAGGGACTTCCAAATAAATAACATACCCATAAATGGAACCAGCAAATTTTTTCACTGGAAGGTATATTATTTATTTTTCCTTGGTGATCCCAATGGTGATCCCAATCACTAAAGACTTCTATAAAAAAAATGCTTCCTCTGAGGTTTTAACAACTCAGGGGCAAACTAATTAAGCTAATAAAGTTGTCATACTCTTTTTTAGCTTTTTTATAGCGTTGCATTCAATTTGACGGATCCGCTCTGCGGAAACTTTATAACGTTTAGCCAACTGTTGTAGCGTTGTTTTTTCTTCGGTTAACCAACGTTGTTGCAAAATATCTTGGCTACGGGCATCCAGTTTCCCTAACGCTTTGCGTAATTGTCCATGTTTGTGCTCTTGAAACTCCTTTTCTTCGACGATAATAGCCGGCTCAAAACGATAATCTTCCAAATAACCCGCAGGGGAAAGTATCTCACTTTCCTCGTCACCATCGCTAGGGGCATCAAATGCCACGTCATGTGCATTTAAACGTTTATCCATTTCAAGCACATCTCTTGCGCTAACACCTAAATCTTTAGCAATATATTCAATTTCACCTTGATTCAACCAACCCAAACGTTTTTTCGCACCACGCAAGTTAAAAAACAACTTACGTTGAGATTTCGTGGTGGCAACCTTAACTATACGCCAATTGCGTAAGATATATTCATGGATTTCTGCCCGTATCCAATGCACAGCAAACGAAACTAAGCGTACCCCAACGCCAGGATCAAAACGCTTCACAGCTTTCATCAAACCAATATTGCCCTCCTGAATCAGATCCGATTGTGATAAACCATAACCCCGGTAACTCTGAGCAATGTGCATCACAAATCGCAAATGCGACAACACGAGTGTACGTGCCGCCTCAAAATCATTGTTTTGATGTAGAACCTCTGCTATCCTACGTTCCTCATCAGCACTGAGTATCGGAATCGTTTTCACAGCCTTAGCATAGCCTTCGATAGTCGCGCCAGGAACAGCAAGTTGCATATTTAATGTGAGTGCGTATGACATAATTTGAATGCTTCCTCCCTATCAATAAATCAACATTTCAATAAATCAATATTGAAAACATTTTTTTGTAATTATAAATTAGTATATAATAAAAGTAATTATATTTCTAGTCTTTTATTTAATTCTAATTATAAATGGATGTTCAGAAAAATAATTTAATCAAAGGGAGGCAAACACACAGGTTTGCCCCTACAAGATGTTATATACTCAATGTTCAAATTTTTTGTTTTGTTAGAAAATAAAGGGATATAGGTTGCCCTTAGAAATACTATTTTTGGTAAAATAGTATTTTTTGAAGCCTTTTGACTTTAAAAACTAGAACATCAAATCTATAGATGTTCAGAAAAATAAATTCTTATTCACCTGCATTTTTTCAAAAAACGTGGGTTATTCTTAGTGAAATTATTTATTTGAAAAACGATATTTACAGATTCATGTAGGCTCCCTTTAGTGTTCGCCCTTATTTCGCCCTTATTATTTATTTGAACAATTATAATTTAAAATTCTCCTTTTATGAAAAATCAAGTTTTTGTGACTATTAATTACCAAGTATAATGCTAAAGTATTATCCTGTCAAATCATTGAAAACGCATAAATTGATCAACAAAAATTAAAATGACTATATATTACAAATAGTTAGGCTTATATAGTTCAGCGAATAGCATTCAAAAAATAATTTTTTAGATATTTGAATTAACCATTAACCATTAATCATTAAACTCATGCCTCAACGTCTCAACTTATTGCAAGATTGGTTACAAAATTTAATGGGTATTAATAGCCCACAGTTAGTTGCTATTACTAATGATGCAAGTTTCCGTCGTTATTTTCGGTTAACGGTAAACAATACCTCTTATGTTGTTATGGACGCACCGCCCGACAAGGAAAATTGTAGCCCCTTTATTGATGTCGCACAGCGTTTACAAGCGAGTGGTTTAAATGCCCCCAGGATATTGGAAAGCAATCTTGAACAAGGTTTCTTATTATTAACCGATTTAGGCTCATCTGTATATTTACCGGCTTTAACTAAGGCAAGGGTTGAAAGCTTATACTGTGAAGCTTTAGATGCTTTAGTACGGATGCAAACTCATATTTCCAGTGAAGGTTTACCCTTATATGATCATCAATTATTGCATAAGGAAATGAATTTATTTAGCGACTGGCTGTTAGATAAACACCTTAACCTACCACTATCACCCCCCAAGCGAGCCAATTTGGAAAACTGTTTTGAATTATTAAGCACATCCGCCTTATCCCAGCCCCAAGTTTTTGTACATCGTGATTATCATTCCCGTAATTTAATGGTTGTTCCCCAGCATAATCCTGGCATTTTGGATTTTCAAGATGCCGTAAAGGGTCCAATAACTTATGACTTGGTTTCATTATTACGAGATTGTTATATTATGTGGTCGCGTGAACAAATTCATGGCTGGATGGAATATTATTATACCAAAATTCAACCACTAAGGATATTAAAAAGTGTTAATCAAATACAATTTTTACGCTGGTTTGATTGGATGGGCATACAACGGCACTTAAAAGCCAGCGGCATTTTTGCGCGTTTATATCATCGTGATGGCAAATCTGGATATTTAAAAGACATTCCTAGAACACTGAATTATATAGTAGAAGTAAGTGCTGACTATCCAGAACTGGCTACTTTACATCAATTAGTGATAGAAGTTCAACAGGCATTGGCATAAACCGGTATAAACCTGACAGGAAAAAGTTTAAAATGCGAACAATGATACTTGCTGCCGGGCGAGGGGAACGAATGCGCCCTTTAACAGATACCACACCTAAACCATTATTAAAAATCGCAGGGCAATGTCTCATTGAATATATTATAAAACGTCTCGTCACTGCCGGATTAACAAACATTGTCATTAACCATGCTTACTTAGGCGAACAGATTGAACACGCTTTAGGTGATGGGCAAGCTTATGGGGCGCATTTACATTATTCCCCGGAAAGTAAAGCATTAGAAACAGGCGGAGGTATTTTTCAGGCATTACCCCTATTAGGTAACGCCCCTTTTTTAGTTGTCAATAGTGACGTTTGGTGTGATTACCCCTTTGCACAATTGCGCCGCCCCTTAAACAAACTTGCCCACCTTATCTTAATTAACAATCCCGAACACCATCCCAAAGGCGACTTTTGCCTGATTAATCACCAGGTTTATCAAGAAGGTGCGCCACGCCTCACATTTAGCGGTATAGGTGTCTATCACCAGGATTTATTTAAAAACTGCACCCCTGGGAGTTTTTCCTTAATTCCCTTATTAATCAAAGCGATGCAAGCAGGGCAAGTGAGTGGCGAGCATTATCAAGGGCAATGGATAGATGTTGGAACACCAGAACGCTTACAGAAGTTAGAGCAACGGTTGTAGAATCAGGTGGGTTTCGTTTTCACTCTACCCACCCTACGCTCCAATGCCATTAAGTTAAGGGCAACCACAAGGGATTGCCTCTACCAAAAATCACGGTTCACGTAGCCAGGTAGGTCGGGTTAGATTTTTTTGCGCAGCAAAAAAACGTAACCCGACATTTACCATGTATGTAGGTCCCTAAAGTCTGTGCAACGGCTGCCTCATTCAGATTGACCTTTTTTTTTATTTTACGCCCTTTTCATTTTAAACGGTATGTGATAAAATATTTATACTTTAAACGGCTGAAATTTGGATTTTTATGTAGATTTTTATGTAGCCCACCAACCGTTAAAAAAAAGTCCAAAATTTACCCGTTAGTAGTATAACAATGATGTGCTTTACTCGACTTGATGATTTAAGTTGACGGATTGGAGTGTACTTGAAAAAAGTGAAAATTCTTATTGACAAACGCATTTGAACCAAAAGTACTTTAGACTCATCAATTCTGAGTTTGATAACATTTTTCTCATAGATTAGCAAGCGTAGGCTGCATAAGTGATAGCGTCATGCACCAAATATCGCAATCATGGTTTTCCGTCGATTTTTTCAAAAAAGGGTATTTCTGCCCTTGTGATTGCCCTTTCAGGCAACCGGCGGAATCATTTCACTGACATGCACGGGAAATTGATTAACGACGCGATCTTGAAAATAATGGGTTAAAGTTTTGCGTATGACTGGAAAGGCTAGTTTTTCCCAAGGAATTTTATCCTGACTAAAAAGCTGTACTTCTAAACTTTCAATGCCGGGCGCATAATTTAAATCACACAACTGGGTCCGAAACATCATATAAACTTGACTAATGTGAGGGAGACTAATCACGACATATAAGCTCACTTGCCCAATATTAGCCTTCGCTTCTTCCCATGTTTCACGGGCTGCTGCTTGTTCAATTGTTTCATTATTTTCCATAAATCCTGCCGGTAATGTCCATAAACCATAACGTGGTTCAATAGCCCGTTTACACAAGAGAATTTTGTTTTCCCTTATGGGTAAACAACCGGCAATTATTTTAGGATTTTCATAATGGATAGTGTGACAATCTTCACAAATCTGGCGGGCTAAGTGATCTCCCTCTGGTATTTTCAACACTAATTGTGCTGAACCACAATGACTACAATAATTCATAACAGGGGAATACATAATGGCGCTCCCTAGGGGACTCGAACCCCTGTTTACGCCGTGAGAGGGCGGCGTCCTAGGCCACTAGACGAAGGGAGCAAAATTTAAATGAGCAATTAATTAACTATCAAGTGCATATTATAATCCGATTTTTTATTTTGTCAACAGAGCAAATTAAAATTAATTATGTTAATCGTACTGGATTTTTCAATAAGTCTTTAATAATCATAAAGTTATAAATATTTATCAATCATCAAATAATTTTTTTGCTCATTTTGGAAATTAGATTCAGTTGGTGAAAATATTTTAAAAATTAATGGCAATAACAGATTTTGAGACTTTATGTTAGAGTTTGATCATGGGCTAAAAATTTTTTGGATAGAATAAACATTGTGAATATTTCAACAAAAACTTATCATAGTATTGTTATTGTTATTTTATTTATCTTAACTTTAGGATTGTATTATCAGGCATTGTCTGGTTTTTGGAGATGGGATGATGGATATATTGCGCTTCATGTCTTTAAACATCCAGGATTTGACAATTTTTATGTTCCCAATGTTTGGCAAAAATTTTCCAGGGCTTATTTAACCCCTTGGATAGTGTTTTCTTTTAATCTTGATTTAACTTTATTTGGATTTTCAGCAACGGCTTTTTATATACACCAGCTTATTTCACTTTGGTTGGTTTCAATAGCTACTTATTTTTTATTGTCTTTATGGGTTAGTAATAAATGGGCTTTCTTAGGTAGTTTGCTATTTTTAGGTGGAACACCGGTTATAACTGTCGTAGAACAATTAATGACACGCCACTATAATGATTATGGATGAAATTTTTCTAACGACTTCTAAAAAGAAATTATTTCAATACAATCCTAATTGTCAGTGTATGGCAAATATATCTGATTCAATTGATGAAAGAATACTCAAAGTCAGGCATTCTATTCGTGAGGATGCACCATTGTCTGTCTTTTTTAGTCATATTAATGGGATTTATTCGTGGGAGTTTGGACCTCATCAAACAGGGAAATATTATCTGATTTCCAATTCCGTCGGCTTCAATGAATTGATTCTGAGAAAAGGAAAATTTAGATTATTTCATATTGAAGAAGTTATGTTTCGTATTCGATATGAATCGCCGGAAAATTGGATAACTTATTCACCTCTATTTAAATTGATTTCAAATGATGCACCGGTTGTTTGGGAAAGGAATTAAAGATATTGTAGTATCCATCCGGAAATACCTCCAAAGCTGAAGCTTTGGGATTGTTACCCTGAAAACCAAAAAGGAGAAAAATGTCTGCTTTATTTCAAGAAAAATACGACTTTATCGCATCTGATATTACAAATAATTGTAATTTACGCTGCCCTTATTGTTTGAATGATTACACCCAAATTTCCGGTAATACCTTGATGGAAGAAACAACATTCAAAAAAGTGTTGACTCTTCTACCTTTGGTTAAAGATGATGGCTTTTTTTTCTTTTCGTGCTTATTTGAGCCATTACTTCATCCGAATTTTTTCAAGTTACTTCGGCTTATTCCTGAACATGAACGACAAAAAGTGTTTTTTACGACAAATTTAGCGAAAAAGTTGTCAGATGAAAGCTTATACGAATTAAGTACCAGTCAGATTCACCATATCAATATTTCGTTAGACTCTCTGATTCCGTCACAATTTGAAAATTTACGAAAAGGTGCGCGTTTTGATATATTTTTTGATAATCTCGAACGGCTGGTTAAGATTTTTGCTCAAAATAAATTAGCACCGCGATTGCACTATATTACAGTTCTTTGTAAAGGCAATTTGGAAGAAGTTGACAAACTTCTTCAAGTAACCGCTGAAAAGTATTTAGCAAAAGAACATGAATTTCGTTGTTTTATTCCGTTTGGTTTCATTGATTCAACTTGGTTACATTCAAATAATATTTCTGAAGCAGAATGGAAAGCGGTGAAAGAAAAACTGGCATCATCACCTTATAAATATATTCTGGGTGATTTTCTTTCTTATGAACATTTACCGGATCATAGCATCTATAGCGAATATGAAAAAAAGGTATATAGTTATCCGCCTTGTTTGTCTTTAATCATTTCCTCCTCTGGCATAGTCAAATTACTACACATGCCAATAGATATTTCAATAGATCTTCATGACATAAGCAATCCTTATTCTGTTTTTAAAGAAATATTGTCATTGCAGGCTCTGGATATTGAACGAGGAAAAGAATTAGCAAAAGTCACTCAAGCATCGCCAGAAAAAATACGTGCTGGTTGGTTTAAAATTCAGTCAGAACAAACATAGGGCGCTATTGGATAAATGAAAACCTGTTAAAAATAAATGATTGATTTTTAGGGCATTATTAAAATGGTTTACATTTATAAACATAATGAAATCAATAACTTAATAAAAATATCACCTAACATTTTAGATTTTCTTCTGAAAATTCTGATTCAAACCTTTATTGGAGTAGCCACTAGTCATGTCAAAGTCAGTTATCAGTTCAATAAACTTCCAGCAATCTCACCTGATAGTTTAGGAGCGGGAACGAGCTATGTTGCTAAAATTTTGATTGTTTGTTTACTCGCGAAAAAAGGTAATATTTTACTGATTGAAAATCCAGAAATTCATTTACATCCCAAAGCGCAAGCCAAACTGGGGGAATTTTTTGCCTTTATTGCAAATAACGGCGTTCAAGTTGTTTTAGAAACCCATTGTGAAAATTTAATTAATCAAGTTAGATATGAGGTATATAAAAATATAGAAATGGATGGAACTGGACATTTCATAAGGGAAAATAAAGAAGATAGGAATAATTTTCCGACTGGTTTTTTTAATTCAACTTTAAAAGAACTTTTAGAGATGGGATAAAACATGGAATATACAATTGTTTTAAGTGACGAATTGTTAAAAGCCTATTATAATTTTAAATCTTCCAAAGGGGTTGATCAAAATATTATAACAAACCTGTTTAAGTATTATATTTCAGGGCATTTAACCAATTCTGCTCAATTAAAAAGAATCGAAGCAAATGATGAATCTTTACAGCAGCAATTAGCACAAAATGGTTATACAAATCAAACCTTAGAAGAGCTTTGCGAAAAAACAATATACAAATTGATTTTAAATACTGAAAAGATTATCACGATAGATATTTATTAATTGATAATAACATAGAAATTATTTTAACCAGTGGATTTGACTATTTATTTGATGAAAACAAAGATTTTACCTATATTGTTAGAAACCGGTAAGTGAAGCTGATTACACCGCTCGCGCTTTACCATTAACCATTAACCATTAAAATATATGCAAATTATCGTTTTAGGAATGCACCGCTCCGGCACCTCTGTCGTTGCGCGACTGTTAAATATGATGGGAGCTTATTTTGCGCCTGAAAGGGTGGAATTACCCGTGACGACGGCTAATCCCAAAGGTTATTGGGAACGGCGAGATGTCATTAATTTGAATGAAGATATCCTAACCGCTTTAGGAATCACTTGGGATAATATTCATCAATTTAAAAGTGCCGATATGACTGATGAGATTCAAACCCGCTTTGAATCATTAGCCCGCGAAATCATTTTAGGGCTTGATGCCAATCGCCCTTGGATGCTCAAAGATCCCCGTTTGTGTCTATTACTTCCCTTTTGGCAACCTTTATTTGAAATCCCTATCTGTGTATATGTTCACCGCAGCCCCCTTCAAGTTGCCCAATCGCTAAAAAAACGCGAAGATTTTCCCCTTATGTTAGGCATCGCGTTATGGGAAAAATACAATTTACAAGGTTTAGCAAACTCTGCTAATATGCCAAGAATTTTGGTTTCCCATGATGAAATCATGAAAAATCCCATTGCGACAGTCAACAAATTATATCAAGATTTACTTGACTGTGAAATTCAAGGGCTACGTTTACCTTCTGAAAAAGAAATACAAGCTTTTATTGATCCAAACCTATTTCATGAACAGGGAAATGTTCAATTACAAAGTACCTATATCAATAGCCAACAAGCTCTCTTATTTGACGCATTTGAAAAGGGGAATATTTTTCAGTTAGAACCATTACCTAATCTTTCGCAAGGGGCTTCTGAAATTTTACAAGCCTATAAAGAAAAGTTAGAAGAGATGATAAGTTCACAGAAAAACCTTGAAGAACTTAAGCAATCTTTGCAAACGCAAGCAAAAGAATTTCAACAATCTCTGCAAACGCAAAAAGCAGAAAATGCTAAATATCAAGCCCAAGCTGCTAGTTATCGGAATAGGGCAACAACACTTGAACAAGAAATCGGCGACTTAGGTAATAAAAGGCAAGCCTTACAAACTCAATTAACCAGCACCAAAAATACACTGTCTGAAAAGGAACAAAGCCTTTCAACACAGAAGCAAAATACCCAAAAACTGATGTACTGGATTGGTGGATTGGATCAGGATATTAAGGCGATATTCGATTCGCTAACCTGGCGTTCTGGTCATTTTATGACTCAAATTGCCCTAAAACTTATGTTCAAAAAGGCAGGGCAAACGGCGCAGGATCATGTTCAAGATATTTTTGCAGAGATTGCGGCATGGAATTTATCGGATCAATCCGGTGAAATACAACAGGTATCTCCCACAGAACAGATAAAGAAACCTTCTCGACTTTCCAAAGTCATTCAACCCAGAAATTATCAAAGTTGGATTAAAAACTATGACACCTTAACCCAAAAAACGGTTAAGCAGATGCAACAACTCATTAAAGAATGGGAAGCACCCCCTTTTATTTCCATTGTCATGCCAACTTATAATACCGATGAAAAATGGCTAAGGGCAGCTATTGACTCTGTATTACAACAAATCTATCCCAATTGGGAATTATGTATCGCCGATGATGCTTCTACCAAAGGGCATGTTCGGCGCATTTTGGCAGAATATGCAGAACGCGATAAGCGTATCAAGCTCAAATTTAGAACTGAAAATGGACATATTTCTGCGGCTTCTAATACTGCCCTTGAAATAGTCAACGGAGAATTTGTCGCCTTTTTAGATCATGATGATATGTTGACTCAACACGCGCTATTTTGGGTAGCAAAGGATATTCTTGATTACCCTGATACGATGCTATGGTATTCCGATGAAGACAAAATCAATGAAAAAGGCATCCGTTCTAATCCGTATTTTAAATCAGACTGGAATCCCGATCTCTTTTTATCTCATAACCTGATTACGCATTTTGCCGTTTATCGAAAAACGTTAATAGAAGATATTGGGGGATTTCGAGAAGGCTACGAAGGGGCGCAAGATTATGACTTAGTCTTGAGGGCAATTGAACAAATAAGCAACGCCCAAATTCGTCATATTCCCAGAGTATTGTATCACTGGCGAGAAATTGCTGGAAGCACCGCCTCTCGCCCAGACGAAAAACCTTATGCTATTATTGCCGCAAAAAAAGCCATCAGCGAACATTTGGAACGGCGTAATATAAAAGCGCGTGTGACAGAATCTCCCGATATTCGGGGAACCATCCGGGTGCAATATGCCCTACCCGTTAATTTACCTTTAGTCAGCCTCATTATTCCGACGCGCAATAGCCTAACATTTCTGAAGCGTTGTGTCGAAAGCATCTTAAATAAGACGGATTATGATAACTTTGAAATCCTGATTATTAACAACAATAGCGACGATCCCGCCACCTTGGATTATATGCAGCAACTGGAAAAGAATGACAAAGCGCGTATTATTGACTATCCCAATCCATTCTGCTATGCTGATATGAACAATCAAGCCGTTGAACAAGCACAAGGTGAAATTATTGGCTTGATCAATAATGACATAGAAGTCATTAACCGTGAATGGCTATCAGAAATGGTCAGTCATGCAGTGCGCCCCGAAGTCGGTGCTGTCGGTGCAAAATTATGGTATCCCAATAATACTTTACAACATGGGGGCGTAGTTTTGGGCATTGGCGGTGTTGCTGGACATGCCCATAAAGGTTTTCCACGAGGGCATGTGGGTTATTTTGGAAGGGCAGCCCTGATTCAAAATTTTTCGGCAGTGACGGCAGCTTGTATGGTGATGCGTAAAGCCAACTTTTTAGCGGTGGGCGGCTTAGATGCAGAGCACCTAGGAACTGCCCTGAATGATGTCGATTTATGTCTAAAATTAAATGAACACAATTTACGGATCGTTTGGACACCCTACGCCGAACTCTATCACCACGAATCTGCAAGCCGAGGCTATGAAGACACCCCTGAAAAGAAGGCGCGTTATGAAAAAGAACGGGCTTACATGAAAAGTCGTTGGCCCCAATTTTTAATGGCAGACCCGGCTTATAGCCCTAATTTGACTTTAGATGCGGAAGACTTTGCGTATGCTTGGCCTCCTAGAGTGCCGTCAATTGCTTCTGATAAAGGAAAATAAATGTCACTTTTCACCCATCAACGGGCAGGTTACGATCTGCTCACAGGGCAGGGTTTAGAAATTGGTGCCTTTCATCAACCCGCTGTCATTCCTGCACATTGTACTATTGAATACTGTGATGCCCTGTCGAAAGAGGAAATAATTCAACATTTTCCTGAGTTAAATATTGACGCGCTCGTTGATGTCAATTATATTTGCGATTTGGATCAAGTCGGTTTATCCCTATTTGAGGCAGAACGTTTTGATTTTGTCATATTAAACCATGTTATTGAACATGTAGCAAATCCCATTAAAGTTATAAGTGAATTATTTAGAATCACAAAACCGGGAGGACATGTTGTTATTTCAGCCCCCGATAAAAATTTTACTTTTGATAAGCATCGTTCTTTAACGTCTTTTGCCCATTTGAAAGAAGAATATGAAAATAATGTGACTGTCGTGACGGAGGAACATTATATAGACTTTTTACGGGCTGTACATCCTGAAGTCTTCAAATTGAATCCTGATCAATTACAGGATTATCTCAATAGTGTTATAAACCGACGTGAACATGCTCATGTTTGGGATTCGCAGAGTTTCAATGAATTTATGCTGAATGCGCTTAAGCTATTACAGATAAAAACAACTCGTCTGTTTATCAATGTCGGAGAAAATAATCAGTTTGAGTATTTTTCTGTTTGGCAAAAATTGATGGCTTCAATAAACCCTGTTTATAAAAATGATAATTATTTTGTTCATCGCAAAAAGGGTTATAATTTGCTGAAAGGTAATGGCTTAGAAATAGGTGCTTTTTTTCATCAAGTGGCTGCGATTCCGTGGCATTGCAATCTGGAATACAATGATTTATGGCTTAAACCAGAAAGTATTACCTATTCTCCAGAATTAAATGTGAATGATCGGGTAAAGGTGAAGCATATTTGTGATTTGGATAAAGGGGGGCTATCTTTATTTGGTTCTGAAAGCTTTGATTTTGTCATATTCAATCATCTAATTGGACATGTTGCTGATCCTATTAAAGTCATAAGAGAACTCTTTCGGATAACTCAACCAGGGGGTTATGTTGTTATTTCAGTTCCCGATAAGGATTGTATCTTTGACAAAGATTTAGAAGATTTAGAAGTCACCCCTTTTGCCTATTTCTTGGAGAAATACGAAAAAAATGTGACTGAAGTATCTGATACAGACGATATAAGCTCGCTACGTGAAAAAAATAGGTATGGACATTTTCACGTTTGGGATTCATCATCTTTTAGTGAATTTATGTTAAAATCGCTCGAATTCCTACAATTACAAACTACTTGTGTGTTTGCTAGCATTGGGGAAAATAATCAGCTTGAATATTTTTCTGTTTGGAAAGCTTAGTGAATAGGGGTACAATGAGGAAACAACAAATATGAATATATTAGACGAATACATTAATACTTTTCCTACTCATCAAAACGCGTTTGATATTTTCAAAGGGGAATGGTCTTCATTACCGCCTCTGATACCCACATTAAAGGGCGGTGGTAAGAATCCATTATTTCACGATGAGAGAATCGTTTGGGCTGAAAAACTACTGGGTGGGTTCAAGGATTGTCATGTTCTTGAATTAGGACCGCTTGAAGGTGGACACACCTATATGCTTGAAAATATGGGCGCGAGTTCAATTATTGCCATTGAAGCTAATTCGCGTGCTTATCTCAAGTGCTTGATTACAAAGGAAATATTAAATCTTCAACGTGCCAGATTTCTACTGGGTGATTTTGTTTCTTATCTCAAGGAAACTCAGGATGTGTATGATGCCTGCATTGCCAGCGGTGTATTGTATCATATGCATAATCCGGCTGAACTCATTCACTTGATCGCCCAAAAAACGAAAAAGGTGATGATATGGACACATTATTATGATCCAGAGACTAATAATCCTGATGTCAATGTGCGATTTTCTGAAGTCATGACTCAAGAATATCAGGGTTTTAATCATACCTTATATAAGCATCCTTACCAAAATTTGGCGGCTCATAGTACAACGGGATTTTGTGGTGGCACAAGTCATTTTAGTATGTGGATGTCGAGACAAGATATTTTGTCATGCTTAAAATACTTTGGTTTTGAACGGTTAGAAGTTCATTTTGAAAAGCCCGATCACCCGAATGGTCCCTGTTTTTGTGTTGTTGGTTTTAAAGCTTGAGGTTCTTACAAAACTCTGAACATACGATGTTTAAGCGATTTTTGAAAAACTCGGATTTTTGATCTGCGGTAACTACTCAGTAAATGTAGGGTGGGTAAGAACTTCGTTACAACCCACCACAACCTGATAATTAATAAAATGATTATCGTATTTATTGATGAATGGTGGGTTTCGTTTTCACTCACCCTACGCTCTGCTACCCTGAATTCAGTGGGTTCATCATATCTGGGTATTATTAAGTGCGGAGGTGACAAAGCGTCGCTGTGTTCAACACTATAACTCATTGAATTAACAATAATCCCTAATGTGTGTAAGGAATGAAATAATTCCCCTGTATATTCTATTGTTTTTTCGATTTACTGATTATGCTATCAGAGGAATTTAATGAAACTGAAATTTTTTTTGGGTTATACCCTCACATTGTTGTTCACGCTAATTTTACTGGAAGTGTCAAGTTTTTTCTTGTTTCAATCTTTAACAAAAAAAGAATTTTCTTATGCTGCTTTCCAAAACGAACGTTTAGCCAGAATAGCTGCTATACAAAAGCGACTACAAACCACCCAATCCCCAGAACTTTATAATTTTCACCCATATCTTGGCTATGTGGGTCGTCCTGGTGCTTATCCATGGGGCGAAATAGCGGAACCATTTAATGAGTATGGAATGCTGTCAATGGCCAAGCATCCATACCCATATAAAAAAGGTAAGAACGAATTTGTGATTGCAGTAGTGGGAGGCAGTGTAGCGGAAATATTTGCCAATATAACAGAAAAGTTCCTTGAGCAATATTTACGTGAAAAGTTTGGCTTCGATAAAAAACTGGTTTTAGTCAATTTGGCTACTGGAGGCTATAAACAGCCGCAGCAATTGTTCCATGTACAATATGCCTTGTTAGCTGGATTTGAATTTGATGCCGTTTTAAATATAGATGGTTTTAATGATTTGGCATTGGCTAATGACAATATCAATAACCAGATTAACCCAATTTTCCCATCTGGATTTCACATAGGGTTAATGTCAAAAACTCAAATGACTAATCAACTTGATTTTCAGACAGCCAAACACCTTTATGCCCATTATAGCTTGTATGAAACTGAATTGAGTGTACTCTCTTTCACCCAAAGTTTCCCTTTTAAGTACAGTATATTCTTCAATTTATTAGGTGAATTATGGACGAAACGCAGTTTGATAGAAATCAAGAAAACTGAGTATAAATTAACCTTTGAAACCCAAAAAACAATGTCAAATGAGTTTCGTGGTCCTCTATTCCAAAATCAAAATGGCAACCCTTATGAAGTGGTTGCTAATATCTGGCAACAGGCTTCTACAATGCTCTATGCGATCTGTCAGGCAAACCGTTTAATTTACATCCATGTACTACAACCCAATCAATATGTTGAAGGTAGTAAACCACTATCTGATAAAGAGAAAAAAATGGCATTCGATCCAAATTTGGGTTGGGGCATTGCCGCAAGAGAAGGCTATACACACTTAATTTCAAAGGGTGAACAACTTTCAAAGGATGGAATTCCGTTCTATGATTTGAGTATGATTTTCAAAGATTCAACGGAAGACCTTTATACTGATATTTGTTGCCATTTTAATACAAATGGTAATGTTATTATGGGAAAGAATATTGCTGAGATACTTCTGCGTGAACTTCAGAAGCAAAAATTTTAATTGAACTGAGTTATGTACGCACCCCTAACAAACCATTCCCTCGTTCCCAACGTCATTTGAGTAAATCTTGTGATGGATTCCAAACACATTGCACTCGCCCTTTGCTGGATGGGATTTGCAATACCATGAGCGAGCGTAGGATGGGTAAATTGTAGGTGGGCGATAGCAAAACCCACCCTACGCTTGCTCCAATCTCACCAGCTTTTGAAATAACCTTATCCCAAAATTTAAAAGCATGTTTATAAAAAAATTACAATTGGTGAATTTCAAAAGGTTTACTGATCTCACGATTGAACTAAATGAGCAACAGTTGGTTTTACTCATTGGTGCCAATGGAAGCGGTAAATCTTGTATTTTTGATGCGTTTGAGGCGATTTCATCTAAGGCGAAGGATGAGACGATTTTGCAATCAGCCTATTATCGAAAAGAGCCGGAAAAAGATTTTCATGTGACTATCACACTCAGTAATCAGGAAATCCTAACTCGGCATGATAATAACAGTTTGCCTTTAAATGTAAGTTCAACGGCATTTTATGGTAGAAGTAGTTTAAGGCAAGTGCCTCAATTACTGAGAAAAGCCCTTGGGCAAATGAACCCGATTGAGTTTGAAAAAGACTTTGATCGTCCAAAAATGTATATCGAAAGGGATAACCGTTTTGAAAACGATATTGAAAAGATTGCAGAATTGATCTTGGAAGATGTTTTTGGCTCAAGACTATATGCCACCCAGATTGTAGAACAATATATCAACCCGATCAATGAAGCTTTTGCACGCATTTTTGGTGATGATAATGGCACCCAATTATCGCTACTTAAATTAATTCCGCCCTTGAATAATAAAGTGGCTACGATCCTTTTTAAAAAAGGCGACAGTGAAATTCACTACAATTATCTTGGTCATGGTGAAAAGGCAATATTCAATATTTTAATCAACTTCTTGAGTCGAAAAGATTTGTATCAGGAAACGATTTATTATTTGGATGAAATGGATTTGCATTTGAACACTAAACTCCAATATGCTTTATTAAAAGAAATTGTGGAAAACTGGCTACCCGACGGTTGCCAATTATGGACAGCAAGCCATTCGCTTGGATTTATTGACTATGCTCATGATCTTGAACAAGCTGCCATTATTGATTTTGATGCGCTCAATTTTGATCAACCTCATACTTTACTACCGCAACTCAAAAATCGATATGAAATTTTTGAGATAGCCGTCAATAAAGAATTTTTTTCCAAAATCATGGCGGGAAAAAGGATCGTCTTTTCTGAAAATACGGATACCCCGTTTTATAATAACGTTGGCATAGAAAACACGATTTTTTTTATAGCGATTGACAAGAACGATGTCTTTTTTAAATCCAAAAATTTGCATTATTATGGATTAATTGATCGAGATTTTTTGACGGATGAAGAAATACAGTTAATACGTCGTATCTATCCAAACTTATTGATACTCAAATATTATAGCATCGAAAACTATTTCTATCATCCTGATAATTTGGCGGAATATTATCAATCAAAACAACAGGATTTTGATAAAGCGGCATACATTGCACAATTGAAAGCGTGTAAAAATGCTCAAAAAGATAGTATTATTTTAGGCATTGTGGGCGCAAGAAATGGTTATCCTTTTTTTAGGGAAAATGAACAAGCGAAATTGAAAAAATCGTTTAAAAACAATGCTAAAAGTATTTTAGCATTACTACAAAGCAATGATTTTGAAACATTTTACACCGTATTTCCAGCTAAAGACTATGGTAAAGGTTTAAGCGAAAGGCAAAATCTGAATAAGAACCAACTCTCTCAAACGCAATGGTTTAAAAAGCAAATTCAATCCATTTTTGAGCAGGTTTCTCAAACTTGTTAGGAACGTGCATGAAATAACTTAGTCAACTTCAAAACCAGACATGGCAGGTTTGACTTTGACTTGATGATTATACGAATACTAAAAAACAGCAGGAAAAGATCGTTATTCGTAGTGGTATATTTATGATAGTGGGTGATGAACAAGTTGATTATGTGGATATAATTCGTACCATTAAA
>Ga0190283_1000111_pt1 | contig 44896 bp, 26 predicted proteins | sample 48691801_MG_FD_161669 | JGI IMG/M metagenome (GOLD analysis project Ga0190283, IMG submission 161669) | Hydrothermal vent microbial mat bacterial communities from Southern Trench, Guaymas Basin, Mexico - 4869-18-0-1_MG | ecosystem: Environmental > Aquatic > Marine > Hydrothermal vents >...
TAAAAAATTCCGGAAGTAATTCTGTTGTTCCTGTAAATCCTGTCCAAAAACAAGTCAGAATTTGCGAAGCGCTCGGAGAATGCCGGGAACATTATTAACATGATAAGTGAAAATGTTGAATACAATCATTATTTATGTCAAGTGAAAAGTGTACCACTATTTCAGTTTAATAGTGTACCACCTTATCGCGAAAAAATGAGTATGGTTACTCGATTTAAAATTATTTTGCTGATGCAAAAGAATTTGCAGAAGTTTAGGTGTGCGATATAAAGTCCGGGACCTTAGTTCTTAAGCCAAAACTTGACAATTAATGTCGGTTGAAACCGAAAACGGTGTCAGGCGCCGATTCATCTAACTCATTTTAAATATTCAATATTCTATCCGCCACTGGCCAACTTTCAGCAGAAATGAACAATAATGAAGTAGGGAATTGGGGTCAGGCGCTGCCTCATTTGCCTATAAATTGTTTTTAAGTTGTCTCCATGTCCTTCATGCTCTTCATGGTTTATAAATCGTAGTCCCCGCTGCTACGCATAAAACTTCGCAGGATAAATAGTCCGTAAACTGTAATTTTTATAATTTTTATATTTAAGTCTGTGAAAAATATTGTATTATAAAGCTTATTTCTGTATAATATCACATAAATTCCCTGTTTACCACAGCGAATTTGCAGTTTCCTTGTCATGGCAGGTGCGATAATTTTTTTAAAGAGGAATTTTGATATGTAGATGGTATCCCGGCTTCGTGCACTTCGCCGGGGCAGTCTTCGTTATCCTGCGTCAAACGAAGACTGGAGCGGAAGGGGATCGAACCCTCGACCTCGGCATTGCGAACGCCGCGCTCTCCCAACTGAGCTACCGCCCCGGAAATCAGTTTGCAGTGTGCAGTCCCGCCGTGGCGAGATAAATATTCAGTAATCAGTAATCAGTAAATTACGGGAAACAAATATCGATTAATTCAAGCATCGACATTATACATGTTTTGAATTTTTTTGTCAAATAATTTTTTTGGAGAATTTTTTATGAATTATCAGGAAAAAGCTATCGAAATGCACGAAAAATGGAAAGGTAAACTCGAAATTAAAAGCAGAGTTCAACTTAATAATAAAGATGACCTGAGTATCGCTTATACTCCCGGCGTTGCAGAACCTTGCAGATACATTCATAAAAATAGAGAACTGGTTTATAATTATACCCGCAAATGGAATTTTGTTGCGATAGTCACTGACGGATCTGCTGTTCTCGGCCTTGGAAACATAGGGCCTGAAGCCGCGTATCCAGTTATGGAAGGCAAAGCAATTCTTTTTAAAGAGTTCGCCGGAGTGGACGCTTTCCCGATTTGCCTTGCAACACAGGATGTGGACGAAATAGTGGAAACTGTTTGTAATCTTGAACCGACTTTCGGCGGGATAAATCTTGAAGATATCAGCGCACCCCGCTGTTTTGAAATTGAAAAGAAATTGATTGAACGTTTGGAAATTCCTGTTTTTCACGATGACCAGCACGGCACTGCGGTTGTAACGATGGCGGCTTTAATTAACGCGATAAAAATAACTGGCCACAAATTTTCCGAACTGAAAATAATTATGAACGGCGCGGGAGCGGCAGGTATTGCCATAACAAAACTGCTTCGTGAAGTCGGCGCGGAAAATGTTATTCTCGTTGACAGCAAAGGCATAGTTAGCAAAGACCGTACGGATTTGAACGAAATAAAAAGAAGAATGCTGGGTTTGAGCAACCCGGAAAATCTGTCGGGCGGGCTTGAAACAGCTATGCGCGGGGCGAATGTTTTTATTGGCGTTTCAGTGGCGGACCTGGTTTCTAAAGATATGGTTCGGTCGATGGCAAAGGACCCCGTAATCTTAGCCATGTCTAACCCCGACCCGGAAATTCTTCCCGCGGACGCGAAAGAAGCCGGCGCGCGAATAGTCGGCACAGGCCGTTCTGATTTTCCGAACCAGGTGAATAATGTTTTAGGATTTCCTGGCATTTTTCGCGGCGCGCTTGATGTCCGGGCGAAGAAAATTACTACTGAAATGAAAATAGGCGCGGCTAAAGCTCTTGCAGCTTGTGTTCCTGATGATAAACTTAACGAAGAATTTATTATTCCCAACCCGCTTGACAAGTCTGTCCCGCCGAAAGTTGCGGAAGCGGTGGCCGCCGCTGCCACGAACAACCGCGAATAATATTTTAACCACGAAAGACACAAAAAACTTAACCACGAATTAACGCTAATAACCATTAAAAAAGTCAAAGGTCGAAGGTCTAAAAGTCTTAAGGCCAAATAAGGACTCGGTTGAAATTGAAAACAGTTTCTTTTTTTAGCACTTTTTAATTTGTGTAATACGTGAAATTCGTGGCAAAAATTAATCTATGTTAATAAAAGCTGATTTTCATATTCATACCGGAGACGATCCTTATGATTTTCTCCCATACACAAATTTCGATGTGGTAGATCGCGCGGTAGAAAAAGGGCTGAGCTGTGTAGCCATAGCCAATCACGACAAATTTTCCTGGTCACGGGAGCTTGCCGATTACGCAGAAGCGAAAAAAGTTCTTTTGGTTCCGGCTATAGAAACTCAAATTCACGGAAAAGATTTGATAATATTGAACGCAGACAAAGCTTCGGAAAAACTAAAAACAGACGAAGACTTTTTTGCTTACAAAACTCCTGGCAGGTTTTATATTGCACCGCACCCTTTTTATCCAATAAAATATTCCTTTAACGAGCTGACTGAAAAGTATTCTGATTTGTTTGATGCCGTGGAAATATCTTCCTGTTATTTGTGGTGGTTCAACAAGTATAATAAACTAGCGGAGAAATTTGCTGAAAAACACAACCTGCCTTTGGTTTGCGATTCTGACGCGCACGGGCTTTGGCAGGTGGGAAGTGTTTGGTCGGAGATAGAAGCTGAAGAGTTTACTATTCAGTCTGTTTTTAAAGCTATCAGGGAAAAAAGAGTAAAATTAGTTTCGAGACCAATGTCAGCATTTGGCTTTTTCCGGTTTTATGTTTGGGGCGGATATTCCCGCGCGCTAAAAAGAATGATTTGGAGAGGAAAAAGAGAAAGATGATTTACTATTTTTGAAGTTTTTGGTATATTATCTAAATAATAACTATAACTGCCACAGAGCCACACGCCACAGCGCGTCTTCGGCAGAGAACACAGGGGAAAAATGGTTTTTCTCCGTGAACTCGGCGCCTCGGTGGCTAACAAACAAAAAAATCATGAAACCTACACTTTTGATTCTTGCCGCGGGAGTTGGCAGCCGATACGGAGGGCTGAAACAATTAGACCCGGTGGGTCCGAGCGGCGAAGTAATTATGGATTATTCTGTTTATGACGCGATTCGCGCCGGATTCGGAAAAGTAGTTTTTGTTATTCGTCACGAATTTGAAGAGCAATTCAGGGAAAAAATAGGCAATAAATATTCTAATCAAATACAAGTGGAATACGCATTTCAGGAATTGGACGATATACCGGAAGGTTTTTCGATTCCAGAAGGAAGAACAAAACCCTGGGGCACGAGCCATGCCATTCTTGCCGCGAGGAATATTATTAATGAGCCGTTCGCTATGATTAACGCGGACGATTTTTACGGCAAAGAAGCGTACGAAAAACTTAGCAATTATTTGCAAAACACGGATGTTGACTCAACGGCGTGGTGCATGGTCGGCTTTAAGCTTGAAAACACTTTAAGTGAGTTTGGTGGAGTTACGCGCGGGGTATGTGAAATTGAGAACGGATTGTTGAAAAAAGTCGTGGAACATTTTGAAATTAGAAAAGAAGTGGATTCAATAGTTTCGAGCGCAGGGAGACTGCCTGACGGGACCCTTGCTTCGATGAACTTCTGGGGCTTTACCCCGGTTTTATTTCAAATGCTTGAAAAAGATTTTGTGACTTTCCTTGAAAAATTCGGTATGGAATTAAAATCCGAATATCTTATTCCCACTTCCGTTGATGAATATATTTCTTCAGGAAGAGCCACATTAGAAGTACTGTCTTCGGATTCAAGGTGGTTTGGCGTAACGTATCCTGACGACAAGCCTTTTGTACAGAAAAGCATAAAGGATTTGGTTGATAAGGGGGTTTATCCTGCGGAATTGTCGTTTTAAATAATTTTGAGACTGAAGGACGCAGATGCTTTATGATAAATTATGAAATAATCTATACTTGAATTGAAACAATTCATAAATAATCATAAACAATCATATTAAATCAGCGTCAGAAAATATAAACTATGCCTGAAAAGAAATTTGATAAACTTTCCGAAAAGGAATTGACTAAAATGTGCCTTGAGTGCGGTTCAAAATGCTGCAGATATTACGCTCTTGAAATAGATTTGCCGGATTGCCCGGAAGAGTACGAGAAAGTTCGCTGGTATTTAGTTCACGAGGATTCATGGGTTTTTATTGATGACGACAAATGGTATCTTCTTATAAATAATAAGTGCAAGTATTTGGCAGAAAACGGCCTGTGTAAGTATTATGAAAGAAGGCCGGCTATTTGCCGCGAACATAACCAGAAAGATTGTGAATCCGACTCCTCGCTTTTTTATGATGAGTTATTCAAAAATGTCGAGGAGTTTGAAAAATATCTTGAAGAACACGGGGAGAAGTATTGGTGAATTTTGATGTTTAACATTTGACATTTGACATTAATTCTTTAAAGGACGAATGTCTAACGTCGAACGTCCAGCGTCAGTTAACATTAACAAATTAACAAATCTTATGTACGAATCAAGTGATTTAAGAAAAGGTTTAAAAATACAATTAGACGGTGAGCCTTATGTAGTAACCCAGTTTGAGTTCAGCAAGCCGGGCAAGGGCCAGGCGATTTATAAGGTCCGCTTAAAAAATATGCTGACAGGTTCAAGCATTGAAAGGTCTTACCGCTCAAACGAGAAGTTCCAGCGCGCCGATTTGAATTCCACTCATATGGAATATTTATATTTTGACGGGCAGAATTATGTTTTTATGGACCAAAGCACTTTTGAAAATCACCTTGCTGATGAAAGTGTGATAGGCGATAAAAAAGGTTTTATGCTTGAGAACACTACTATGGAAGTGCTTTTTTTCGGCGAAAAAATTATTGATGTTACGCTTCCTTCTTTTGTAGAACTGAAAATTGTAAAGTCGGAGCCGGGAGTTAAAGGCGACACAGCGACCAATGTTACAAAGCCCGCAACTTTAGAAACAGGAATTGAGGTCAATGTTCCTTTGTTTATTGATGAAGGAGAGTATATCAAAGTTGATACGCGGACGGGTGAATATGTGGAAAGAGTGAAGAAGTAATTTTAATTGATAATTGACAATTGACAATTGAAAATTTGACAACTTCCTGTCCCTCAGTTCTAAAGGGAAATTTAAGACGCCGCGTTGAGATTATCAACGCGGTTCGTTTATTTTTTGAAAAAGAGGGCTTTCTTGAAGTGGAAACTCCCCAGCTTGTTGACGCGCCGATCCCTGAAAGATTTATAGATGCTGTAAAATGCGGCGACCAATATTTTGTTCCTTCTCCTGAAGTTTATATGAAGAGGCTTATTTCCGGGAAGAATCCTCGCATATTTCAAATCTCAAAATGTTTCCGAGCTGGTGAAACCGGAAAATTTCATAACGAAGAGTTCACAATGCTTGAGTGGTACCGTACAGGCGCGGATTATTTTGACCTTATCGACGACGCTCTAAAACTCCTGAAATTTGTTTCTGAAAAAATAGGTTTTAAAGACGAGTTAGTTTACAAAGGTGATAAAATTAATTTTAATTTTGAAGAAATTTCAGTTGACGATGCCTTTTTGAAATTTGCGGGAAAAAAACTCGAGCTCCAGCCCGACAGTTTTGAGTTCGATAAAATATTGGTGGAAAAAATAGAGCCAAAATTAGGGGTAGAAAGCCCTACAGTTTTATACGACTATCCTTCTGCTTTCTGCCCCATGTCAAAACCGAAAAAAGAAAATCCTTCGAGAGCGGAGCGGTTGGAAATTTATGTTGCCGGGATAGAATTAGCAAACGGCTGCACGGAAGAAACTGATTACGATGAACAGGTTAGAAAACTTAAAGAGGAGCAAAAAGCGAGAAAAGAAATGGGGAAAGAAGTTTATCCCTGGCCGGAAGAATTTCTGGAAAGCATAAAAAAAATGCCGGATTGTTCCGGCATGGCTCTTGGAATAGACAGGCTGGCGATGCTTTTGTGCGACGCAAATCACATAAAGGAAGTGATAACTTGATCGATAAGCAGTCTTGGAACCAGCATTCGCCGGTCAAGAGTTTTGCTTTGCTATTAGCAGTCCTGGAACCAGCATTCGCCGGTCAAGAGTTTTGCTTTGCTATTAGCAGTCCTGGAACCATCATTCGCCGGTCAAGAGTTCTGCTTTACTAATTAGTTGCGAAAGCGGAAAGTTATTCTTCCTTTAGTCAGGTCATAAGGAGACATTTCAAGTTTTACGCGGTCGCCGTTAACGATTTTGATAAAAAACTTCCGCATTTTTCCGGAAATATGCGCAAGGACTTCGTGCCCGTTGTCGAGCTTGACGGTGTACATAGTTCCCGGCAAAACTTTAATGACAGTTCCTTCTACTTCTATAATATCAGATTTTCCCATAAGAAAGTTTATTGTTTTAATTAGCCACAGACCCGTCCGGGTCAATGGATTTTTAGGGGGGATTTCTTTTCTTGGCACCACGCACACACCATTTGGTATGATGGTCTTTTGTAGCCGTTCTCGCCGTGCCCCGCGTATGCCGGGGTTGAGGACGGTTACTATCAGGTCTTAGCAATCTTAAGTGTATCGCCGACATCAGCGAGGTCAGCTACAAGAATAACAGCCCTCCCTAAAAAATGCATTGATCCACCCGTCCTCCGCAGTAGCTCTGCTACGAAGGGTGGATGAAACACGGATAAATAGAAACTCAATAAATTTTACCCGTCCCTCTTTAGCAGGATTTTAGGCTTTAAATTTAATTTCCAGTAAAATAACTTTAGCTTAACATTATAGCGGAAAAACATTTATAAGTCAACAATGCCGGGATTCCGGTTGCTTATTAAATTTAACCCCGAGGCGTTTACGCGCTCGGGATTAAATTTGCAGTTGATTTTCTTATTGGAAAATCAAATTCTACGGTTTGACAGATTGCAGGAACTGAGTTGCGCGGGCGTTTGTGTCCGGCCCTTCAGTAGCGAGGAAAATTGCAATAACCGTTTTATCGCCTTTAAAAAAGACGCCCTGCCGCATTAGCATTGTAACATCATCCTCTTCAAATCGAATTTTAGTTTCAGTAACTTTCATAGTGTTAGTTCCGACCATAACAATGCTGTTAAGAGTTTCTGTCGTAACGGTTCTTTCTTGTGGGTTCTCTACTCCGAGTTTAGCAGAGATTTCTGAAGTGACACCTTCGATATAAGCTGAAGAGAACATTTTTTCCGCTTCACGGCCTTTAGGGAGTTCGACTAATTGTACCATAGCTACTTTATTCTCTTCGCCATAAATAAACATGGCAAATTTAATAATGTTAAAATCGAAGGCGAGAAGAGGCTGGAATTCTTCAGGCAGCTTAAACTCGCAAATTTGTTCAGCCACTTCATTAATTTTCTCGGGTTGCCGCACATAAAACCGGTTTTTCGCCCAGATGCCTGCCGCGATAAGCGCAATTAATAAAGCTACAATAATTGCCAACAGAAACCCGCAGCCGCAACCGAGGCAGCAGCATCCTTTTTTATTGCTCATGGTTAATTCTCCTTTTTGCTATAAATATTTGACGGCTCCGCGGTCTTAACTTACAAGAGTTTATGTTAATATAGCCAAAATCTCTGATTTTGAATTTCCAAAGTTAAAGACTTTGGCTGCATTTTTAGTCGAAATTGGAAATTTCGGTTGCCTTTGAATTTACAGTTCCGTCTTTGAAACTCGTTTGAATATTTTCTCCAACATTAATTTCAGAGCATTTTGTTATCACTTTTCCTGTTTTCAAATTTCTTGTAATTGTGTAACCTCTTTTTAAAACTGAAACAGGCCCAAGATTTTCCAATTGCCCGAGAAGAAAATTAATTTTGTCATTTCTCCGGGAAATCGATTGTGCAACAGCTTTCTCAATCGACCTCTTTTGCAGATTGAGGAGTTGGCGGTTCTTTTTTACGCGTTCAGAAAAAATCTTTCCTGCTGATTTTAAAATCTGAAATGAGTATTCGATTCTTTTACTTACATCAAAAAAATAGTCTTTAGTTATTGTTTCGATATTTGTGTTTAATTCGTCTAACTGTTGGCGATACCTGTCAATAAGTTTTTCAGGCTCCTTGAAAGCGAAATGAACTTTCGCGCGCTCAAGACGTTGCTTGTATTCAGAAAAGACGGACTCAATCGAAAAACTTATTTTATGAGAATAATTTTCTATAAGTTTTTTCCAGTCGTCATGGGGAGTAACAACAATTTCAGCGGCGGCGCTGGGAGTGGGGGCACGGCAGTCGGCAACAAAATCCGCGATAGTCCAGTCTATTTCGTGCCCGACGGCGGAAACGACAGGAATCACCGACCGTGCGATAGCGCGTGCGACAGGTTCTTCGTTAAAAGCCCACAGGTCTTCCATGCTTCCGCCTCCCCGCCCGACAATCAGGACGTCAAAATCCACGGCGCCGGTATTTTTCGCTTCGTTGCATTCATCGATAGCGGCGGCGATTTTTTCCGCCGCGCCTTCTCCCTGAACCGGAGCAGGATTCAAAACAAGCCTGCAGTTGGGGAATCTCCGGAAAAGAACATTAATAATATCGCGGATAGCCGCTCCGCTTTCAGAAGTTACCACGCCAATGGTTTTCGGGAAAATCGGGATGGTTTTTTTCTTTGACTCATCAAACAAACCCTCTTCAGACAACTTCTTTTTGAGCTGTTCAAAGGCGATTTGCAGTGCGCCGATACCGCTGGGCTCCATCGTTTCACAGATGATTTGGTATTTTCCCTGCGGTTCGTATATCTGGACGCTGCCGGTAACGGTAACAAGCATCCCATTTTCAGGTTTGAACTTCAGGCGGCGGTTAGCGTTCCTGAACATGGCCGCGTGAATCTGGCTGTTCTCGTCTTTGAGAGTAAAATAAAAATGGCCTGAAGAATGGTCTTTAAAAGTGCTGATTTCGCCTTCTACCCACACATCGGAAAAATTATTTTCTACAAGAGAGCGGATTTTTCTTGTCAGGCGGGTTACTGTCATCGGCTTATTCAGAGCCGATGTTGGAGCGGCAGAAACAGGAGTAGAGGTTTTGGAATCGCTTATTTTTGCCTCTACGTCTTCTGGCTTTTGATCATCGAACAAAAGCGAAAACAAATCTTCAGTATCTGTATAATTATTTTTGGTCATTATTTTTTGACGCTGAAGACCGCTGATTTATTATGAATTCTTATGTTTTTTTCTCAATTTATCTTAAAAAACTGCGTCCTTCTGCGTCTATTTTTTACATTTTTCCCGCCATTCTTTTATTCTCTTTACAGCTTCTTTCAGGTCTTCAAGGGAAGTGGCAAAGGAAATTCTGATATTGCTGTCAGCGCCGAAAGCGCCGCCTGGAATCACTGCTATCATGGCTTCCTCAAGCAACCGTTTAGCAAGGTCCATGGAAGGAATTCCCCAGGCAGAAATATCCGGAAAAACATAAAAAGCTCCCTGTGGGTTCAGGCATTTCACTCCGGGGATTTCGTTGAGAGCGTTGACAATATATTCGCGGCGTTCTTCAAAAGCTTTTAACATTTCATTGACGCAGTCCTGGCTTTCGTTAAGCGCGGCAACACCGCCGTCCTGGGTGAAAGTGACTGTTCCTGTGGTAGACTGCGCCTGGAGTTTTTTAATAGCTTTAGCGCTTTCTTTGTCAGGGCAGCCGGAGTATCCAAGCCGCCAGCCGGTCATGCTGTAAGTTTTCGAGTGCCCGTTGACAGTAAAAGTTCTGTCAAACAGGTCCGGGGCGACAGTCGCAAAACTTGTGTGTTTGAACCCGCCGTAAGTCAGGTCTTCATAAATTTCGTCGGATACAATTACGACTTCCGGGTGCTTCCTCAGAACTTCTGCAAGAGCTTCCAGAGCTTCTTTGCTGTAAGCCATGCCTGTCGGGTTAGACGGCGAATTTAGAACCAATGCTTTAGTTTTTGGAGTAATTGCTTTTTCTAACTGCTCCGGCGAAATCAGGAAATTATGTTCCTGTGTAGTTTCGACGAAAACGGGAGCGCCGCCCGCGAGCCTGACAAACTCGGGATAGCTTACCCAATAAGGCTGCGGGATAATTACTTCATCTCCCGATTCTACAATGATTTGAAAAATGTTATAAAGAGAATGTTTGGCGCCGCAGCTTACAACTATCTGGTCGACAGGGTAATCAAGATTATTGTCCCTTTTGAATTTTGCCGAGATGGCTTTTCTTAAAGCGACAGTTCCGTCAGGGGGAGAATATTTAGTTTTTCCCGCCTGCAGGGCTTTCGCGCACGCGTCTTTTATGTGCTGCGGAGTGTCAAAGTCAGGCTGGCCCGCGGCAAGGGAGATTACGTTTTTGCCTTCGGCTTTAAGCTCGTTGGCTCGGATAGTTATCGAAATAGTAGCTGAAGGTTTTACGTTTGTAATTCTTGAAGCAAGCTTCATAATAATATCGGATTATTGGATTGTTGGATTAATGGATTTATTTAATTCCAGCTTCATTAGCCAGGTTCACTAATTCATTTAGAAATTCATTAAGCTTAGGGCATTTTTTCATGGCCGTTTCAGGCTCTAATTTTGTAAACAGACTTTTCCCGTCAACTGTTTTTTTGTAACTTCGATTAAGATGTTGAGAATATAAATTATCCAATAATTTTGCAGGAGGGTTATCAAAATTTACAGTTTCCGGCTTTTGAAATTTATCGGATATTGCTTTGGCAACTTCAAGAGGAAAAATTTTTGTGTCGCTTAACAACCACGCTTCAGTTTCGTGAACAGCGAAAAAATGTTTGTATTTAGATTGTCCGACAATTTCGTCTTCAAAATATTTTTTTCCCCAATCGTACCTTTCAAGTGCAGTTTTTTTATCTTCAGGAAAAAAAGTAGGCCCATAAAGGTCAAGCAAACCAATAGCGGCTATAATTTCATCTTTTTTTGGACTTTTTAAATGTATGTTTACTTTTTTTGCAATACCTTTTTTGAAATCCGGCCAACCATTAAATTTGACAATTTGTACGCCGATATTATCATTGAATTTAACATTCAAGAAACGTCTTATAAAATCCGACAAAATATTTCTCTCTGTCTTTCCTTCAACAAATATAATAAATTTCATATCATATCCTCCAATTCGCCTGAAACATAAAGGGAACCCATAGAATATTCTTTCAACCAATATTCAAGTTCTTTGTCTTTAATCACATTCATTTTTGTTTCGCCGTTTTCTAAAGATGTAACAGTTGTAGTTGGTTTTATGTCCGAAAAAGAATCTAACAATTGCGCAGAATGAGTTGTAATAATAATTTGAGAGCGTTTTGAAGCTTCGGCAGCAAATTCAGCTATAATCGGCAACATTCCGGGATGCAATCCTGTTTCCGGTTCGTCTATGGCAATAATTGAAGGGAGTTCCGGGCAAGCCAAAACTGTTATTAAAAAAAGAAATCGTAAAGTTCCATCAGACAAAGCTATTGCTGGTGAAGGCCATTTTAAATCTTTCCAGCAAATACCTAATTGAATACGCTGATCTGCGGCAGGAGGAAAAGAAAGCGCTTCATACTGTTCGCCAAAAGCTGTTTTCATTGCTGCATCAATATTATTCTTAAAACTTTTATCGTTAGTATAATGTGTATGCAAAACGGAAATGAGATTTTCTCCATCTTCATCTACGTGAGTTTCAACACGCGAGACAGCGGACTGTCTTATATGTGATTTTCCTGTTACATTAATATCATGATATACTTTTATCTTTTCAAAAAATTGTTTGTATTCTGAAATATAGGAATTATATTCAGACCAATTGTTATAAATTGAAAGTAAAGATTCTCCCCATGGCAATTGATTTAAAGGTTTTTCTCTTTTATTCCCTTTTTGATCAATAATAATAGCGTGTTCGTGATTTCTTTCAAGAAGAGAAACAGAAATATTTTTGTCATTAATGTCTTGGGCGATTAATTTCTCATTTGCAATCAAATAACCATTAGCAGCAGGATTATTAAAAAGACTTAATTGATAATTGCTGGGAGTAAATACTTGAGCGTCCACACTAAAATATATTTCCGTTGCTTCATTGTTCCAGGCAATGAATTGCATACCACCAGAAGAAATGATATATTTTCCCAATTCACCTTTAGCAGACATTGACGTCAACTCAAGAAATCGTAGAAAATTAGATTTACCGGAAGCGTTTGGACCTATAATCACATTCAAATCTCCCGGAGTCCATTTTATATTTTTAAGAGATTTAAATCCTTTAATCTGTAATTGAGTAATTTTCATTTTTTCTGTGTCTCTGTGGTTAATTTTTATTTTACATCAAAAACAAGTTCGCCGTTTTTGGCGCGAATAGTTACACTGCTGTTTTCCGGTATGTTGCCTTTAAGGATTTCTTCAGACATCGGGTCTTCAATGAACTGTTCTATAGCTCGTCTGACAGGCCTTGCGCCGAATTTTTCGTCGTAACCTTTCTCGAAGAGAAATTCTTTTGCTTTAGGAGAAAGTTTAATTTTAATATTTTTTTCTTCAAGGCGTTTAAGGACGTTGTGCATTTCCAGGTCGATAATTTCCAAAATTTCTTCTTTAGTAAGAGTTCGGAAAACAACGGTGTCGTCCAGCCTGTTAAGAAATTCCGGCTTGAAAGTTTTTTTCATGACATCCATCAATTTTTCTTTCATTCCCTTGTAAGAAGCGTCTGGAGCTTCTGTGCCGAATCCGAGAGACGACTGCTTAAGCAATTGTTCCGCTCCAAGGTTGGAGGTCATGATAATAATTGTATTTCTGAAGTCGATAGTTCTGCCCAGCCCGTCGGTCAGTTTTCCTTCTTCGAGAACTTGGAGGAGGATGTGGAGGACATCTGGATGCGCTTTTTCGATTTCGTCGAAAAGAACAACCGAGTAAGGTTTCCTGCGGATTTTTTCCGTTAGCTGTCCGCCTTCGTCGTAGCCGACGTATCCCGGAGGCGAGCCTATAAACCTTGAAACTGAAAATTTTTCCATGTACTCGCTCATGTCAACAGTGATAAGAGCGTCACTTTCGTCAAACATATATTCAGCAAGCGCTTTCGCGAGCAGCGATTTTCCGACGCCTGTAGGCCCGAGAAAAACAAAGGAGCCTATCGGCCTGCGCGGGTCTTTCAGGTTTGCCCGTGAGCGCCGCAGAGAGCGGGAAACCGCGCTAATAGCTTCGTTTTGTCCGACAACGCGTTTGTGCAGCTCTTCCTCCATTCTCAAAAGTTTTTTTGTTTCACCTTCGTTAAGCCGTGTAACAGGAATTCCAACCCATTTGGAAACTACATCAGCTATTTCTTCTGTAGAAATATCAGTCCAATTATCATCTTTCTGTTTTTTCTTAATTTCCTCAATGTTTTCGCGGAGTTTTCTTTCTTCATTTCTAAATTTTGCGGCGTCTTCGTAGCGCTGGTCTTCAACAGCTTTTTTCTTTTCTTCGGAAACTTTTGCCAGCTCTTTCTTGATTTTTTCAACTTCCGGAGATTTAGTTTTGGCTTTCAGATGTGCCCGCGCGCCCGCCTCGTCTATTAAATCGATAGCTTTATCAGGCAAATATCTTGCGGAAATATATCTGTCGCTCATTTTCGCCGCGCTAACAAGAGCATCATCAGAATATTTTACATGATGATATTCTTCGTATCTTTTGCGCAGGCCTTTGAGAATATCAATAGTTTCGTCCACGGAAGGCGGATCAACTATTATCATCTGAAACCTTCTTTCGAGCGCTTTGTCCTTTTCAATGTGCTTTCTGTATTCGTCCATTGTTGAAGCGCCTATGCATTGAATATCCCCGCGGGAAAGCGCGGGCTTCAGAATGTTAGAAGCGTCTGTCGAGCCTGAAGCAGCTCCAGCGCCGACCAGCGTGTGCATCTCGTCAATGAACAAAATTACATTGCCGCTTTTTTTGATTTCACTGATGACAGCTTTGATTCGTTCCTCGAATTGTCCGCGGTAAACGGTTCCCGCAACCATTAAGGCAACGTCAAGAACCACCACGCGTTTGTTTTGAAGGATTTCCGGAGCTTCTCCGTCCACAATTCTTTGTGCGAGGCCTTCTACAATAGCGGTTTTACCCACGCCGGCTTCACCAATCAAAACCGGATTATTTTTCTGCCTGCGGCAAAGAATCTGAATGATCCTGTCGGTTTCATTGTCTCTGCCGATGATTGGGTCAAGCTTACCTTCCCGTGCCGATTTTGTCAGGTCCTGTCCGAAAGCGTCAAGAGCCGGAGTGGCGGATTTAGCCGTTGCGGTTTTCTTTTCTCCGTCGCTGCTTGCCATGGCATGTTCTGTTACTGGTCCCTGCGGGATGTTAAGCGCGTCAAGCTCTTCCAGAACAAGCTTTTGAGCGGAATCAAGAGAAACGCCGAGGGTTTTCAAAACTTTCGCCGCAACGCCTTCGCTTTCATTAAGCAAGCCAAGAAGAATGTGCTCGGTTCCGACGTAAGAATGTCCGAGTTCCCGCGCGTCCCGGACAGCGTATTTTATAACATTGTTTGCTTTTGGAGTAAAAGGAGCTTCGCCGACAGATTTTGCCTCCGGGCCAAACCCGACAGTGCTTTCTATCTGGCTGCGAACAACGTCGGGATCGACTCCAAGCTTTTGAAGCACTACCATGGCGATTCCTTCATTCAGGTCTATCAGACCCAAAAGAATATGCTCGGTGCCGACATAATGGTGGTTATATCGGCTGGCTTCTTTTTTAGCATTAACAATTACCTGTCCGGCTCGCGGTGTAAAATTATTTTGTATCATAAATTATTTTAATATTTTGGCTTACAAGTTAAATACATAAATTCTTTTTTTTGGCAAAATCATGTTTGACAGAATCATTTATCTATATAAATGAAAAGCTGTTTTGTTATCTAGCAACAGCATCTTTTGATTTCCAACAATTCGATTGTCATAATATATTTCTACAGAGCAAATTACTTTTTCCTTTCCTCCCAAGAAAAATATTAACGCATCTGTGTATAATCCACATTTTAGAAAAGCGCTCCATTCACAAAGCAAATCCAGTGATAATTTTTCAACTGAAAACAAGTTCTTTCCAGCGTTTAATTTCTTTTTTAACTTTTAAAGGGTTGGCGCTTCCAGGGCTTTTTTTGCTTTTTACCGATGCGGAAGCGGAATTAATTTTCAAAATCCCGGCGTCAAATTCCGGAGACAATTTTTTAAGTTCTGAAAGTTTCAATTCACTCATTCGACAATTTTTAGCGATTGAAGTCGACACAGCCCGTCCAATGAGCTCGTGAGCTTCCCGGAAAGGCACGCCTTTTTTCACCAGGTAATCCGCCCAATCAGTAGCAAAAAGAAAATCGTCTTTAAGCGCTTCGTCAATTTTCCTTCTGTTGAAAGCAATTGTGGGGATGAGTTCCGCCAAAATTTCCAGGCAGGCGGAAATTGTGTCCACGCTGTCGAAAACCGGCTGTTTGTCCTCCTGCATATCCCGGTTGTATGTCATTGGAATGCCTTTCATAACAGTAAGCATGGAAACCAGATTGCCGTAAATCCGTCCGCATTTGCCCCTGATAATTTCCAGCACATCCGGATTTTTTTTGTTAGGCATTAGCGAGCTTCCCGTGCAGAAAGCGTCGGCAATATCGATATACCCGAACGGCTGCGAAGCCCATAGAATAAAATCTTCTGAAATTCTCGAAAGATGTGTGCCGATAAGCGCGGCGGTGGAAAGATACTCTATAAAATAGTCTCTGTCTGAAACGGCGTCCATGCTGTTAGCTGAGACGGTGGCAAAACCCAGGATTTTAGCAACAAATTTCCTGTCAAGCGGGAACCCACTGCCGGCGAGAGCTGCAGAGCCAAGCGGCAAGACATTTACCCTTTTCAACTGGCCGGAAAGCCGCTGCTTGTCCCGCTCGAACTTCTCAACATAAGCGAGAAGATGATGCGCCGCCATAACAGGCATTGCAAACTGCAAATGAGTAAAGCCGGGAATAATCAGGTCTTCGTTATTTTCCGCGAGGGAGACAAGGGATTTCTGCAAGTTAACCAATAAGTTGATTTGCAAGTTAATCATGTCCTTCAGGTAAAGCCGCTCACTCAAAGCGACCTGGTCGTTTCTGCTTCTTCCGGTGTGGAGTTTTCCCGCAAGTTTTCCTATCCGCTTTGTAAGTTCCGTTTCGATATTCATATGAATATCTTCCAAGTCCATTTTTAAGACCAGCTTATTGTTTTCGATGTCTTTCTGAATAGATTTCAGCCCGCGAACGATTTTCTGCGTCTGAGATTTCTTGAGCACGCCGATTTTCGCGAGCATTTGCGCGTGCGCGCATGAGCCTGCGACATCGTATTTCGCAAGCCGGAAATCATACGAAATAGATTCAGTAAATTTTTCGACCAGCGGGTGGAGCGCTGAATTAAACCTACCGCTCCATAATTTTTTAGATTTAGCCATAATAAAGATAAAATTCATTTTTTGTTTTTGCCGGCAACTGCCGAAAAAACAAATTTCATTTTGTAATTTTGTGAAAAAGAGTTTTCTAATAACATTTCACATTAAAATTTTACCAAATAACAAGATATATTTCAATTGATTTAAGTTAAAAAACGGCTCTGTGTAAAAATGAGTGGGTAAGGCTAAAGATTTATCCGTTTATTAGTTCGTCTTGGCACATTTGATATTTCCCCGAATTTCTTTTGTAGCCGACCTCGCGGAGGTCGGACTATTAATTCCTCTTTTTCTAAAAGGTCTATGAATTGGGGTATGCGTCCCGCAATGCCGGGATTCCGGTAAGTTCGATGGATTGTAAGTCTTAGCAAGTCCAATTTTTATTTCCGACCTCAACGAGGTCGGCTACAAGACGCATGACAGCATTCTTGCTTACCCGCTCATTTTTACGAGGAGCCTAAAAAAACAGGATATGCTGTTTTCAAATTACGGCTGAACAAAAAAAGATACCCGATTTTTTTTTTGGAGAAACGCGGAGCAGGAGCTCCGCGCAACGTTGCGCGAAGCTCCTGCTTCGCGATTTGCTTGATATCACGTAACTTACAAAAAATAGGGTGTCTTTTGAACAAAAAAATTTGCAATTATTTCTTAGATATAATATAATATATGTAGTGGTTAATTTAAAAGAGCAGAATAATGAATTAAACGCTGACGATTTTCGCCGAGAAGGCGGGAAAAGTGAAGAATCTTAAGTTGATACAAACCTCCTTGCCCTGCGGAGCAAGTTATGATAAAGCTATATTTGAACCAACATTTTGCTGTATGGGAGCCTAGCTACCGGATGGCACGTCAAGCCCGGATTATTTACGGGAAGGCGTGTAAGTTCGGTGCGGCGCCCACTTTGCCTTAGGGCTCAATCAGGCTTTTTCAAACGGTTACCGCGGGGCTTTCAATTTTTCTCTTTTCTCCCAAAAATCAGTTAAGTTTATCTTTTGGCAAATAATTACGCATTCTTGCCTCATAGAGGCAAAATATTTGTAGGAATCTATTTTAAAAAATAACTCGTGCCGTCAAGCACGACATATTTTGTTCGCTTAAAATCATATTCCGTACCTAACGGCACGGTGATTTGTGCTGATGCCCCTTCTACAAATATTACATCCCTAACGGGACTTGAATATTTTCCGAGAATAAACACAAAGAAAAAACATAAACAAGTGAACTCTAATTCCGAAGATCTTTTTCCCTCAGCGGAAGAACGGTTGCCGGGCATCCAGGCGCCAGGTAAAAATAAACATTCTCCGCTGGCTTACCGAATGCGCCCGCGAACCCTTGAAGAAGTGGCTGGGCAGCAGCATCTTCTCGGGGAGGGGAAACTGCTCCGCAGGGCGATTTGCTCGGATTCTTTGACTTCCGCGGTTTTCTATGGCCCGCCCGGAAGCGGAAAAACTACTTTGGCTGAAGTTATCGCTGCTTTTACAAAAAGGGATTTTTGCAGATTGAGCGCGGTGGGAGCTTCCGTTAAAGATGTTCGTGAGATAGTGGCTTTTTCTAAGAGAAAACAACAGGCGGGAAAACACGGCGCGGTTCTTTTTCTTGATGAAATACATAGGTTTAACAAAGCGCAGCAGGACGTTCTGCTGCCTTCAGTCGAGGACGGAACGATTGTTCTGATAGGCGCGACAACGGAAAACCCATTCTTTGCCTTGAACTCTGCGCTTATTTCAAGGTCAAGAATCTTTCAGTTTGAACCCTTAAAAGAAGAAGATGTTATTTTAGTTTTAAACCGGGCGCTTGCTGATAAAGAGCGCGGGTTTGGAGAGCTTGATATTGAAGTGGATAACGAAGCGCTTGAATTTCTTGCCACAGGCTGTGACGGAGATGTCAGAATAGCATTAAGCGCGCTTGAACTTGCCGTAAAATCGGCGGAAGCGGAAAACAAAAGAAAAATAGGTCTTGAGGAAATTGAAGCGTCGCTTCAGAAAAAAAATATAGTTTATGACGGCGGGGGAGATGCCCATTACGACACAATCTCCGCGTTTATAAAATCGATGAGGGGGAGCGATCCCGATGCCGCGCTTTATTGGCTGGCAAAAATGATTGAAGCGGGAGAAGACCCACGGTTCATTGCGCGGAGAATGGTAATTTTCGCGAGTGAAGATATCGGGTGTGCTGACCCGTTGGCGCTTCCGCAGGCTGTTGCGGCTTTCCAGGCTGTCGAACGCGTAGGGCTGCCCGAAGCGCAAATTAATCTCGGGCATGTAACAACTTATCTTGCCTGCGCGCCGAAAAGCAACGCGGCTTATGCTGCTCTATGCAAGGCGCAGAAAGAAATTCGCGAAGGGCGGACGATGGAAGTTCCCCGTCATTTGCGTGACGCGAGTTATAAAAGCGCCGGAAAACTCGGGCACGGCGAAGGCTATAAATACAGCCATAATTTTGAAGGCCATTTTGTAGTTCAGGATTATCTTCCTGAGCCACGAAGGTATTATGAACCTTCACAACAAGGATGGGAGGCAAAAATTGCTGAACGACTTGCAAATTGGAGAAAGCAAAAAGAAGCTGCGAAAAAGGCTGCTGGCAAACCGCCGCGCTCTTCCGGAAAATGAGCGAAAAGCCCGGAGCGGAGAAATCTGCGGGAAAATTCTTTCTTCCGGAAAATGGAAACGGGCGGAAATAGTTGCCGGATTTATGCCTATGGCTGATGAAGTTCAGATTCAGCAGCTTCTTGAAGCAGCAATTTCTTCGGGTAAAAAATTAGTTTTGCCGGTTGTTTCCGGAAAAGCGCTGGAATGGCGGGAAGTGGAATCTTTGGATTCTGAAAAAGATTTTAAAAAAGGGCATTTCGGAATTTGGGAGCCTACAGATAAATGGAATAAGTGGGTGCCGTGTTTTGATAAAGATAATGTTTTGTGGCTTGTGCCAGGCGTGGGGTTCGATAAAAATGGAAACAGGCTTGGAATGGGTGGCGGATACTATGACAGGACTTTTGGAACTGCGGGGAAGAAGGCGCCTGGAACAATCGGCGTCGTGTTTTCCTGCCAGGTCGTTGAGAAAATTCCGACAATGGTTTGGGATGCTCCGGTAGAAAGTGTGGTGAGCGGATAAGTATTCGGTATTCAGTTAGCGGATGTATAGTAAAAAACTTAACGTAAAAAAATCTTAAAGTATTTAAACTTTTAGATTTTGTGCTCAAAATCTAAAATAGGAGACAAAAATGGAAAATATATTATTGATAATTATAATTGGATTAGGATGCGGAGCGTTTGGCTTTGTGCTTCATCTTATGTATGCCAAAAGGTATATAAATTCGGCAGAAAACAGATCAAAAGAAATTATTGACAACGCTCACAGAGAGGCAGACAGAGTTGTAAAAGAGGGAAAGTTAGAAGTAAAAAATGAGTTGATAAAACTAAAAGCGGAATTTGAAGAGTCTACAAAAGAGCGTAGAAAAGAAGTGTTAAAGCAGGAACAATGGCTTGAGCAGAAAAAAAGCAATCTTGACAGAAGGATAGACCTGCTTGAGAAAAAGGAGGAGGAGATAAATGTTGAGCGCGGCAAAATAAACAAGATTAAAGACCAAATAGAAACTGAGCACGAACGCGTCAGGCGAATTATCAGGGAAGAGGAAGCAGCGCTTCAGAGAATTGCCGGATTGAGCAGGGAGGAAGCTTATAAAAGGCTTCTTGAAAAACTCGAGGCGGAAGTAGAATACGATTCGGCGAACCTGATTCGAAGAAAGCAGCAGGAAGCCCAGGAGCAGTCCGAAGAAATTGCCAAGAACATAATCAGCCAGGCTATTCAGAGATGTGCTTCCGACCACGTAGCTGAGACGACGGTGTGTTCGGTCTCTCTCCCTAGCGACGATATTAAAGGCAGGATTATCGGCCGTGAAGGAAGAAATATCAGAACGCTTGAAAACGGCACAGGCGTCGAAGTGCTTATAGACGACACTCCTAACGCAGTAGTAATTTCGGGATTTGACCCCGTGCGACGTGAAATAGCGAGAAGAGCGCTTGAAAAATTGATAGCTGACGGACGAATTCATCCTGCGCGGATAGAGGAGATACTTAAGAAAGTTGAGAAAGACCTTGAAATTGAAATGGTTAAAACTGGAACTAAAGCGGCTCATGACCTTGGAATCAGCGGCCTTGACAAGGAACTGCTGAAACTTATCGGCAGGCTGAAATTCAGAACAAGTTACGGGCAAAATTTGCTTAACCATAGTGTTGAAGTAGCAAAAATCATGGCGATTATGGCTGAAGAAATGCATGAAGACCCTATAAACGGAAGGCTTGTAGGCCTGCTTCACGACATAGGAAAAGCGGTGGACACGGAAGTTGACGGACCGCACGCGGAAATAGGCGCGGAAATTGCCAAAAGATATAAAATGCCGGATAATATTATTAATGCTATCGCCGCGCATCATAATGAAGTTGAACCAAAAACTGTACTTGCGGTTATGGCAAGCGCAGCTGATGCTATTTCCGCCGCAAGGCCTGGCGCAAGAGCAGAATCTTACGATTTGTATCTTAAAAGGATAGAGCAGCTGGAAGATATTGCCACGGGAATCGATGGAGTGCAAAGCGCTTACGCTATTCAAGCGGGACGTGAAATTCGGGTAATTGTTGACGGTGACAAAATTGATGACAGCAAAACTATTGTTGCCGCGAGAAATATTGCCAAGAAAATATCCGACGAAGTAAAATTCCCAGGACAGATCAAGGTAACTGTTGTCAGGGAAACAAGGGTGGTAGAATACGCGACGTAAATTTTATAATTTACAATTATAACATGAAAATACTAATAATAGGAGATGTAGTTGGCAGGCCCGGCAGAAAAGCTGTAAAGCTGCTTGCGCCCATTCTTCGTGAAAAATTCAATTTTGATTTTTTCATTGCTAATGCCGAAAACGCTGCCGGAGGAAGCGGGATTACAATTAAAACCGCTAAAGAACTTCTTGACGCAGGTGTGGATGTAATTACGACCGGCGACCATGTTTTCAAGCAGAAAGAAGCTGAACAAGCGTTAAGCGATACAAGGATTATAAGACCTTTGAATTACCCTCCTGAAGCCCCAGGAAAGGGTTGGACAATCGTTACAAGCAGATCGGGGGAAAAAATAGCTGTAGTAAATCTTTTAGGCAGAACATTTATGAAGCCGGTCGACTGCCCCTTCAGGGCGATATCTGATGTGCTGGAAGAAATTCAAAAACAAACAAAATGTATCTTTGTTGATATTCATGCTGAAGCTACAAGCGAGAAAATTGCTATGGGCTGGTATCTAAATGGCAAAGTTTCCGCGGTTTTCGGCACCCATACTCATGTCCAGACAGCTGATAATGAAATTCTTTCGGAAGGCACAGCTTATATTTCTGACCTCGGAATGACAGCCGCACATGCTTCTATTCTCGGAAGGAAAATCATGCCAGTGCTTGAGCATTTCAAAACTGGCCTGCCTGCCAAATTCGGAGTCGCGGAAAAAGATGTCAGGTTAAAAGGGGTTATAATTGATTTGGACGAAAAATCAGGCAAAGCAAAAAGAATAGATTTAGTTCGGGAATCAATTGATTTTTAATTTGTATTTTAGTAAAATGTTGCACAGGTTTTTAACCTGATTAATTTAATTTTAAACTTATTTTACAAAAATTTATTATGTTAGAATGTTACACAAAGAGTTTGTATGAAGCAAAAGTAAAAGTGGTGCTGAGCAGGAATTTCAAAGAAAAACCTGTCGATATTATGCGCGGCGTCGTAACTGATATGAGTTCCGCGGGTATTGTTATCAGCGGAAGGCATTTTCAGGAAGTAAAAGATGATAAATACGGAGAGTATCTGGAACGCCCGCTTTCAAAGCAGACAAAAATTTATTTTCTCCCTTTCCATTCAATTAAATATATTGATATTATTTTAGAAGGTTCCAGGTCTGAAGAAATCGCTAAAAAGGTAGAGAAAAATCCTATTCTTGAAATGGCCATAAGAGAATATACCTTCTCCCCGATTTCTGGAAAAACAAGAGCCGATGAAAAGGATGATTAATCAGGTTGTTTCTTGACAAAAATTTAAAAATAAAATTTATTTTCGCTGAAGACGGCTCAACATATAAAAAATTTGGCTCGCGGCGCTTTGGATTTGATATTTCCGGCGCGCTGCGAGTTGTGCGCAGTCAGGCTCGAAGACAAGGAGAATTTTGTTTGCGCTGATTGCAAAGCCAAACTCCCGGTGATTTCTTCCCCGCGATGTTCGATTTGCTGCCGACCCCTAAGGACAAGGGGAGACATAGATAGAATTTGCGGCTCTTGCCGGCTGGATTCAAAAAGGGGTGTTGACCTGGTTTTGGCTCTTTACGAATACCGCGACGGCGCAAGAGACTTGATCCATGAGTATAAATATGACAAGTGCCAGTTTTTGTCTTTGTTTTTTGCGGAAGAACTTCTAAAACAGGTTGATAAATTTGAATTTTTAACAGGTATTGACTGGATAGCTTCTATTCCGCTGCATTGGACAAGAAAGCGATGGCGGGGATTTAACCAGGCAGACAAAATTGCCGGGTACATAAGCCGGAAAACTTCTGTGTCTTTATTCCCCGCGAGGTATTTTAAAAGAATTAAAAAAACTACGCCTCAAGTTTCTTTAAACGCTGAACTCCGCAAAAAGAATATCAAAGGCGCTTTCAAAATTAAGAAAATACCGGATCTTGAGAATGCTTCCGTCGTTTTGGTTGATGATGTATTGACAACCGGCGCGACTTCAAATGAATGCGCAAGGATTTTCAAAGAAGCCGGGGCGAGGAAAGTTAATCTTCTTGTCCTCGCCCGATAAAATAGCAGCTCGAACGCCGCTAAAGTGGGACAAGAATTAGAAATTTGTCTTTAAAGCCATTATTGTCCTTAACGTCCTTAAAACATAAAATTTACATCATGAAAAAATTATCATTATTTTTCAGTTTTACTATTTTGTTTCTTTTGACAAGTTGTTCGCCTTTTAAAGTCAGTGTTCAGACCGCGCCCGGCATAACTATCCCGGGGTACAAAACTTTCAGAGTAAACCGAAGCGTGCTGGACGATAAAGGCAATGACATTACACAGGAAATTATGAATAGCGAGCTCGAACGCTGGTTTCTTTTTATGGAAATGTATAACTGTGTGAAAGGCACTTTTGAGAACAAAGGATACAGGTACGTGGATAATCCCGCCGAGAGAGCAGATTTTCTCGTAGAGGTATGTTTTTCAGCTTTTTATTCCGAAAACCTTGATGAAAAAAGAATGTGGAACCAACCCCCTGCTACATTTCTTGTAAGTAGGAAAAGCGGGGATCTATACACCCATTTTGTAATTCTTTCTATTTTGTCTCATGACCCGTCCCTCGGCTCCGACAAATTTGCTGTTCCATGGGAAGGAAGAGCATCTGTTGTGGATAATTTTCCGGAAATACCTGAAGAAAATTCCGAGCCGGGAAAACCTGTTATTCCTTTATCCGGCTTTGCTTTGATAGAAAAACTGGCTGAATTGTTCCCCAATGCGAGATATTAATAGTAAACATTTAATGTTTTTTTATAAATATTATTATCCAGACTTTTCAATTTATCAATAAAATTTGACTTTTGACTAATTTTGTGATTTATTAATTTTATTGGCCGGATTTTTTCGGTCATTTATTTCTTTATTATATTACAATCATTGGCTAACATGATTTATTTTAAACTTGTGTGAGTTGATTGATTGTATTTTTGCGTTTAAGCAGTTCTTTCACTTGAAAATCACCAATCCCAAGATTCCCCGAAGCGACACATGTGGAAACGTGCCCAAACGGGCGCAGCTTCTGCTGTGTTTCGAACGACAACTAGAAATGATGGCCAACGACAACTAGATTTGAGGGAAAGTATATAATTATTACAAATTAAAATTTAATCTAAAATTTGTAATAATTATGATAACTGAATCTGAAGAAGGAAAATTCCAAACAATAAATTTAACCGTGCAAAATTCTTGCGACAACACAGAAACAATCTAAAGGTTTTTGCTCATATTGCTCACGTTAATAAAATTATTCACATTCAAGTTTTCTCGGATTATCTTGATGTTATGATTGAAAAATCTATCAATTTTGCTGATTGTTTCATCGATAATTTAATTTTTTTGCAAAATCTTGCTCTAAATCAGACTTTTATTTCTAATTCTTCCGGTTCTTTACATAAAAACTCTTTCCTTTCCAAAAACAAATGCTTAAATAATTTTTTAACGCTCTTTTGCCAAGCATTTAATTGTTTGCAACTTTATTTAATTGCAATTTTTAGGGGTTTTCTGATTTTTGCTAGGAAATTTATTAATTTTCTGAAAAATATTCTAAGCTTATTGAGCTTGAAATTTAAAGTTACTACAGCTTTACTTAACTTGAAAACAACCGGTGGCGGTTCGGCGGGGCTTGCATCACCCGCAAGATGTCCTCCAGCTTGTTGGAGTCCACGCTTTAGCGTGCTTCTCGTTAAACTTTTAAACTCCGAAACCTCCAACAAAACACTATCAAAGTTAAAAGACTGTGCGAGGTGCTTTTTATAACTTGGAGGTGGGGGAATGGGGATGGGAAAGTAGGGTTAGATTGTGGGGAATCTGGAAAACGATGGAAGCACTTCTATAACCTCGTTTGCGCAACGAAGTTAAAAGACTGTGCGTGGTACACTTATCGAACTGTGCGTGGTACACTTATCGAAAAAACGAGCAAGGTACCATAAGAAGCAGTGTTGCTGAAAGAATTACCGTTAGAAATCCAAATCCTAAAACGGGGGGGATGATTATGCTGAAAAGCAAGGCTCCCAAAAATGCTCCAAACAGGTCAGCAGTGTACAAAACAACACCGCCGCTTTTGAATATCCGCGCGCGGCGTGCTAAGGTAGCGAAACAAGTTCCAACGCATAAACCACAAATAGTATTTAACAGGAAAGCAAATATTAGAACAAGCGCAGGAGCTGCCGGCCAAGGAATAAATGTTATTGCCAGTAACATTCCACATAAAATGATGATTGCAACCGACAAACCGGAACGTCCGGCGCCGAATTTTCGATTGGTTTGCGCAAATTTCTCAATTGTGTAAGCAGCAATTGCAAGACCGAACATGAAGCCGGCGAATAACAGCCCGATAGAATAGAAAAGGCTACCGCGGGAAATGACGAATCTGACAAGCAGAGTCATTTGACCAATAAATCCGACCATAGAAAAAAGAGTCATCAATAACCAGGAATTAAATTTAGGAAGATTTGCGATAGAGCATACATAAGCTGCGAAAATCCAGGAAAAGAACAGGACAAAAGAAAAAATCATTACTGCAGCACCGTGATTGTAAAGGGCAGATAAGATTTTGTGAGTATTGCCTGCAAACCTTGCTTCAGAGTAAAGGAGCGCGTCGCCGTATAAAAGCGGAGAAAAATCCATGTGAGGGTCGATGGCGTGGAATTGAGCGCATGCGTTTGTGAATTGCGTAACGCGAAACTCATTTAAATTGTCATTGATGAGTGCGGGGGAGAACCAATAGGGATGTTTTTTACTTGTTTCGCTTTCGCTACACAGAGTAAGGTGCAAGTTTGTTAGCCAAAACTTTGGAGTATCGGGGATGTTTTTTGAATTTGAAGCGATAAGCAATGTGCTTGAGCCGGGAATAATTGTAACGAATTTGAAAACAGAGTTCATAGTTTTAATAGTTCTCGAAAGGATTCTAGCAAGGTCGTCAGGCACATAACCCGCGCTTCCGGGAAGCGCCACGGAAAAAGTTCCGTTTGAAGACAAGTGGCGGGAAATTATTTCAAACCACTCTTTAGAATATAAGCGGCTCGAAGCATAGGATTCAGGGAGACCGATATTTTGAACAATGCAATCATAAAATTTATTTTTATGTGTTTGTAAAAAAGTTCTGCAATCTTCCCGAAAAATTTTTACGTTAGGAGAATCCAACGCTTTGGAATCTTCCCAGGAAAGAAAAGGAGAAAAATCATTTAACAAACTTTTTTCAGGGTCGGGGATAGTTACTTTTATTTTTTTTTGCAAAAACTCCCTTAAAAGTCCGTTGTAAGGAAAACCTATAAGCAAAGCCGATTCGGGGTTGCCAGCAGAAAGAAAGGAGTACCAGCTAATTTCTTCCGCCTGTTCGCGCTGATCGCTTGAACCAGCCAGCCTGCCGTTTATGTAAAAAGCTGACTCGGCATTTTGAGTTGTAACAGTAAGTCTTTCGCGGGGAGCGTCAACATCTAAAACAATATTTCCGACAAGAAATTTGCTTGCAGTTTTTTGGGCAAAAAGTTCGAGAGAGTTGTTGGATTTATATGCGGCGAAGAGGAAAATGAAAATAAAAATGCATTTGATAAAAAATTTTAAATTGCAAATTGCAAATTGCAAAAAGTAAATTATTATTGGTATTGAAAAAAGAAATGCGATTGAAAACCACCAATGCTGCAGGGGAATGAAAACAAAGGTAACGAGAGCACCGGCTATAAGCGCGCCAAGAGTTTCCAGAAGATAAATATAAGCAACAGATTTCTTTTCAGAGGTATTTATTGACTTAATAGCGGCTCCGACGGCAAAACCACTAAACAGGCACGGCGGGGCAGTGAGAAGGAAAGCGTTGAAGGCGGCGATTCCAAGATTAACGGAAGCGCCTTGAATACGGCCTGTAAAAGTCCAGAAGCAGCGGAGGAAGACAAGTTCCGCAACGGAAATAATTACTGAAAAAAGCCAGGCAGGGAGAATTAACTTTTGCGGTTTCTTTGTTGAAACAGAAAAACCGGCAAGGCAGCCCGAAGCTGTCCACATCAGCCAGGCTGCGACAATAGCCGCGACGACAAACTCGTTTCCGCGCAGCCAAACGCCTGCCTCTCTAATCAGAAAAACCTGGGTAAAAAGAGTAGTGAAGCCCAGTCCGATTACCGGACCTGCGAGAGAAGGATTTTTTTTTACTGTAGACATAGTGGACAAAATGGACAAAAAGGTCAAAAAGGACAAAGGCCTAACGTCGAACGACCAAATTCCAATTTCAAGTTTCAAATATCAAGTTTCTGTTTTTCCAAATCTACATAATCAGCTTCGTAAATTGAAGTTAAAATATTATCAAGAGATTTAATAATTGTTTGCGGAGTAATACCGTTTTCTTTGTTGAATTTTGACTGTATTTTTCTGCGGCGGTTGGTTTCGCGAATAGCGCTTTGCATTGCTTCGGTTTGCTTTCGCGCATACAAAATAACTTTTCCGTTAACATTTCTTGCCGCCCGGCCGATAGTTTGAATTAATGAACGTTCCGAGCGCAAAAATCCTTGTTTGTCCGCGTCGAAGATAGCGACAAGAGAAACTTCAGGCAGGTCCAGCCCTTCGCGGAGAAGGTTAATTCCGACAAGGACGTCGAACTCACCGGCGCGGAGCCCTCGAATAATATCGACACGTTCAAGGGTATCAATTTCACTATGCAGGTATTTAACACGAATGTTAGAGTCGGCGAGAAAAGCCGTCAAGTCTTCAGCCATTCTTTTAGTCAAAACAGTAATTAAAATTCGTTCATTTTTTTCTATGCGTTTTTTAATTTCATCAATACAGTCTTTTACCTGAGAATCAGCATCCTTTATTTCGACATCAGGGTCTATCAAACCTGTAGGGCGGATAATTTGCTCGACAATAGCGCCCTGAGATTTCTCGATTTCGTAATCGGCGGGAGTTGCAGAAACATAAATAACTTGGTGAGTTTTTTCATGAAACTCGTTAAACATTAAAGGGCGGTTGTCAAGGGCCGAGGGAAGGCGGAATCCGAAATTTATCAAGGTATTTTTTCGCGACCGGTCACCCTTGTACATTCCGTTGATTTGCGGTACGCTGATATGGCTTTCGTCAATGAGCATCAGCCAGTCATCGGGGAAATAATCCATCAAAGTAAAAGGGGGTTCTCCCGGTTTTCTACCGTCGAGATACCGCGAATAATTTTCAATACCCGAGCAAAAACCAAGTTCCTCAATCATTTCAAGATCATAGTTGACTTTTTGATTTAGCCTTTGAGCTTCTAATTCCTGGTGAGCGGTTTTCAGTTCATCCAGCCGAATTTCCAGGTCTTTTTTAATTTCATCAACAGCTTCGACTAAAGTCGCGTGAGTCGCGGCATGATGAGCAGCGGGATAAATGAAGACAGTTTTCACTTTTTCAATTATTTCGCCGGAAAGGGGATGGGTGAGTTGAATTTCTTCAACTTCATCACCAAAAAAAGAAAGCCTGACAGCTTGTGCTTCTTCGTAAGCCGGGAAAATATCTATAGTGTCGCCGAGAACGCGGAAAGTACCGCGCTTGAAATCAGTGTCATTTCTCAGATACTGCATTTCAACGAGTTTGAGAAGAAAATCCTTTCTTTTTATATTGTCGCCGTTGTTAATCGTCAGCTTCATAGAAGAATAGGTTTCAGGCTTTCCGATTCCGTAAATGCAGGAGACGCTTGCGACAACAATAACATCCGGCCTTGTCAAGAGCGAGCGTGTAGCTGAAAGGCGCATCCTGTCGATAGTCTCATTGCGCGAAGAATCTTTATCAATGTAAGTGTCAGTCGCCGGAATATAAGCTTCGGGCTGATAATAATCGTAATAAGAAACAAAATATTCCACTGCGTTGTAAGGGAAAAGGAGCTTAAATTCTGAAAAAAGCTGTGCGGCGAGAGTTTTGTTGGGTGCAAGGACCAATGCGGGTTTCCCGCATTGTGCGATAACGTTGGCAAGGGTAAAAGTTTTTCCCGATCCAGTAACACCGAGAAGTGTTTGGCGCCGCACATTATTCTTTATACCGGCAACAAGTTTTTTTACGGCTTGCGGCTGGTCGCCTTGAAGTGAATAATCTGTGACGAGGTGGAACATTTTATTTTTCGCAAAAAATAAAAATTTAAATTCAATTTTGCTAATTGTCAATTGGATTTACAATTAGCAAAAAATATCTGAATCGCGAATAAGGACATTCGCGCAATGTAATTTATTCTTCCGGTTCTGGCAAGTCGTCAAGCTGTTCATCAGTGAGTTCTTCCAAAGGCTGCTCGATAGAATATTCACCTGAAAACCATTTATCCAGGTCGGCTAACTTACACTGTTTTGAGCAGAATGGAAAGAAGGGATTATTTTCCAAGTTCTTCATCTTGACTGCCATTGGCTTTTTGCAGTATGGACAAATAAGAATTTTTCCTTTGGGGGAGCGAGACGATTTTTTTTGATATTTAGCCATGGATTTTTGAAAACTCGGCGCCCTAAGTTAAAACGAATACTAAATTAACACAAATTCAACAAAGAATTCAAACTGCGCTTTTCCAGTTCTGTTTTTCGGCATATTCCAGAAGCATAAGCATGAATTCAGAAGTAATAAGAGGGGGCTCTTTAAAAGCGGAATCAAGAGTTTCAGCTACATTTGAGATGTCAAATTTTGGTTCGCCGAAGAAATAATGGATATATTCCCTGATTTCCATGAAAAAGCTGATGTTAAGGCCGTGTTTAGAGTAATGGGTAATTTGCTTCCGAATAAGGTGAAGAGCTTCATCGAAGGGGCAATCGACAAACTCAATCTTTTTAAGATGAGATTTATTGCAGCCTACTTTCATCAAATCAAGAATTTTCGGCGGGTTAGGATTTGTAACATGATACGTCTGGCCAATGGAAGCCGGTGTTTCGGCAAGCTTAAGAATAGTATCAACTACATAATCTATGGGAACAATATTAATAGTGCTGCCTTTCAAGTAAGGGAATTTTAACGGGAAATAATAATGTTCATTTTCAAAATAAATTCCGGCTTTTTTTAGATTTTCAGCTTCGAGTTTTATTTTTCGTTTTAATATCCTTTTTATCAGCAAAAAGATTTTCGCGATATTATAAATTCCTGTAAACGAAAGAGTCTTGCCGGATTTACTGTCACCGACAATAACTGAAGGCCTGTAAATAGTAGTTTGCAATCCATACTGTTCGGCTTTTTTTCTGACTTCTTGTTCGGCATCGTATTTTGTTCGCTCGTAAGGGTTTCGAAAATCATAGTTGTGGGTGTCATAAATTTCCAAAGCTTTTCCTGGACACTTTCCGCTGACGTAAGCAGTGCTGATATGATGGAATCTTTTAACGTTTAAAAAGTTTGTAGTGAATAAAACATTCAGTGTTCCGTTAATATTTATAGATTCAGTAATAGTTTCGTAAGTATCTCTAAAATGAAGAGCAGCAGCAGAATGCCAAACTTCATCGATCTTACCTTTCCACTTTTTAAGAGTTTTCCCGGATTGTCCGAGATGCTGTTTCGTAACATCACCCTTCCAGACTTCGTAAGAGCCGGAAGTATTCTTTTTAAAGTCAGGGTCGACAGCTTTTAAAACAGTAGCGACGCGTTCGGAAGCTTCTTTGTTGCGCTGGTCACGCGCGAGAAAAATTACGTGATATCCGCGCTTTAAGAATTCGTAACCTAAAAACCCGCCAAGAAACCCCGTTCCGCCAGTTAATAAAATATTTTTACTCATTAATACAAAAAGTTTTGTTTCAAATCCGTTTAAATCACAAACGGTATATTTTATCAAAAAAATAAAATAATAGCAATTTTTAGAAAATTTGACTTAAAGCATTAAAAGTGCTATAATATTTTTGAAGTACACTTCGTAAAATTAACACAATAAGGTTTGTATCATGAAAAAGCACAGATTGCATCACGTTGTTATCATTTTATTTTTCATATCATTAAGTAACCTGCAAGTTTTCGGAATAGTAGGAGACATAGACGGTTCCGGCAGAGTTGATGGCAAAGACCTTGCATTTCTTTCGCGACATTACGGTGAAAATACTAATGCGGCAAATGAATCCGCCGACTTGAATTCAGACGGTGTTGTAAACACAAATGATTATATAATTATCAGCTCGAATTTTGGGAAGACTGACACAGGCGGCGCGGCAGCGTGGGTTTCCGACAATTCAAGAGTATATAAAATCAGTGTTGATAATGGAGCGATTCGCTCAACGATTTCGGGTTTTCCGGTAACACCGGTTTTAAATGATATAAATCCCGAAACCGGCGAAGCGTGGGTAATATGTTCACTTTCAAATCTGATTTATGTTATTTCTCCGTTTGTTCCTATAGAATATAATGTGGTAAGCAATAGCGGCTATCATTATACATATTACGTGCCGGGAATATTAACTGCCAGTCTGTCAACGGGCACAAACGCGGCGATTTGCACAACTGCGGGAGTATATTACTGGCACAATTTTCCACAAGATTATGTTTTTACGAATGACACTTCGCATACATATAACAAAGAGTTTTTGGGATTAGGCAATCTCTACAGCGCGTCAATATTCGACAACAAATACATTTGGTCGAAAACTCTTGTAAACCCTTATTATTATTTTTACAAATTATATTTAAGCGCTCCGGAAGTTTATAATGTTCAGTCCGGGGGAGTTTATCACAGTTACAAGACACTTTATAATTATGACAATACTTGTCTGGAGGAAATGGATGCGTTGGGAAACCTTTACGTAAAGAGAGATGTAAATTTATACAAAATATCAGCGTTAAGCATGGGAATAACCGCGAGCAGGGGAGCCGGTCAATACTTATGGAGTTTCGCGTTGAATCCTGAAGACAATTCTGTTTGGTATTCATTTTCATCAGAAAAGAAAATATATCATGTGTCAGCCGATATGAACGAAGTATTACTGAGCAAAGAAAGGACTACATATTTTAACGTTCGGGGTATAGACAGCGATCGGAAACATGTGTGGGGGCTTGGGGGAGGCAGTACATATAACTTAAGAAATATTTATGTATTAAATTATCTCGGTAATTTGGATATAGAAATTTCGAGTTCTGACTTTTCTTATTTAAACTCATTAAAATTATTTTTGCCGAAAATATTTGCAGGATATCCGGTTGCTAAAGTCGAAGCGGATGTGACACAGGGGAATTATCCTTTGACAGTGATTTTCTCAGCGACAAACAGTTATGATGTTGACGGAACAATTGTAGATTACGCTTGGGATTTTAACGGCGACGGAGTTTTTGAAACTCGCGGGTCTGACTTAATGATTGTAACGAACACTTACAACTCGCCGGGCAAGTATCCTTTGATGATGAAAGTAACGGATGACGACGGGCTTGAGAATTACGATTCCGACCTGACAATAGGAGTGGGACCATTGACAGTAACCCCGAGCGCGTCTCCTACAAGCGGAGTAGCATCTTTGAACGTAACATTTTCCGCGGAAATAATAGACGGACTTGGCAACGGCAACATGGAAAATTATCAGTGGGATTTTGATAATGACGGAGTTTTTGATTATGTTTCTCTGACGACGCCCGACACATCGTTTTCATATACCAAAGCCGGGGATTATGACGCGCGCATAAAAGTATTAAGCAAGGGTGGCGAAATAGGCGAAGCAACTGTAAAAATTCATGCCGCGCCGTCCACACCAACCTGCTCGATAAGCGCGAATCTGTCATCGATAACCGAAGCGCAGCAAGTTGATTTTTATACATCATATAGCGACGGCGATGGAACAGTTGCGATGTTAAGCATAGATTTTGACGGTGATGGAATTTTTGAATATAACAGTTCACCCAACGTGTCAAGCGGCAATGAACATATTTACAACTATTTTAGTGTGCCCGGGATTTACCATATTAAAGTTTTTGTAACAGACAACAGCGGAAACTCCTCTGCAACAAATGGGACGACAGTAACTTTTGACTCCGGGAGTTACGACCTTGTAATATCGCCTGAATCCGTGAATGCAATAGGGACTGTGGTATGCACAACCAAGCCTTCAGTGCTTTCGATATCGCCGGGCAAAGTAACATGGACAGTACAAAAATATAATTTTTCTAATGGGGTAAACGAGACATTTTTAACAACGGAGAAAACGGAAACCAGGCTTGACATAACTGATTTAAATATTCCCGGTCCGTACAGAGTTTCGCTTTCATACCCTGCGCGGCAAAAAGACTTTGAAGTATTTGCAGCCGACAAACCGATAGCGAGATTTAGCGCGACGCCTGCGAGCGGTTTTTCGCCGTTAGAAGTAGATTATGACGCATCAGCTTCTTCTTCAGCATCGGGAATAATTTTTTACGAATGGGACTTCGACAGCGCGTACTTTTATGACGACGCGGAAGTAGATTACGGAATATTTTCCGGTAATGGAGAAAGGACAACGGAACAAGCTTACGAAGGAAATTATTCCTGGGAATTATCAAAAGTCGGTGGAATTGGCACCCGCTATTTTCAAATTCCTGAAAGCAAGTCATTAAAAATTTCTTTTTATACATATTTAACAAATATATGGTCTTTTAACACAAAACTTAGAGTATATTATGACAGGGCAACCGGCGGGCAATTTTATCAGGACTTTAATTTAATTGCGGAAACAAATTGGAATGAAAATGTAATAATTTGTGACCTTAGCGGTGCAAAAACCGGAGGCAAATTTATCTTAAGATTTTATTCTGATTATTTAACTTACCCTGTTTTTATAGATAATATTCTTGTAACTGAATTTGGCGGTGAATTCAATGTTGATGAATCGTCATCGTCGCCAACAACAACTCATACTTTTCAGGATGTCGGGACATATAATACTTTATTGCGTGTAACTGACGGGAACGGCAATAAATGTTACGCGAACAAAGAAATAGTTGTAACACGTAAACCGACAATAGATATAACATCGCCTGTTTTAGGCGAAAGTTACGGCGTTGAAGTAACATTTTCCGGGTATGCGGAAAATTCTGCCTATATTACCTTTTATTACTGGGATTTTGATGGGGACGGAGTAATAAATCATGCGTCTTCCGTACTTGAAACTAAAACTTACACATTCACAACCGGGGGCGTTAAAACTGCAAATCTTTACGCTGAACTGACAGACGGCAGCGTGCTGACTTCTTCAGTTTCTTTTACAGTATTATTGAATACTGCACCTGAAATTGTCGGGTATTCAGTTTCGCCGTTAAAATCCAAGCAGAATTTTCATCTTAAAACCTATCTCGCGGTTAATTTTAACGATTCTGATTTGGATTATATAGTTTGGCAGTATAATGATAATGCTTCTACAACAAATAGAGAATTAAGCGAATCAAGATATATAAATACCAGCGGAGTTTTCACCCAGAAAATTACTGTAGTTTCATTAAACGGGCAGTCAAGTTCAACGCAAAGTGTCGTTCATTCGCTGCCATCGCAGTGCATACTTATTTCGGCAACAGCATCACCCAATCCGGCAGTCAAGGGTGAACCGGTGGAATTGAACGGAACCTTAACATATCATGGAGGAGCTGTGGCAGATGAGTTTGCATGGGATTTTAATAACGACGGCATAGACGACTGGACGTCGACAAATTCTCCTTTAGTAACAAATACTTTTTTGGTTTCGGGCGTTGTTACGTCTAAAGTTTCAGTAGTGTCAACAAACGGCGCGGAAGATTTTGATTATTTATATCTTACTGTCCGGGAATCTGCCCCAACAAATGCAAGTTTAGAAACTTATTTTGCGGTCGGAACAGATACAGAACAGGCGACAAATCACGCAACTATAAGCAGCAGCGGAAATTTGTTGAATATATCAACAAGTTATTACGGGCAGACTTATCAATTTTCCAGGCATAATTATGACGGAAGTTATTGGGCGAGATTTTACAAAGGTTATCCTATATACAAATCGAGTTTTTATCATTTTGACAAAAATTTGAATGAACTTGGATTGGTAACTAATACAGATGAGCTTGAAATAGATTTAAATATTCCCTTAGCGCCATGCGTTGATAATGAAGGAGCGTGGGCAATACAAAAAACTCCGAGTTGGCCAAGAGCAACTTATTTAATTAAGTATAATGGAGCTTTTCAGCCTGAAATATCTATCAGCAACCCCCCTGTTCGCTCTACTATAAGAGCGATTTGCGCTTTGCCTGATGAATTGGTTTGCATTGGCTCCCGTGATTCTTATGGGGATGAACTGGCAATAATTGACAGCGGAGGATTAGTTGTAAAGAAAATACTTATTTCCAAATACATATATAGAGTTGAATATAATCCGGTTTACAGCAACATCTGGGTTTCATTCTCTGATTCTATTTATATTTATTCATTAGACTTGGATTTTATCGGCTTTATATCCGTTGGCAATGCCAATTCATTGCCAAGAAGTTTTAATCCTGTTGATGGAACTGTATTAATAAATCCTTATGGGATACTTGCGCGTTACGATGGTCTTGGAAACCTGATAAAAACAACGCCGGCTTATTCGATTTACTCTGATGATATTTCTGTGGATGTTTCCGACGGCGGTGTTTACACTATTAGGAGTTATTATAATTATGTAAGAAAATATAACACGGATTTTTCTAATTATACAACTTATGATTCTGTAATACCATTTGTCAAATTTAAAGCAGTGGAAGCGAACGGCCCGTATTTTGAAACTCCAAAAGCAAACCGGCCGACTGTCTTAGGCAGCTATTCTACTGCTGCAAAGGCAGCCTCCGTTGAGGCGACATTCGCGGTAGCCGCGAGTTCTTCTTCGGGAATAGGAAGTTACGAGTGGGATTTTGACGGCGATGGAACTTATGATTATTTTTCCGCCACAACAGGAAGCACAACTTACGATTACACACAAGCCGGCGAATACTTTCCGGTTTGCAGAGTAACGGACAATAACGGGATAGCAATTGCGGACACTCACCTCCAGCCGATAAATGTAACTATCAGCGAACCGCCTGTAAATCTTCAATTATACCTCGCGCCGGAAACTGGGCTGACTTCTCCGGTTACAGTTGCTATTTCTACTTATGCTGATAAAGGAAGCGTGAGTTATGTAAGGTTGAAAGTAAACGGCACACAGATTTATGGTTATTATAATTCTTTTAATCCCTTCGTGCATAAATATACTTTTACTTTAGCGGGAGATTATACAATTAGAGCGGAGGTAACGGTTGACGGAACAGTTTACACGGCGGAAAAAGACATTCACGTTAATTCCGTTCCTCCTGTCGCGATAATTAACTATACAGCGACCCCCAAAGCCGCGCCTTCAGTAGTTACTCTTGACGCTTCTTCAAGTTATTCTTCCGGCAGTTCGATAAGTTCAATTCAATGGGATTTAAATGGTGACGGAATTTTTGACAGGTATTCCGCCGATGTAACCGAGAAATTTTATCTTAATTATCCCACGCAGACTTCAGCGAATGTAAAACTTCGGGTAACAAACAGCGATGAATTATATTCGGAAACTAACGCGACAATTGTTGTAACAAACAGCGGGCCGATACCCTCTGTTGCAGCAAGTCCCGCGCGCGGAATCGCTCCCTTCAGTTCTACGCTGACTTTCAGCGCGTCCGACCCCGACGGAAATATTACAGCTTATCTTCTTGACGGGGACGGCAACGGAACAATAGACCACACTTCTTCTTCCGGCGGTACGTATCAACAAGATTTTACTAACGCGCCGGGGACATATTATCCTAAGCTTTATGCTGTAGACAATATGAACGTGACGGGAGTGGCGAACGCGACAGTTTCTATTTTAACTCCGGGTTCACCTATTGCTTTTGCATCAGCGACACCGCCTTCTGGAGCAACTCCTTTAACTGTTTTGTTTGAAGGCGGCTGCACAAACCAGCCTGTTGCACTTTATGAATGGGATTTGGATGGAGACGGAACTTATGAATGGAACAGCACATCTAACGGAACTGTAAGTTACACCTATGAAACGAAAGGAAAAGTCAACCCGAAATTCAGGGTTACCGCGACAAACACCGGCCAGGATTCCGTTGAGCTGACAGTAAATGTCGGCGCTTTTCCGATACCGCAGCCGCGCGCCATGCCGCTCCAGGCTGTAGCCCCTCAAACAGTTAAATTCACCGCTGACGGAATAGACCCTGACGGTACGATTTTATATTTCTACTGGGATTTTAATGAAAGCGGAACTTTTGTAAGTTATAATCCAATTAACGACACCCCAAGTTCATATCATTATTCGGCGCCCGGAACTTATAAAACGCTTCTAATTGCTCAGGACGACAGCGGTCTCCAGGCAACCGGTGAAGTTACCGTTACAATATTAAGCCAGGAAATGCCTACGGCTTCCGCAAGCGTTTCTCCGGATACTGTTAGCACCGGCGAAGTAGTTTCTTTCTATGGTTTTGCCAGCGACCAGGATGGAAACATCACCCAGCTTAAATGGCTTTTCGGCGATGGCTCGGAAAATAATTCGACAACCGACGGACTTGCGTCTCACAGCTATTCTTCTACAGGGCTTTTTATCGCGTCGTTTATCGCAACGGATAATGACGGCAACAGCGCCACGGCGACAGCTTTTGTTACTGTTCTTGCTGAAGGCTGGCCACAGGCAACGGGTTCTGTAACTCCAAACTCCGGCGAACTGCCGCTTGCTGCCTCTTTTACTATTGACGGTATACCTTCAGCCTCTCCGTTAGTCAGTTACGAAATAGATTTTGATGACGGAAGCGATAAATTTTCCGGGAGTTCTCCTGCGACTGTTCTTCATAATTATACGGAAGTTGGGACTTATTATCCGGTTCTTTCCGTGACAGACACATCAGGAAGAAAAAGCTCTAAAAAACTTGCTGTTTCCGTGAATGGCGCCATGTCAATCGTCTTTGACGAAGAAAAATTTGATCCGACGCTTGCCGAATCTGTTACCGCGAATGTGTTTATGCCTTTTGAAGCAACCGTTACTTTAAAAGTGAACAACCAATATGGGGTTACTAAAAAAACTTTATGGTCTGCCAAGCCGGTTGCAGCTGGATATTCGGCTGTCACCTGGGACGGAAAAGACGAGGTTGGAGATTTTGTGCCTGACGGGACTTATTATTATGTCGCAACCTACCAACGAGGCGGAAATACTTATGTCTATGACCCGAGTTACGATGTTCCCGGCCTTTCTTCACCGGCAATTGATAAATCAACCGTTCAAAACAAACCTTTTACTATCTATAGCGACAACCCGCTGATGATAGGATTTACATTAAGTTACCGCTCGGAAATGAGTTTGTACATGGCGAAAAATCCCACCGGACAGAATACAACACCTCATTTATATAACCGGGTGAAAACTATTTATCATCACACGCCGCTTGCTTCAGGCTCTCAGTACGCGCGCTGGGACACTACTGACGACAACGGAGAAATAGCTGTTGACCCGTTTTCGGTCGCGGATTACTTTTTTTACATTTGGAACTGGCAACTGCCGGTAAATTCTGTTATAGTTGACTCCAAACCCAAAATTACTGACATTACTATCGAAGGCGAGCCAAACTATTACAGCGCCGGGTTAAATCCTTACCGCGATTCGGTTACAAATGAGTTGACGATAACTTACTCTATTTCAAAACCGGTTTCAAAAGTTTATATTAAAATTATGAGATTTAACGGGCAAGTTGTAAGAACATTGACTTATAATAATATTTCCAAAGGCACTCATTCCATAAAATGGGACGCGAAAGCTGATAACGGATACCTTACTACTCCGGACAGTTATAAACTTGCAATCAGCGCCGAGGACAGCGAAGGAAATATCTCCGATGTTATTTATGACTTGTTTAAACTTATGTATTAATAGTGAAAAGTGGAAAGTGGAAAATGGAGGTTTGTCTATTTTGTCCGTTTTGTCCAAAAAAATGAAATTAGAAAATTAAAAATCAAAAATCAAAAATATAAAGAGGTTTCTATGAAACGCATTACTATTTTTTTGCTATGTTCTTTTGCTGTCTTTTTGACTTTATCACAGCTTCCGGTTAAGGCGAACGACGCTGAATGGAACGGATGGGTTGAAATCGGCAGCGGGCCGGACCCGAATCCTGACAGCATTCCTTTTCCACCCGACCCCGATGTCTGCGGAAACCCTGACCCCGAGTGTGTGACTGAAGGTAATGAAGACCAACCTTCCGAAAGCGACCCGGAAGAAGCTGACGAGCCTGGTGGCGAATGCCCGCAATCCGAAGGCTCGCCGATTTACATGCAGAATGGATGCTACAACCAGCAATTTCTTGACGCCCGTTTCCCGGCAAAAGGGCCCTGGCTTGCTATTTCCCGCGCTTATAATTCTCAAGACCTTTATAATGGAATTTTCGGCTACGGATGGGTGTCACATAATTCTATCCAGCTTTTTTATACTTCAGACGGCACAAATAAATATGTAATAATCAGACTCGGCGACGGCAGGCGCGCTAAATTTATTGAAAATGACGATGGCTCTTACACTCCCCAGCGCGTTCTCTTTGATTTTGAACTTACCGGAAATGACGTAACCGGCTGGACACTGAACGAAAAATGCCCTGCTTGCGGCTCTGCCGGCGGTCCTCGTATGGTCTTTGACGCTGAAGGATTTATTATTTCTATTTCCGATGAAACCGCAAACGCGATTTCGTTTAATTATGACCCGACAACAAAGCGGCTGACAAGCGTTTCGGATGATGAAGGAAACCAACTCTTATATTCTTACAATGCCAAAGGAAAAGTTTCTGAAATAGATATGCCGGACGGTAACTCCTTCAAATATTTTTATGATGTTAATAATAATCTTATTGGTGTTGTTAATCCTCTTAATGCCACAAACAGATACGAATATGACACTAGCCACAGGCTTGTCGCGATTGTCAATCCCGAAGGCCAGGTTACCGTCCAAATAGAATACGATTCTATTAACCGCGTTACCCGATACACTGAATTCGGAAAAACTATGACTTTGACTTACAGCGTTTCGCCGGAACAATGGACTACTGAAACTTTTCCTGACAATTCTTCTAGAAAATATTTTTATAATGACCTCGCCGTTATTACTAAAATTGAATACAGAAACAAATCAGGCTCTTTAATTGGAACTGTTAACTATAGCTTTGATGATGATGGAAATATTACCAGCCACACTGACGTAAACGGCAACACGACTACTTATGTTTATGACGATGACGGCAATGTCATTCAAAAAACCGACGCGACCGGCGCCTTGCACCAATACGAATATAACGACAATCACAGGGTTACAAAATATACCGACCCCCTTGGCCGCGAAACTGAATATACTTATAACGGAAATGGACAGATAGAAAGAATAGATTATCCGCTCGGATATTACGAAACTTTTACTTATAACGTTGACGGCTTGCTTGAAACCCATCGCCTGAAAAACGGACTCACTTACGAATACACTTATGACGCTAACGGCAATCTTCTTACAGAAACGGAAAAAGGTGTTACGGATACTCTTTCCAGAACGCGGTCTTTTACTTATGATATCCTCGGTAACAGGCTTTCAGAATCCGACTATAACGGCAACACTACTTATTATGTTTTTGATATTGTCGGAAACATGGTAAAAAAAATCATGCCCATCGGCGGTACTAATGTCCTCGAATATAATTTGAATAAACAATTGGTTTGGACTGAATTTCCTAACGGCACTATTATTTCAAATGAGTATGATTTGTGGGCAAGGCTTTCCGCAAGAAAATATAACTACGGTTACTGGGAAAACTATTCCTATAACTCGATGGGACTCCTCGAATTTGTATATTCGCCGGGTAGAACTAACTACATTACTTACGATACTTATGGAAAACTTGCTTCTGCCGACCTTAACGGCTATACTGTATACTACGTTCGCGACGGTCTCGGAAACCTTACAAGAAAATATGATTCTCTCGGCGATTTTTCAAGATTTTCATATGATGGTGTTTATCGAAAAACGCAGGAAAGGAATGGCGCCGGAAATACTACTTATTTTTACTATGATGACGCCGGTAACATTATCGCTGAAAAAGACCCGAACGGTAATGTTACTTCTAATTCTTATGATGATCTTGACAGGTTGGTTAAATCTATAAATCCTCTCGGCGGCGCAAAATCTCTCTCTTATGACCAATATTCAAATATTGATGTTGAAACAAATGTTTTCGGCGGCGTTATTCAATATTCTTATGATGACCTTAACCGCCTTAACAGAAAAGATTATTCAGACGGAAGTTACGAAACTTTTGCTTATGACAATTTACAAAATGTAATTGAGCACAGGAAAAGAAACGGCGCCGTTTTCAAATATACTTACAACGCGATTAATGAGCAAACTTCCGTTGCCGCCCCCGACAACTCCGTCTCTACAAACCTCTACAATAATTTCGGACGCGTTGTTGAAGAAATTGATTTTGAAGGCCATTCAAAAAAATATGCTTACGATATTTCAGGGTTGCCTTCCATGATCATTGAGCCTGGCAATTCGACTAATATATACGAATATAATTTTTATGAAAAACCAACCCTGCAGATAGACCCTCTTGGACACTATTTTTATAATGAATACGACAATCGTGGAAGATTAATTCGCATAATAAAGAAAGCAAACGACACTAATCCAGCGCCGGACTCGGATGACTGGGTCGCTGAATATGGTTATGACGCTCGCGGCAGAAGGATAACAAAAATTGAAAACGGGATAACAAATACTTACACTTATGATTTAGCGGGCCGAAAACTATCTGTCTCTTTCCAACTTGGTCATTCCAAAAGTTTTGTCTATGACGCGAACGGAAATGTTACACAGGAAAATTTGCCGAACGGAACGACTCTTAATTATACATTTAATGCTCTAAATAAGATGCTGCAAAAGTCCGATAATATCGGCGTCCTTGAAATTAATGAATACAATGCCGCCGGGCTGCTTACTAAAAAAACTATTCAAAATAATATTATCAAGAGATTTGAATATGATGTTCTTGGAAGACAAACTGTTGCTTATGACGGATACAGCAATATTGCGAAATATGTTTATTATTCTGGAGGGCAACCGAAATATTTCATTAACAGAAAAAATCAAACCAACACTTTTTATTATGATTTTTTCGATAGGCTAACCGCGAAATATGACGGCAACGGCACACTCTTCGAGAGTAATGTTTACAACTCTATAGGAAATCTCCTGCAGAAAATTGACGCAAAAGGTAAAGCTATTACCTACGAATATGATGACGCGGGACGTGTCAAAAAACTTACATGGCCCGACGGTTCCTTCCAGGAACATAAATACGACCTTGGAGGAAACAGAACCTGGCGGCAGGACGAAGATGGAAATATTACCACCTTTGAATACAACGACTTTAACCAGCTTATAAAAGTTGATTATCCGGGAAATGATGACAAATTTATTACTTATGACATTAACGGAAATCGCACTAGTATCAGCAACTCTGCGAGTGTTACTTATTTCACTTTTGACACCAGCCGCAGAATTCAAAGCGCCAACCAGGACGGGTATCTCGTCGCTTACGAAGGCGCGCCTACTAACAACTGGGTAAAAATAAATTATCCCGGTGGAAAAGTTCTTACAAGAACTCTTGACGCGCGCAGAAGAGTTGTCAATATCGCCGATCAATCGAACATGTTCCTTAATCTCATCTTTGACAACCAGATTATTCAAACCGCTTCCAACGGCAACGCATGGACTGTCTCCCCAGCTTTCGGCGCTAACTTCGAACTTACTAATCTTGTTTATCAAAAGGACAATGTTTACGGCATAAGATACTCTTATATCCGCGATAAAATTGACCAGAAAGACAAAGCAATTAACAGAGTCTTTCCGTCAAATTCTTATGCATATTCTTATGATGACGCGCAGCGGCTTATTGCTTTTCAAAAGGGCGTTGTAGAAGGCGGAAACATGTCTGTCACTAATTTTGACCGTATCTTTGTCCTTGATGACTTAGCGAATATCACGAACCTTACTACTGATGCTTCTCCCCAGACACGCGCTTATAATGACTTGAACCAGGTTACAAATATTGAGGGACAGGCCTTTGCTTATGACAAACGCGGAAACCTAACCAACGATGGCGCTCGCTCTTATATTTATGATTATGAAAACCAACTCGTCAGCATAAAAGAAAACGGAACTGCTATTCTCTCAAATGTTTATGACGCCGCTGGACGATTAATTAAACTTATTACTACAAACGAATCAAGATATTTTGTCTATGACGGCCAAAATATTATTGAGGAATACCTTGAAAGCGCTCCGGCAACTCCCGACAAAACTTATATCCTAAGCGGCGGGCTTGACTCACTTGTCGCTTGCCAGCATGATAGCCACACCTATTATTACCAGGTTGATGACAACCAGAACATTCTTGTTGTTACTGATGAAAACGGCGATATAGCTGAACGCTACAGATACACCGCTTATGGTGAACCGACTTTTCTTGATTCTAATAATGTCGAAAGAACTGAATCAGCTATCAATAACTCAAGGTTATACACCGGAAGAAGATGGATCCCCGAAGCCGGGTTATACTATTACAGGGCAAGATACTATTCACCAACTTTAAAAAGGTTTATTTCCCGCGACCCCGCGCAAACTGTTGATACTTTAAACCTTTATCTTTATGTTTACTCCAACCCGGTTAACTTTATTGACCCGCTGGGATTGCTTGGAGTGGAAGGTCCGGGTGGATATCCAAAAGTTGAAAAGGACGGCGACTGTGTTAAAACCACTAACGGTATAACTTTCGATGGCAAGAAAATACCGATTATGAAAAGAATTTTTCCACAACCTGCGGAAATTGCTATCGAGTTCTTCCAGGAAGTTTGTAATAGCTGCTGTCCGAAAGATTCTAAACATCCCGGCGCGAAAATGCCGAAAATTAATTACGGCCTTATGGTCAAAGCGGAAATAAGCACCGGCTGGGTGCCCGTTCCAAATCTTTCTATTTCTATTCCAAGCACTGATATTACTATTGGTCTCTCTGTTAGCCTTACAATTTTCAGTAGCGTAAGCCTTGAATTTGGTTATGATAATTGTTATGATTCTTATACAGGAGGCGGAAAAGGTGAAATCGGTATTACTGCCGGTGCATGCCTCGGCGTCGGCTCATGCGAAGAATCCGATGAAGAAGAAGCCGCGATTATCAGTTTCAGTTTGACATTGACTGCGGAAATGACTGGGAAACTAAAAATTGCCCTCATTAATCCAGGCAACGGTTTTGTCTTTTCTATCGACCTGTGTTTTGAAGCTGTACTGGCAGCCAATGCTGAAGTTGAGTTGTTCTGGGGCTGGGCTAAAGCAGGCCATTCCATTACTTTGTTAGAACTTGAAGAAACATGTTTGAGAGTTGTTGAAAAACGATGGTAAATGTAACCCAAATCTTTGATTTGAAAAGATGTAACCCAAATCTTTGATTTGAAAAGATGTAACCCAAATCTTTGATTTGAAAAGATGTAACCCAAATCTTTGATTTGAAAAGATGTAACCCAAATCTTTGATTTGAAAAGATGTAACCCAAATCTTTGATTTGAAAAGAT
>Ga0190283_1000116_pt1 | contig 44522 bp, 37 predicted proteins | sample 48691801_MG_FD_161669 | JGI IMG/M metagenome (GOLD analysis project Ga0190283, IMG submission 161669) | Hydrothermal vent microbial mat bacterial communities from Southern Trench, Guaymas Basin, Mexico - 4869-18-0-1_MG | ecosystem: Environmental > Aquatic > Marine > Hydrothermal vents >...
ACCAGACGCAGTCCCACGGCCCGGCCGGGCGAGTAGATCAGCTTCCCCGGATAATCGTACTGGTTCCGGTCGGCCAGGAAGGACCGGATCGGTTCGTGGGTCAGGTAGCTCGTCGTAATGATGTGCGGCAGCCAGGTTCCGCAAAGTTGTCCGGTGCGGCGGCTTTTGGCCAGGTGCATTTCGAGGAAGGAACGGTGCTTTTCCCCGAACTTGCAGAAGGGATGAAGAGCCTTGACCACACCCGCACCTTGTGTCCAGCGGCTGCCCACTCCGGCGGCCAGGGTAACCACGGCAACTCCTCCGTCGCGGAGCGCCTGAAGCCCCTTTTGGCGCAGCCCCGATGATCGGGCTGTTTCGTCAGCCGGCGGTAGGTGCTGAACATCGCCTTCAGCCACATCGTCGATCATGGTGCTGGCGGGATACCGGTTTTGAGGTAGACCGATGCGTCCACCGCGCAGATCGGCACGGATTTGCTCGTGCTGTATGTGATCGAAACCGAGGTCGCTGAGCAGGGCCGCCAGTCCGCTCCCCTCGTTCTGCTTGTTTTCGGAGCGCGGCATGACACGATCGAACAGGGTCTGGACCATTCCGGCGAGCTCGGGACGGGTACGGCAGTCTTCGCCGAACTGGTTCAGCTCCGCGCGTCGCAAGGGCGCAAGATCACGAAAACTCGTGCGCAGCAACGCCGGCAGGTGAAGGGTGTAATAACCGGCCGGCATCAATGCGGCCTCGCCGGTCAGGATGCTGGCCTGCGTTCCGAGTGGGTTGATCGCAAAGTCGTAGATGACCGGTTCCATGGCAAAAGGCAGCGCATCACCAAGCCACTGCTTGGCGGCGCTCATCGTCTCGTGCAAAAAATCTTGAGCGTCGGCCTTGACCGTGGGATCAAAGATGAAACCCATCCCTCCACCCGACATCCCGCCCAGCATCCAGAATCCCCAGAAATCGGCCTGGAATTTTTTTCGAACCCGGTCGATGATCGTTTCCGTGTAGAGGTTCGTGGCCCAGGGGATGATCGTCTGGATCGGGCCGGAGAAGTTGCGGGTCGTCGCTTCGCCAAGACCGCGAACATTGCCCTTGTAGAGCCGCTCGAGGACTTCATCGAGAATCTGGCAGGCCTTCTTCCTTCCCCTCCATTCGGCCTCCGACCGCAGCAGATACTTTTCCGTCACCATCTCCAGGACCGGACCCACGTCTTGGGCCATTCCTCCATGAGCCAGGACCAGGCTGTCCTGCAGCTTTCGACGCGTTTCGGCCGAGATCCGGTCCGTCCCGAGGATCTGGTGTGTGGGTAAGAGCCGCCCGCGGCTGATCCCGTACTCCGGGTCACCTTCCTCAGCCGGCACCCCGGTGATCAGCTTCATGCCCGGCCAGACGCCGCCGGAATCCTGCCACCCACCGCCCGATCCGCCCAGCCACTCGCCCAGCACCGCTCGGGCGGCGGTCAGGCGGCGTTCCTCCTCGGCCAGGGTTCCCGTGAGTGACTTCGCCTGCCCTGTAGCGCGCATGCAGACCGCAATCAGGCTGGCCAGTAGGCTGGTCGAAACGGCCAGGCGGGATCCCTTGGGAATACCGTTGACACGGCTCACGATCTCGATGCCATGCCCTGGCCCGACGAGTCGGCCGAGCAGATCTTTCAGCCGCTCACCACAACCCTCCATGCCCGGGGGAACGATACCGGCGGCGATGATCGCCGCCTTGAGCAGCCCAAGGTAATCGCGTGCAAAGTCAAATACCTCGGCCAAGTCGGTGATCTCGGCGGTTGCATTCAGGTCAACGCTGGCCAAGCGCAGCAGGGGTTCGTCAATGACCCTGAAATAAACTTCCACCGGCGGACAAGGTGCTGCGTCACGGCCGCGTACGGCCAGGTCGATGGAGACGTTCATTACCCGCGCGCCTTCGGGAAAATCCATGCCCAGAAAAAAGATGTCGCTCCACGCGCTGTGGCTCATGTCCATGCGCACCGGCGTCTGCTCGTGGAGGATGGGAAAAAGGCCGCCCCGAGTGCGCTCGAGCAAGTCACGACGGACCCGCAGGGGATGATCCATGGGGTGGCCGATGCGGAACATCCACTGGTTGCCCTTCTCCGAGCGTACGCTCCGCCGCACCTGATCGGCAAGGGTCTGAAAGCCGAGTTGATGATAAGTCTGTGCCAGAGCGCTGGAAATTCCGTCGCTTGGACCGTTCTGTTTCTGCTCGGTCAGAAACAGCTTGAGAGCCTCCTCGAAGCGCCGCCGCAGAAGAAAGACGTAACCGTCGTAGGGGATCAGGCTGCGTTCTCCGATTCCACGCTTTCCGGGCAAGTGGAAACGGTGAACAGAATAGAGAAAAAAGAGCGCCCGAACCCGTTCATAGAGATTGGGGCTGCTCCGCCGGAAGAGCTCGAGATCGGCGCACTCGGTCAGCAGGGTGTCGAGCGATGCGGAACGGCAGAAGGCGTCGAGCGAGCGGTTGCGGATAGCCGGATCTCGAGAAGTGATGATTTTGACGAGTTCGCCCCTCATGCTTGCTCCCCTGTTCTTCCCAACTCACGCTGGGCCAAGAGCTCCAAGAGGCGGGACAGCACCAGGTGGCGTTCGCTGCCGTTCAGTGCCAGGGCTAACTGTGCGAAGAGCAGCCCATATTTGACACCCACGTCGTAACGGAGAGCTGGTTCTTCGAGTGCCAAGTATTTTTCACGCGTTGCGAGTACGGCCAGGGCGCTGGAGAGTGTCACTCCGCCGCCGTTGCCGGCCTTCTCGATCTTCTCGGCGAGGATGTCCATCACCACGGGCGTGAGCACGTGCATGCCGAAAAAACACAAGTAGTGCCCGGTGCGCAGACCCGGCACCATGAGGTGCAGTTCTGCCTCAGTGGGAGTTGGTTTCTCGGCCACTGTTTCGACCACGTAAAGGTTTTGCTGACCAGGTACCCTCAATCCACCAACAACCCCATAGTAAGAGAGCAGGTTTTCGCGCGTTGCCTGCACAGCCGAGACGGCGCACTCTTCGGCCTGCGCCGCCTCGACGAGCAGCCGGGCGCAGCGTTTGTTGCTTCCGCTCACGTACAGGTGGTCGCCGACGAGGTGCAGGAATTGTTCGCTGCCGGTGAAATGGCGCGCGCCATAGATGGCATTGCCATAACCGAGTGGCTCTGCCTGTGGAATGAACTGGACTCGTCCCGCAAAGTCCCCGGCTGCCTCGGCATAGGCACTATCGTCCCCGGGAGCCACCACAGCGGCGATCTCTTCCACCCCCGCGCTCAGCACTTCTTCTATCAAGATGGTGAACACCGGCTTTTCCACACCGTCGCAATCGATCAGTCTTTGCATCGGCAGCGTGCGCTGATCTCTGCCTGCCGCGGTGATCACAGCCTTCTTGATTTTCATCGTCATCTCCCGCCGAAAATCGGCGAGCCTCCCGCTCATGAGATCGTTTTCGTGGAACTGCGCGTACGAGTCGAAACGCATGCCATTAAACCAGATCGGCCGATGAACATCACTGCAATGCAAGACAACTCTTCGGGCGGGGCTTCCGTACCGGTGTTCTGTAGGCGGTGCACGTTGCTTCATCGCGATATGCCTGGGTCTTTTGTCGATCACCAGATTCCCGGGTGAAGGGACGTTTTTTTCAGAATGTGCGTCACGTTTGCGGCGCAGCTACGCCTTTAGACAGATTGGTTCGGCACGACTTCTGTGCAGCCATAGGGTCATCATCATCCATAGATACGGAGCTGGTATTATGCTTGGGCAATTTGCGGCCTGTCGACATGCGGTCGTCAAAGGGTTGATCGTTGTGGCGCTGCTCGGCGCTGGTTTCTGCTGCGCACACGGTCAGGTTGTTCACGGAGATTCGGAGGAAGTTGATGTGTCCGCGCTTTGTCAGGGTCTCGGTGCGGAATTCGCCGGCAAGGATGCTCGAGACGGAGCGAGTATCGTCTGGATCTACGAGACATTCGAGCGGTATTTTACCGACGCGAGCAAGGCTGAGCAGAGGTCCATGGTGAAAGCACTCAGAAAGGTGCTCATCTCCAGGCCTTGCCCGCGCGATGCAACGCTTCAGTGCCGGGCAGCCGAGTGCCTGTCATCGATGGGGGCGCAGGGCAAAAAAGCGCTCATCGCAGCATCGAAGAGTAAGTCCCTGCTGCCACGGGACGATAAAGACGAGGCGCGCGTTGTGGCTTCGCTCATGGTCCGTGTGGCGATTTTCGAGGCGATCGGCACATTCGTGGATCCGAAAACGATCAACCTGCTGATCAAAACGTTGAACGCCAAGGAAGCCGAGCTGATCATCGCCGCCAGCCAAGCTCTCAGCGGATTTCACGAGCTGCCACTGCGCCAGCGCAAGACGATCGTCGAGGCTCTCATCCGGCGCCTCGAAGACGTCTCGCGCGAAGGGATCGTCTCGGGTCGCAAAGCTTATAACCTCGGAAAGCGGGGACCTAGAGTCGGCGACCGTGAGAAATACGAGACTGTAGGATTGCCGCTGAGTCGAGCCCTGAGTCGTCTGACGGGGCAGACGCTCTGCATGCCCGACAACTGGAGAACGTGGTATAACCTCCACAAAAAGGACAAACACTGGGAGCCGGGTATGTATGCCGACGACTGGGGGCGCCTTGTCATTTGCAGCGATGGGACGACCCGTCCTCGGGATCTGTAACGAGCCGTTTCTCTTCGTGAGTCATCGATCGACACAAGCGGGCATGATCGCCAAAGGGGGGCAAGGAGCTGATCGCCGATTTCGATCCCCGGGTGCGGCAGGCGACGACGCGGATCGTGACGGGACTCGCGCGCGCCGCAAATGATCGGTTCGGCCAACGGTAATTGTTGCCGCGGCGATACACGCATCGTCCAGATCTGACCGATGTTAGCGGACGAACGCGATCGTGCCGTCGGCCAGCACCTCGAGCAGCAGCGACTGGCCGGGCGCGAAATCGAGCACAACCTCCTGATCGTGCCCGTCGATCGTCAAGATCACCTTCTGTTCGGCTCGAGCTGCCTGGCCGGCCAATCCGTATTCGAGCGGGAGCTGGAGGTTCTGCGCCAGGGGATGGGCAAAGAACAGATAGTGTCGATCGCCGTCGATGCGGCACCAGTAGTCTGGCAGCGCCGCTCCACTGACCAGGGGTGGATTGACGGCCACCTCCCGGAAATCTGACGACACGTTCTCCAGTCTTTCCAGCCGGTCGAGCTGCTCCCGATAGGTCGCTGATTTGAGCCTGCCCGGCTGTCGAGGACGCTTTTTGAGGCACACAGGGAAGCCGCGTTCGGCCAGATCCAGGATCGTGGCGAGCGCCTCGCTGTCCAGATGATCGACGTCGATATAGAGCGATGAAAAGCGGGCTTCGCCGCAGCACAGCACACCGTCGCGCAGAGCACCTCTCTTCAAAAAATCGTGATTGATCCAGAGGGGATGATACCCCTTCAGCTCCTCGGCAACATGGACGTAGCGCAGCTCATAGGCGCCCCAGGCCCAGGGGAACTGCAGCTCCTGCGGATATTCGCCGGCGATCCAGGCATCTTCGAGCGGAAGGTAGACCGCCACGTCGGAGTAGGTTCTGCCGCGGCGCATGACTCCGGCCACTTGCTCGATATACCGGTTGAATGCGGGCAGCTCCGGTGTGAGCTTCCCGTTGCGGCCCACATGCACGGTGGCGTAGAAACGATTGCTGTCGTCGCCGCTGCGGTTATAGGGCATGCCGTGCCAGATGATGTGATTCACGCCGTTGGCAAAGAGTGCGTCGACGACGAGCTTCAGGTCTTCGATCCGTTCCTCGCCGAGATGGTTGTCCGGGTAGCCGTAGAGGCAGGTGAACGATTCGGCGCTGACCAGGGGAGCCGAGGCCATGGCAGCCGCCGAGGCCGGGACCCTGGCGAAGTTCGGCTCGTAGAGCATGGCCTCGGTTTCCGGCACATCGACGCTGGCGTAGGCCCGGATCAGGTCGGTGGGGGATCCGGCGCACTGGACACGGGAGAAGGCGCTCTGAGCGTGGCAATACTCGGTGAAGGGGATATAAAAATTCTCGATCACATACTGCGAGAGGAGCTTCATGTAGTCGTAGCGCTCGTCTCCGCGCTGCGCATCGTAGATCTCTTCCATGTAAGGGCGCAGGTCGTAGCCATACTGTTTCTCGAACGCCGCCCCGAAGCCGTCGGTCCACAACCGGCGCGTCTCGACCTCCCAGGAATCGCAGAACAGCGCCGATCTGGAACCTTGCAGCGCAGCGCCCAGTGCCGATCCCATCTTCTGCGCATAGCGCTCGAAAGCGCCGCGATCCAGATGATCGACGACGTTGCCGATCTGCGGGTGTTCCCAGGAGAGACGCAGCCGCTGTTTGAACTCCGGCTCTCCGTAGACCTTGGTGCGGTCCTCGTCGGGCACAAAGCTGGCACCGAACGGCCAGAGGGTACCGAAAGTAAAATCACAGTGCAGATCGATTGAATCGGCGTAGCACTTGGTATGGGTGATGACCTGCGACCACTCCTCACCCAGCCACTCGAAGCGGGGGGTATCCGGATCGCGTCCCGGTGGATAGATCCAGGCGATCTCGACGCCGCCGAACCGGTTGGCCTTCAACCAGTCTAGCTGCTCCTCGATGTCGCGCGCATCGATCTTGTCGGCAAACCACCACCAGCGCGTCATCGGTTTGGAGGACGGGTAGAACGATTCCGCAGTGCGGACTTCGCCGGCGACTCGATCGTGCAGCGCGGAGCAACCCACCGAGATGATGACAATGATCAGCAATACGAGGAGCGTCGATTCCAATTCATTTCTCCGACTAAAGCTTGTTTTTAAAAATTCACTGAGGATACTGTTTTTTTTCGTACGATCGTACCTGGCAGGCATTCATGTGGGTAGAACAATGAATACCGATATAGGACTTTTGAGATCGTATTTTGAAAAAAGCGACAAAACAGCGCTGGATACGCTTTTCAGTCGACACTATCCCGCGGTCTACCAGGCGGTGCTCCATCTGGTGCAAAACAGCTTCGATGCCAGGGACCTGACGCAAGCCACTTTTTTGAAGGTGATCCAGGCGGGACGTTACTACGAGCCCACGGGATCGTTCCGCAACTGGATCCTGACCATTGCGATCAACGAGGTGAGGCAGCTCAGGCGGGGCAACAGGAGAGCGATACGGGAGGACAAGCTCTTCGACCTGTACAAGGAAGCGGACCCGAAATGCAGGCGAGGGATTGTGGATGACATCTCGAGGCGGGAGTTCGAGCAAACCTTGGACTTGGCCATTGAAACGCTGCCGGACAAGCTGAAAGAGCCCCTTGTGTTGCACTACTACCAAGATCTTTCCTTTTCCGAAGTGGGCGAGATCCTGGGGATTCCCAAAACCACTGTCCAGTTTCGGCTGGAGAGCGCGGTCCGCAAGCTGCGCACCTTTTTCAAGTCCAGGGGTTACACATCCCTGATTCCGCTCATCTCAATTTTTCTGCCCCTGGCTGCCCCTGCGTCTGGATCCGCCATAGGTATGATCGTGTCAAGCCTATCCAGCAAGCTCGGGTACGGAGTGTTCCTCATGAAAACCAAAACATACGGCTTGGTAGCCTTGCTCTTGATCCTCATTACTGGGGGCGTGACGATTACACTGTTTCAGATGACAAAGGCCGAACCCATTGCCGGCACGGATACCGCGGACCAACGGACCGTTCCAGCCGGCACGTTCCAGTCCGAAGGGCTGCCTGGGAACCCGGCTGAAGACGAGGATTACTCAAAGGTCCCGCTCTCTCCAACATTTGAAGGAATCGATCCAGCCATCTTCGGGTGGGTGCTCGAGGCAGGCACCCGATCCCCCTTACCGGGTGCTGTCATCATGGCCCACGACTACGAAAAAAAGACGACGTACAGACACCAGGCCGATGAGAACGGTTTTTTCCGGATATCTGAGACAGCCAGCAGCCCGAGGCTCTATCACCTCATGATCGAAAAGACAGGATACGGAAACACCCGGGCCCATGGCATGCAGGCCGGCCCGGATCCGCATTACTTCTTTCTTCATCATAGCGGCTCGATCCAGGGCAAGGTGGTATGGGCTCTAGATCAATCCCCTGTGGCGCCGTACACGATCATGGCCATCCTCCTGGACTTTCCCGGGACCGACACAGGGAATCTTCATACCTATCGCCTGGTGAAAGCACTGCCCAAGGGGCTGGTTGCAGAAAAGGAGGTGAAGGTCAATGATCCTCTTGGAAGGTTCGAGATCAGTGGTCTTGCACCTGGGAAATATGTGCTCGTGGTCACGACCCAGGACAATCCACCGGTTTTCTTAAATGGCGGCGGCAGTTATTACGACCGTGACATGGGCTTCGAGGTCAAGGCGGGCCAGGCCACCCCAGGGCTCTGCATTCAGCTCCAGCGAACGGGTCTTCTCTATTTGAAGGTGATCGACGAAGAAACTGGTAAGCCGATCTACGGTGCCCGGGTCATCCACGTGGTGAATCTCGATAATCACAGTCTGCCCGTGCCCTACGAGAATCAAACCATGAGTTCTGACGGCCTCTATGAGTTGAGGTTGTTCATGGAAAAGAAAAACAACGCTGTAGAATATGCAAAGCTCGAGGTCAGCAAAGAGGGGTATGTGCCGAACACGCTCTATCTCGATGGGCAAGCAGAAGGGGAGATCGTCACCACCGTTCTGACCAGAGGGGGGCGTGTTCAAGGGACCGTGTGGGACAGCCATGGAGCGCCCGTGACTGGCGCAGCCGTCTTCATCGAAAGGGAAACTGACAGACGCCTTCTCGACCTGGTCTATACAGGTCCGCACGGGTACTACGAGACGCGCCCGTTCAATGCGTCCGACGATCTGGTTTTGTACTGTTTTCAGAGGGATTTGAAAAGGATGCTGGCCTGTGTGCCGTTTCAGGTCGAGAACAACGAGGTGAAGACCATCGATATCGGGCGTCAGGCGACGTGCACCATCTTCGGCAGAGTATCGTTCATGGGAGAACCCATCCCACGTGCACTCATCTGTCTTGATTCCGAACAAGACCAGCGCATCATCATCCATACGGACGACCATGGTTTCTACAAGATCGAACATATTGCGCAAGGGGCTTTCGAGCTGTTTGCCAATATCCCCACCCCTTCCGGAGGCGAGACCTACCAGACCCGGTTTTTGAATCTGCATGAGCAGGAGCAAAGGGAAGCGAATTTTGATGTAGGTTACCTGATCAAAGGCAAGGTCAAGATGGCCAACGGGAATGAGCCGGTCCACGAGATTGATGGCATCGAGGTTTCCGCGCGACAGATGGGCAGGCCTGATTCCCGGGATTATGATACGGCCCGCTGCAATCAGGACGGCCTGTTCGAGCTTTATGTCAACGATCCAGGGCAGTACGAACTGTTTCTAGTCGACGAGACTGATTACCTGGTTGAGGAAATCCCCAAGGTGGTGTTGGGGCCGGATCAGCCAACGGAAGAGGTGGCGCTTTTCCTGTTTTCTGATCCCCGGGACGCGACGATCGTCTTGGAGGTGGTGGATGCCGAGTCCCGCAGGCCCATCCTCGATGGCACGGTCTCTTGCCGATTCAAGCGGACGAGTTCCCTGGGATGGTTTGAGAACGGGGAGATGGTGCTCTCTGACCGCGGTGTAGGCACCTATCATCTCGAAGTGAATTCGGACATGCATATGGCTGCTACGCTGGAAGTGGAGGTCACGTTGTGGGAGAAGAAGGTCAAGCGCACCGTGGCGCTCAAGCGCCCTGATGCGATCCGGATCATTCACGTTGAACCCGGAAGCAATGCCTTTGAAGCTGGCCTGGAGAATGGCGACATCATCATCACTTATGGGGATCAACAGGTCCGGAACATAGAGGAGCTGAGACAGGGGATCAGGCGGGTCGCTCCCGACCAGAGGGTATCGATCACCCTTGTCAGAAAGGGGCAGGAACAGGTCTTCTCGGTCCGGGGAGGCCGCCTGGGTATTCGCGTGGAACACTGCGTGAGGGAGGATTCGTGAAAGCCATCGATCGAGAAACGCCTCGCAGGGATCACTTGGTCAGCAGATCCCGGCGAGGCGCTTTTCATCGAGTGGTTTCATGCTAAAGGAATCTTTCCATTGAGCTTCCAACAGTCTTCCCTCTAGTCATGGACTCTGGAGATCTCCTTCCTCACGGCGGGTTTTCGAGTCCGTGGTCCCACTTTCAGCGTCTCCAGTCGTGGGCCAGGTCGAAGAATGCCTCGAACATGGCTTCGGTGATCGCGTCGTTGCTCTTTGAGATTCTCTTCACGCTCACCCGGTTCAGCGCCAATCTGACTTGTGCTGATCCTGACCACAAGCGGTCGCCTTTGGTGGCGCACAAATCTTCTGCGTGCCGCCGTTCTCTGCACGTCGGTTCTCAAGAGGCGCAGGAAGAGGCCATGGGGTTGGTTCGATCCGTCGAGGTGCAACCGCAATGCGGACGCGCGATCAGCTCCACGGCGTCCCAGGTGTAACGTGCACCCGAGGGCGAGTGCCGTCACGTAGCCGAGAAAGCTGACCGGGGTGCTGGGTTTCTTTTCCACGCTCCACGAGACCGCGTGCACGCCGCGCCGTGCACAGGAACTTTGCTTCCCCGTCGGTCAGGAATTCAAGACGCGTCGCGGCTGCCAGGATATAGGGATTGACGGAATCCTCGTCCCGGCCTGTCTGCATCCACTTCTCCATGGCAGCATGGAACCGCTGCCGTGGGCGATCGATCTCGGGCTTCGGGCCACCGCTGCAGCGGATCTGCTCGGTCACACCGGCAAGCTGGGACCAGTGTGGTGTCCACTCGAGCGAAGGATCTTGCTGCGCTGCCCATGCCGCCAGGTCATCGGAGGTGGCATGCTGTGTCTGGAGGCCGGCATCAGGGGGCCGATCTCAGAGCGCTTGACCGATCGCACCAGGGCCGTACGCCGGCCGACACGGAAAGGAGAGGCGAGGGCAACCGCCTCCGCCTCTCCTCTCTATAAATCGTACCGCGTGCGGCTACTGATTCGAGGTCGCTACGACGTTCGTCGCCTGGCTGTGCTGGCCAGACATTGATACCGGCTTGTTGGGAGCCGGCAGCGTCCGCATCACGGCGCCTGACGCGTTACGTTGGTCATCGTGGGAGTGCAGATCAATCTCACGATCTCCACGATGACCGCAAGATCGCTCGATTAAGGCTACGGCCTTTCGATCTCCACGATGATCGGAAGATCGCCAAATGTGAGGGTAACATCTCCAGTGGTGGAATCCGCAGTCAATATGTCCGAAGAGGGTTGTAGTGGAGGATTTGTCGGATCCGGATTCCACTGGTCAATCGTGTAATAAACACGCACTTGGGTTGCATTGTAGTTGTTCAGGTTCAGGGTGTATTGATCGGTTTTTGGGGGTACGCTGTAGGGATAATAGTAATGGTCCTGCAAATCAGGGTGATTATTGTGATGTTTACACGTCTTGTCATGCCACATCACCCACAGCGGACCCATCTCGGGATTCCGGGTCAGCTCATAGACGCACGTGAGCGGGAAGAAATCGTTAACATTATTCCCGCCACAGATATCAGAATCGGTGCTTTCCTCTTCGAGGATCTTCCCGCCTGTGACATCTTTCAACTTGTCGTACAGCCACTTGTATTCCCAATAAGCCTGCTTGCGGCTCGCGGTATAGTCGTATTGTCCGTCAGTCATGTCCCCTGTAGCCCAATTCGCCATTTTTACCGAAAGCAAACCTGCGCGATGCCAGATATGTTTATCCCATTCCGGCATGTCCACGTGGGGCTGGATGAAGCTCCACTTGACCCCGCATCGAAGGTGGAAAACAAAGCGTTTGATCAGCATGCCGGCCTGATCCGAATAGTAGAAGTTTCGTGCAGCGGTGAACAGCGGATCCGGAGGGTTGAGTTCATTGAGATAATCGATGGGATCTTCGCGATTGTTGCTGTCTTCGTCGGGATAGATCCAGGAACACAGATTCCACCCCGTCTGTGGGGGCTGCTGCGTCACAATTTCATTTTGGTTTCCGTTTCGAGGGAGCACGTTGGTGTCTTCCGAGCAAATGTATATACCGTGGCCCCCCGACGGCGACGGTGAGAGCAGGTTACGAATATTGCGGAGGTATCTCACATAGGCAAGGGCCGACGTGTACTTGCCGGACGGATGCATGGCCCAAACGTCATAGAAATTCTGGCTTGCAGGCGTCAGAAGCGCATTTAAGTAGGCAAGGTGATTATACAGTTGGTTCTGATGGCCAGGTATCCCGGCGAGGCGATCGTGCATCCTTTGATCGTAGGGATTGTCATTGCCTATATCGCTGAAGTTGTGTGCAGCCCGGGAGATCAGCACTTCTTGACAGGCGCCATCTGCACCCAAATAGGCGTTTCTGAGTGTCTGGAAGTAGTTTACGGGCGATCCCTGCCATAGTTCCCAATGATTATAATTTTCGATTTCTGCACAGATCTGAAGCATCCAAAGCACCAGGTAGCCCGAATCTCTGCAACCCTCATGGTCTATGGCCCCATCTTCCTCGTTATCGTACCTGTCAACCAGATCCTTAACAAATTTTTGCCAATTTGGCATATATTGATCCTGAGGAGGGCTCTGGTCGGTCATTTTGCCACCCCCTGCATCGGGATTCCATGCATTGAGATCCTTTGAAGCCCACCTCGAAGTGGGGGAGATCCACAGATGCAGGCGCTTGGGTTCATGATCGGGGTATTGATTGGTTCCCTGAAGAACATACATTTCCACCGCATCATCCAGTACGTCCCAATCATACACCCCCTCGCTTATCTCAATATCATCCCACTTGATCCCCCGGATGCAGACTACGCTCCATCCCACATTGTGGAAAATATCCGTGACAACAGGATCTTGATCATCCTTGTCTGGGAACCAGTCCTGCAAACAATCCACACCGGTCATTTCGGCAGTTATGGGAAATACCGATTCTTGATAGGGGAAAGGATCGGGGGTCTGTCCCTCTGCGACGACAGGGATCCACAGAACGATTCCCAAAGCGAAAAGGAAAAGGGTGCAGTATTCTCTCGGTCGTTTCATTCTCGAGCTCCTCCATTGATCCTTACATAGATTGAATTCATCGTCTACTGCTTGATCACGGGAAAATAGTCATCGCTGTTTCCGTTGACGAACGAGACGTGTCCGCAAAACAGGTAGCTCCAGCCAGGGAGGACATATCCCGGTACATTTTGTGTGACTCTCGTCGTGAACACCTCGTACGGTTGCAGGGTCATCGGTTTGGGCCCGTAGAGCGGTCCTTTGGACTGCATGTCATGGGGCACGACCACGTCGGTCCATACTTGGATCGGCTGCACGTCGTCAGTGTTGTTGGTCAGGATCACGTCGTAATCGAAAGATCCTCCGCCATGCGGGATGGCAATCGGTGGGTTGATCGGGATCAGCTCGAGTACCACGTCGGTGCTACCCTCGTTGTCATCCAACTTGCGAGCATGGTAAGGATTGTCGTAGTCCGTCCAGACATACTCACCATCGTGAGCGACTCCCCACCCCCCGCCAAAATAGCGAGATTCGAGTGTGCTGCCGTTGTAATCCAACTTGTACAGGGTGTTTTTCGAGCTCATGACGTAGAAAGAATAGGTATTTCGATTGATCGCGAGGCCTCGTGGGGGGAAGGGCAGATCGGTGTCGATGTGTCCCAGAACCGTGCCGTAGAGCAGATCGATCATGACGATTTTATTGTTATAGCCTTGTGCACCATAGAGGATCATCTGATCATCACAAGCCAAACCATTCACGCTGTTTGTCAGAGCGATATCACCATAGTAGAGCCCGTTATCATATCTGTAGATCAATATCCTCATACCGGAAATGTCGAACGTATAGAGATTACCGTCCCGTACCGCGAGACCGCAGATACCAGAACTACCGGCTTGCTTGCATGGCAAGTAGTAGATGGTCTGACCGGTGTAGGCGTCGGCACCAACGATTGCGTCATGATCTTGTGCAACGTAGAAGATCAATCCGTTTTCGTACGCCAGTCCCATCGATTGCTCTTTCAGGCTGACGGCACCCACGAAATTGCCGAAGCCAGGGGTACGATCGAGATTCGTGGTGCGCGGCTGATGCGTCAGATTTTCGGTTTGTGGTAGGGCCGAGAGCCCTTGGGAGAGACATGTCATGAATACACAGAAACAGAGCAAAAATACGAAAGATTTTACGAGATGCATGAATCGTCCTCCTTGTGATGTCCAAAACTTCCGACTGAGGTGGTGAATCATTGAATTTTGATAACTCCTATCAATTAACGAGCGAAATATCAAACAAAAACGAGAATTGTCTCGGTCGACGCACGGTGATGTTCCTGCAACGTCGTTGTCATTCCTCGGATCACAGCTTCAAGTCCCACGCCTCCAACCATCTCACCGGATCGATGACCACCCTCCATCCGATCCCGGTCGTCGCCGGCAACGAACTCACCTTCTGGACTTGGTACGACATCGAAGACCTCCGGGACTGCGCTGTGGTCGAAGTCTCAACGGATCATCGCAAGTGGGATGATCTCTTGTTTGCGGCGCTTCCTGAAACACTGTACACGCAGCATTGGTTGATTGCTTGATCTATTCTGATATAATGTCCCCACCGAAAGAATGGAAATACCCAGCTCCAAAGGTCCCTGAACAGCGATTCACCCGGGCCGGTCCGAGGAGTAGGATGGAGCAAACTGATTTAGCCACGAAAAAAGGAGGTACAGATGTTTTGCTTCACACCCCGAATGGGTACTATTGCCGTTGTCGCGTTGCTCGTGTCAGCGCTTTCCGGTGACCTCTCCGCCGGCGACATCAACGTTCCCGGCGACTACCCAATGATCCAAGATGCCATCGACGCCGCGTTCAGCGGCGACCGGATTCTGGTCGCCGACGGGACCTACTACGAGAACATCGACTTCATTGGAAAGGAGATCGAGGTACGGAGCGTCAACGGTCTGCCCTCGGTGGTGATCGACGGCAACGGCGGCGGCAATGGATGCCAAATCAAAAACGGCGAAGGACCGGGCGCGATTCTCGCTGGTTTCGTGCTTACCAACTGCGCTCAAGGTATTTACTGCAACAGCACATCGCCCCGTCTCGAGGACCTGAGCCTAACCGGAAATGTCCAAGGCCTCCAAATATACAAGGGCTCGCCTTTCGTCGTGGGGTGCACTATCTCGAACAACACCGCCGATCCCGTCGTGAACGTTTATCAGAGTACGACGAGCTTCACCGAGTGCGTGATCGAGAACAACACGGGCCGGGGAATGACTCTCGATGGCACGAACGCCACGCTCCTGCGCTGCAAGTTTTTCAACAACGTAAGTTCCGGATCGGGAGGCGGCGTCTACTGCGACAACGGTGATGCCGCCGTCTTCACCGATTGCGACATCATGGGGAACTGGGCCTCCAGCGGCGGTGGTGCCGTACTCAACGACTACTGTACGGCACAATTCGTGAACGCCATGTTCTCCGGAAACAATGCCACCTCCATCGGGGGCGGGCTGCAGATCAACAACTACAGCAACCCGACCCTGGTAGACTGCACCATTCAGAGCAACACCTCCGGAGGCGGCGGTGGCGGGATTATTGTGCACAGCAACTGCACGGGCAGCTTCACACGCTGCCAAATCTCGAACAACCTATCGCAGGGCACGAGCTCCGGCCAGAGCGGCGGCGGCGCCAATCTCGGCGGGGCCAACACGGTCTTCACCGAATGCACTTTCGAGGGTAACCAGGCCACGGACAACGGCGGCGGCATCACGATCCTGTCCAGCGCGCCGGTCTTCGAGCGCTGCGTGATAAAAAACAACGATTCAGGCGACCTGGGCGGCGGGATCTACATGACCAATCCCTCGGGCGTCGTCGACCTGGAAAACTGTATGATCTGTGACAATACTGCGGCCAACAACGGCGGCGGGATCTACGGATGGGGGGCTAAGTTGCAGATCACCAATTCCACCGCGGCGGACAACATCGCCGCAGCCGGTGGCGGCTTCTATCTCGAGTACTACACGAGCGACGTGGACCTGGTCAACGCCATCGTGTGGGGGAACACACCCGACTCGATCGCCCTTATAGGTGCGACATGTGACGCGGTCTATTCCGATATCGCCGGTGGCTGGCCGGGCAACGGGAACATCGACGCCGATCCCGAGTTCGTCGGGACCGACGACTGGCACATTGCGGGGAGCTCGCCTTGCGTGGCGACCGGCACCTCGAACGGGGCCGTTTATCCTTTTATCCCCTTTGACGACATCGACGGGGAGGACCGGCCGCAGGGTACCAAGTACGACATGGGCGCCGACGAAGTGGCGGGCGGTGGGTCGGAGTTCTTCCTCGTTGTGTCGCCCGATCCGCTCCAGTCCGGTCAAACCGGCACCTTTACGGTCAATAACGGCCGGCCCTTTGCTGCGACGTGGCTGGGCTACAGCATCGTCGGGCCCGGGAGCTTCTACCTCCCGCCGCTGAACGTAACCCTCGGGCTCAGCAACCCGCGACGGGCCGCCGGGCCGGCGACGACGAACTCCGAGGGAGACGTGGACTGGCAGCTTCCTATACCGGTCATCGCCGCGGGCCGAAGCGTCTGGGTGCAGGCCGTGCAGTACGGACAGGCTACCAACGTGGTGGCCACGGCCGTGCAATAGGAGGACTCGATTGGAAGAGGCCGATCAGGGTCAGCCCGCCCTGGGCCTTCATGTGCGGGTAGACCAGTTGGCCCATGGTGGCATAAACCACGGGGCCTACGTTCATGATGTGCTCCTGTTTCCAGGTACGTTCTTTTGTGATTGTTCATGTCGAATCTGATTGTATTCCGCGACCATGATCTCCACGACCGTGGGCATTCCGGACATGGCCATACCCGATCCCATTCCCAGAAATCCGCTCTCGGAGATGGGTGTGTTCATCACCCGGTCCGGAAATGCCAGGGAACAGATACTTGCTGCCTCCGGAAAACCCGACCAGCTCATGAGGGAAGACCGGGTGCAGCAGGAGCACGCGGTCCGCCCGGATCAGCTCGCGATTGATGCGCAAGTCCACGGATTCCGCCATCAGTCCTGCGCTGAGGGCTTGCACTTCTTCAGCGCTCAGCACGCCAACCGATTCGAGCTGCCCGGGGTCGTTCCAGGCATGGTTGAGGGCGGGGACATCACCGTCCAGATCGATGCCAAGGTGCTGTGTCAGAGTATCCCGCGTCAGGGGAGGATAGGTTCCAAGAGCCACGAGAACCCTGGTGTGAACCCCCGCTTGGCGCAGCCCTGGTAGCAGTTTACCCATGAGCATGGCCATGGAAGCCGTCCGGGTTGTATCGGGAACCACCGGCAGCACTCGCTCGCCCCTTTGCAGGAGAGGGGGCACCTGCTCAGTTAGGAGTGCAGCGATCTGCTGCTCATTCATGGGTTGAATCCTGATGATCCGATAGTTGCTCTGCAAGATCGTTGCGGGTGTCTTCCAGGTGTTCGCGCATGGCCTGGGCAGCAGCTTCGCTGTCCCGTCGTTCAACGGCCGTGATGATGCGTTCGTGCCCTCGATGGGCGCGTTCGATTCCGGTGTGCGAAATGGTCAGCTTGCCACTCTCCCGGCCCAGCCCCACGATGCTGTCCAGCATCAGCTTGAGCACGTCGTTGCCGCAGTATTTTGCGAGCACCTTGTGAAAGTCCGTGTCGGCCTGGATCCAGAAATCCCGGGTGGCATCGGGCGTCAACAACCGCGCCTGGGCTTCACGCATGCTGGCCAGACCGGTCTCGGTCATTTTCAGCGCTACCAGGCGGGCGATCTCCACCTCCAGTAAAAAGCGAACAGACATGGCCTGCCAGAGCAGGTCGGCTTCATCGGGAAGCAACATGGAGAGTGATTTCATGACGGGTCTATGCAGACGGTTGACCACGAGTACGCCCTTGCCGTGCCGTGATTCCACCAGGCCTTGGGACTCCAGGCGCTGGATGGTCTCGCGCATCACCGTCCGGCTCACATTGTATTCCTGGCTCAACTCGGCTGTCGTGGGAAGCCATTGCTCTCCACCGCCCTGCATTTCTAAGATGCTCTGCCCCAGTTCGTTATAAACGTTTTCCACCAGTGATTTCCGGACTTCGCGTCCCATATTTTGCCCCACAAAAAAACGAATTCTGAGAATCGAACCACGAAATAGTGGAAATAGATGATGCATGTTCTGAATACATATGATATGTGATATCATATCTCTTGCTGAATGCAAGAGCTGATCACAGATAATGATCACGAATATTGATTAAAAATAGAACCGGCATCGATTGGAGATTGAACGTGGCATTGCCGATCTTCATGCCCAAACAGGACGGTTCCATCGAGGCGTGTACTCTGATTGCCTGGCATGTTCAGTGCGGTGATCAGGTTTATGCAGGCGATCTTCTGGCTGAGGTGGAATCGGTAAAAGCAACATTCGAGCTGGAAGCCCCGGAGGAGGGCGAAGTGCTGGCCCTGTTCTTTGAGGCTGGTGATCGGGTTCCTGTGCTGGCGAACGTTGCCGTCATCGGGCAAGCCGGCGAGGATGTGGAGGCTTTTCGACCTGAGGTCGCTCATGTCCAGAATGGGCCGGACTTCGGTGCGTCCCGATCAAGCGGCGCACCTCTGAGTCCCCGGGCACAGAGGTTCTTGGCTGATCATCCCTTTGATTGTTCTGCTGTAGAGGGAACCGGTCCCGGCGGACGCATCGTTGAGCGCGACCTGGTCTCTGCTTATCAAAGGGCACCGGATCGGATCACGATCAAGCCGGCCATGGATTCCGAAAAAGAGGTCAAGCCTCTCAGCAGCATCCGCAAGGTGATCGGCCATCGGATGCAACAGTCCGTGGCCACCGCACCCCAGTATACGCTGAACGCGCAGGTGGACGTTTCGACGCTCCTGGCTGAGCGCGGGCGGAACATGAACCATCTGCTTATGTACGCCACGATCCAAGCCTTGAAGACCCATCCCGAGTTCAATGCCGAGCTGATCGATGACGCGATTCATCAGTACGAGGTCATCAACCTGGGATTCGCCTGCAGCACCGAGAAAGGGCTTTTGGTGCCTGTGATCAAAGCCTGCCAAGATATGAGCCTGGCTGATTTGAGCACGCACATACGGGCTTTGACAACCGAAGCCCTCAAGGGGCGCCTCACGCCTGGCCAGTTGCGGGGAGGCACCTTTACAGTTTCCAATCTGGGATCGATGGGAATCACTTCGTTCAACCCTGTGATCCTGACGCCGCAGGTTGCGATCCTTGGAATCTGCGCGCCCCAGCTCGTGCCGGTCCGCCGGGATCAGGAGGTCGTCTTCCGGGAGCACATTACACTCTCATTGACGTGCGACCATCGTGTGATCGATGGGGCGCCTGGCGCTCGCTTTCTGGAAACCTTGAAAATGATCATTGAATCGGGGATGGGGGTGTGAGATTTTCCCCACGTGGATGTTGAGCACAAGAGATGTTAAGCACAAGAAATGACCGATGTGGTCTTGGGAGTGGTGCTGTCCGCGTGCACAACATTGACCAGCACAGCGGACGATGGGAGCGTGGTTCCGGAAAGGCTCAGGTGCGAGTACCAGTGCAATCCTTTGGGCCTGGATGTGGCAGCACCGTGCCTCAGTTGGATCGTGGTGTCAAAGGACCGGGCTCAGCGGGGATCGAAGCAGAGCGCTAATCAAATCCTGGTGGCAGGCAGCCAGCAGGCACTGCAAAAAGACTAGGGCGGCCTATGGGATTCAGGCAAGCAGGATTCTTCCCAATCCCTGCACGTGGTCTACGAGGGCAAACCGCTCGAGAGCCGGATGTGCTGCTGGTGGAAAGTCCGAGTCTGGGATCAGGATGGCAGGCCTTCTCCCTGGTGCGCGCCGGCTTCCCGGTCGATGGGGCTACTGCACAAGTCCGACTGGCAAGCTCGATGGATCACAGATGCCAAGACCAAGGTCAAGATAGACGATTATGAAGCCCGCGACCCCCACAATGGGTATCACAGCAGCCTCGTACCGGGCACCGACGCAGAGAAATGGGTGGTCCTCGATCTGGGGGAGGCGCAGGCCATGGATGGGGTGAGGCTCTTTCCTGCACGGCACTACAACTTTCAGCCTGACACACCTGGTTTTCTTTATCCTCTCAGGTTTCGCATCGAGGTCGCCAAGGAGGAGGACTTCTCCGATGCAATCCTGGTCGTGGATCGCACCGAGGACGATGAACCCATGCCCGGTGCGGAGCCCCAGACCTTCCGGTTCGATCCGATCACAGCCCGCTGCGTGCGCCTTGGCTGCACCCGCCTCCGCAGCCGCGATCCGAACAGCTTCGGCCTGGCCCTGGCCGAGATGCAGGTTCTGCAGGGCGAGACCAATCTGGCCAAGGATGCGGTCGTGAAGTCTCTGGAAACGGTGGAAGCCCATGGCTGGGGCAGGAAATTCCTGGTCGATGGCCGGCTCGGGCCTGACCAGGGGGATTGCCGGTCGTTTCCGGCAGCCATGGTGCGCAAGGAGTTTTCCCTGCCCAGCGAACCTCAACGCGCTTTACTCTACGTCACCGCCAAAGGGCTCTACGAAATACGTTTGAATGGCGAGCGCGTGGGGGATCACATCCTGGCGCCGGAATACACGAACTACGACAAACGCATCCAGTACTAGGTCTTTGATGTCACCCAGTCCCTTAGCGAGGGCGCGAATGCCCTGGGTGCCACCATTGGCGAGGGATGGTACGCGGGCCAGCTATTCCTGGTTCCCCTGGGTCAGCGCTACGGTGCCGTACCCGAGCTTCTGTTGCGCCTTGACGTGGACCTTTCGGACGGCAGCTCCATGACCGTAGTGAGCGATGAATCGTGGCGCGGCACCAATGAGGGGCCGATCCGTTCCTCGAGCATCTTCAAGGGGGAGCTCTATGATGCAGCGCGGGCCATGCCGGGTTGGGACCGGCCCGAGTTCCCGGATGCGGCGTGGAACCCCGTGGCTGTCCAGGAGTCCGGCTCGGCAGACATGGTGTGGCAATGCAATCAGCCGATCAACATGGTCCGGGAAGTGAAGCCCATGGCCGTGACCGAGCCCAAGCCCGGTATGTTCATCTTCGACTTTGGGCAGAACATGGTGGGGTGGTGCCGCGTGAAAGTCAAGTCGCCTGTGGGCACGACCGTCACATTGCGCCACGCCGAGATGTTGAGGTCGGACGGCACCCTCTTTACGGCCAACCTCGGGCCCGCTGTACAAACCGACCGCTACATCCTGGCCAGCGATGACGAAGCCGTGCTGGAGCCCCGTTTCACGTACCACGGCTTCCGCTACGTGGAGGTGACCGGGCTTTCTGAAGCGCTTAGTCTGGACTTCCTGACGGGCCGCATGTTCCACTCCCACGCACCGGATACCGGTTCTTTCGAGTGTTCGAGCCCCCTGTTGAACAAGATCATGGAGATCATCGTCTGGACCCAGAAGGCCAACATGATGAGCATCCCCACGGACTGTCCGCAGCGGGCCGAACGCGCCGGCTGGATGGGTGATATCCAGGCCTTTGCCACGGCCTTTTTCGCCCATTCCACGGAGATCGTCGCCAAGATGGCCCGGGTGCTCGGCCTGCACGAAGAGGCGGCCTATCACGACCAGCTCTTCGGGAAGATCAAGGCTGCTTTTCAGAAAGCTTTTGTTTACGAAGTCGGCCGCATCCACGGCGACACCCAAGCTGGCTATGCCCTGGCACTCAGGTTCAACCTGGTGCCCGATACCCTTCGACCCCAGGTGGCCCGGCGCATGATCGAAGCCCTGCAGCGGTTCGAAGGCCGTTTTTCCACAGGCATCCAGACCACCCACCGGCTCATGTTGGAGTTAACGCGCAACAACTATCATTCCGAAGCATGCCGCCTGGTGCAGAGCCGCACCTTTCCTTCATGGGGTTATATGATCGATCAGGGCGCCACCACCATCTGGGAACGGTGGGACGGTTTCGTGGCAGGGCAAGGTTTCAACAAGTCGGGTATGAATTCCTTCAACCACTGGTCCTTCGGCGCCGCGGGGGAATGGATCTGGCGCCACCTCGTAGGCATCCATCCCGATGAGACCGCTCCTGGTTTCGAGCACTTCCTGATCCGCCCCCGGCCTTCCCATGGCCTGACCTGGGCCAAGGGCAACTACGATTCGATCCGCGGCAGGATCGCGAGCCATTGGAAGATCGAGGATGGGCAATTCCACCTCGAGGTGACCGTGCCTGCCAACACGGAAGCCACAGTCTTCGTGCCCACGAGCAATGCAAGCCAGGTGACGGAAAATGGCATGCCGGTTTCAGCGGCGAAGGGGATCAACTACTTGGGCACCGAAGGGGATGCCTCCATCTACCGCGTAGCCTGAGGTACCTATCTCTTCAGTGCACCCTATGATGGATGACAGACGTTTCAGTCTGAAAAGACCCGATCCACCTTGTCGACAAAGATCAAGTCGCTCTCAGAGACACCATCGATCCCGTCAATATTGTCAACGCCAATGAAAAAGCGCGTGAATTCGTCGACGACGGTTGAGTCAAGCTTTGCTGCGGGCGAGATACGCTTTTCCTTCAAGAGCTCGGCCAAAAGCTTCTCGCAGAAGAGATCTACTACGAGCTTGGCATCGAGAACTGGTATGTGACCTTATCAGCAACGAGCAGCATGCGCTTCTGGTCGCAAAAGGGGCAGAGCCAGCTCTTGCAGGAAAAAACAATTAGGTTTTTTTTGCAACACTTAGAACATAAGAGAAGTTCTTTACGACACTTAAGATATCGAATGATGACAGAATATGACGACCTCGGAGTTGCCTTGGAATTCACCCGGCATGACACGAAACACGCAGATCGGAGTTGATCTCAGAGCTGCCAGGAATCATAATGCACTTTTGCGGTCTACAACAAAAGAATTTAGATGTGTTTCTATTATGTGTACGGTTCCTGCTTTGAGTTATCTGGTGGTAAAGCATCGGTTCACCGGCTGACATCCATTTCGCCGACATACTTGACTAAAAGTTGGATCTGTTGGTAAACTCTTCAAAAGATTTGTGTGAGAATATTAAGATTGTTTTATGCGTAGAAAAACAGTGATGAAAAAATCGTCAGGGAAATATCGGAAAATTGATCAGCGTCATCCGGAAAACATTTCTCTGGGTTTAGAGACGTGTCGATCAATATTCTGATTTTTGCTGATTCGGTGAACGAACGGGCGGTGATCTTCCGTCGGCTCCTTTGATGAGTCACATTAGTGCGGTAATGCGACCTTGAGGAACTCGCTGGTGCGCTATACGGTTACTCTCGGCGGATGCTCGGCGCGCACCACTAGCAGTTGGAGGCCTTACAGCCGCGAGTGTACCGAGATGAATAGCTTTTCGCGCTTGACAGTTCGGGGATAACACAAGGCGGGGTGGCCTGCATTAAGCAACGCTCGGAAAACTTCGAACCCTTGACAAGCGCGAGGGATTTTAGTGAACCAGGAGGAAAGCACGCGCCGGGATGATCACATTCGAGGCAGAGAATGTCCTACGCCACATTGAGACACGTTGGCAAAGACCAAGTACCTTAATCATACTCAACGATACGGTCCTAATGAAAGCTACAGAGATTCTACCTATGAGTCGTGATATAATGGCTGAGGATTGTGCGATCCCTGCTGCCCTGGTGCTCCTTATAAGCGTGGTCTGGTATTTCTCAACCTGTTTCTCCTCACCAAGACGAGAACGACTCGGAATTGAAATAGAGATTTTAAACAGACTCATCTCAAACAAAACTCTGGTCCAAAAATGGTTCACTTTTCCTTTTCGAAAACTCAAGGAAAGGACGAAAATCGTTCAACCCATTAAAGAAATTGATTTATTATATCTCTATTCTCGAAGGATGACAAAGGAACACCAAGATTGCGCTGAGAAGGTTCTCAAAAAGTCGCGGTTTTATCCCATGATCTGTGGTCGGGCTGAAGATAGGACTATCGATAAACGACCGTGTTACTACGTTGTTCTCAACGGCTATGTTTGTCACGGCCTAATAGCGACGGGGTTAAGTGCAACGTCTGGCAGAGATTTTCTCGAATTTCTATATGAGAAATGACTTTGCCAAACGAGAACGAACATTTTTTGTTTACGGCTATAGTAAAGACACTAGGAGTTGTCACAGAGTACAATGTTGGGATAGCGGCCTTATTGTCAAAAGAATTTCGGTGTGCATTGTTTTTTGTAGGAAAGGGAGTAATAGAATGATGAGACTGATTGGTACTCTACTGTTATTTGGTTTTCTCGGCACATTTTTAGATTCAGCATACGCAGATTTGAGTGATGGATTGGTTTGCCATTTTACATTCAGCGGAAATGCGAACGATGAAAGCGGGCACGGACACGACGGGAAAGTATACGGGGCGACCTTATGCGAAGATAGATTTGGCCGTGCAAATGAAGCATATCGGTTCGACGGGTACAACGATTATATTAAGGCAGATGCAACGGGCTTACCCAAGGACGAAAGAACCACGTCATTGTGGTTTTATGCAAATACTTTGGGCACTAGACCTATCCTTCTTGCCTACGGGGGTAATGGTGGCCCTCCGGGTACTAGTCATTGTCTAAACATAAATGGTGGAGGTATTCCGGCCATTACCGTTGGCAATCATTGGGGATCTTACGCGCTATTTTATTATTACAGTGTTGAGCCCGTGGGGCAATGGGTACATTTGGCCGCAACCGTTGATGTCAACGGTACTAAAATGTACGTGAATGGATATGAAGTGGCTTCGAATGGTATTTATATCAATAATACGTATGTGGACGGAAAAGATCTTGCGCTAGGAGTGCACGTTAGTCCATATGGTATAGCACCTTATTCTGATGGTAACTGTGGCTATCTCGATGGCATGTTAGACGATATTCGCGTTTATAATCGTTCTCTGTCTCACAACGAAATCAAGGAATTACATTTATCTGAGCAAATATTCTGTGACATCAAGGCGAACGGGAGCGACGACCATCTTACGATCGACAAGGGGATGAGATTGCAGATAGAAGTATCGATAGCACCGGGAAATCTTGTTGGTGAGGCAGCAGACTGGTGGACGCTAGCAAGAACTGGGTCGGATTGGTACCATTACAACTTGATCTTCGGCGGCTTCACCCCGGGGTTTTGTGCGACCCATCAAGGGCCGATGCACTCGATGGGGCCAGATACTGTGTACAACGGGGCAAGTCTTCCTGTGGGGAAATACTTCTTCTATTTCGGGGTGGACTTGAACATGAACGGCAGTCCGGACGTGAATCAAATAGTCTACGATTTGGTAGTGGTTGTTGTGCAGTAGTGATTCGTTCAGCGGGACTAACCCTGCCTTAATTCAAAGAACGTTTGAAGCTGTAGATTTGAAGGATCGCAACGAGTTCCGTGACCGCATACTTCTCGGTCTCGCCCAGGGACTCATAGAATTTCCAGCGCCCGTGAGGCCGTAGGCTGTGTAGGGTGTAAAAAGTATCTATCCAACGTTGAGTGCTGAGCAAGCAGGTTCGTCCGTCTCCAGCCCGGGACGAGTTCCTGGGAAAGGAGGCGATGGAGGCGACGGAAAACGCGCGGGCGATGGAATAAGAGGTCCAGGTGGCAATGCCGGTCATGGTGGTCACGCCTTCTATTACAATGACAAATACCACGGATCTGGCGGAAGCGCCGGAGACGGTGGTGATGGAGGAAGCGGTAACGGAGAAAACGGCGTAGATGCAGGCGATGGCGGAAACGGAGGTCCACCAGGAGTAAAAGGCGAAAGAGGTACGAAGGGCCTCGGCCACCCAGGTAGATATCAACAAAAAGGAAATCCTGGCAAGGGCAATCCACCTGGCCACGAGGGCCAAGATGGCAAACCAGGTGGCTGGTCACACGGCACGGATGGTAAGGAAGGCCAAGACTGTGAGTTTCGAAGTTTGAAAAAGAGATGACCAAAATAATTATTTTAGTGGCAGTTTTACTTCTCTGCTGCTTCGTATTTTTCTTGGTGTCGAGTTCATCTGCGGATATGGTGACGGCAGCAAGGCAGGCACTCTTTAGCAAGGCAGGCACTCTTTGTAGGTACGACCGGTTTTTTGCGAGTTTCAGAAATTGTCGCTTTGTTCTCATGGATTTTCGCCTCGAGGACCACCATTGGAGAAACGGGAAAGGGTGGCAAATTCTGTTAGATCGATGCCACTTTACCCTTATGTATGAAGGTGATGTCTTCAACAACATGACTGTGGAACTCTTCAAAGAGAGATTTGTGAAATATCCCTTCAGCAATGAAAACGTGGTCGCGATTTTTCAAGACTGCGTGCTGAATCCTGAGACACCACTGCCCAGGCAGGGCGAGACTATCAAAACGTACCGTGAGGATTTCAACTTCGAGGAATTTCTCTCGAGGTTCCCCGATCGGAATTGAGGAACGCCGGACGCTGCTTTACGGCACCGTATTACTTACGAACCGGCGACTGTCGGCTTGCGTTGAGGATGGTTGCGACGTGCGCAGCCAGTACCTCTACGTGTCGACCGATATTCCTCGCTTGTCGGCAAACCTGGCCTGCCTCAAGACGCTCGTACGGTACTCGGATAAAAGTTTCAAGTTTCAAGTGCGTGGAGCGCCCGTTGTCTGCGACGTTAAAACCAGGCAACTTTCATGCAAGCGTAGGAATGCACCTCTCGAGTCTATTGAAGGCAAGATCCGGCTTCAGATGCTCGTGGATCGGACCTCGCTGGAGATCTTCGGGAACGACGGTCGTGTTTACATGCCCGTGGGAGTGATCCATCCCAATGTTGATAATTCGATAGCCGTATTCTCCAAGGGTGGAACCGCCAGAATCACCACGCTTAATGTCTATGAATTGAAATTGACCTGGGAGTAGTGCCGATTCAACGTTGATCGTCAGTCGTTGGGTAAATCCAAGGTAAGTTTGGACAATAAAAGCTCATCTAAAAAATCGTCGAAGTAATATTCATCGACAGTATTGCGTTCAATGGAGACAATTTTCGGCTCGATGTCAACCTGCTCGTCGCCATCATAGATATGTGACTTCAACTCTTCGAGAGATTGAAGGACATTGGTTATTGTATCTCCGTCGATCTTTCCGGGAAGTGGAATGAGCGGCGAGATGCTCCTGCCGCTGATACCGAGGGTCTGTATGAAGAATTTGCCTGTGATATTTTGACCTTCGGCAGCGGATTCCAGATCAAAGAGATGGCTTATTTTGAAACCGCCGCGGCTGACATTGAACTCCACTGTCATTCGAAATCCAATACCTATGTTCACAGGGACGATGAAATCGACGCTCGATACTTCTGGATGCGAGTATTCAAGGGCAGATCTTCTGTTCCGTGTCACAGGTGTGAGATCATAAATATCATCTGTGAGAGTATCAAATCCTACATGTCGTGTCGTGTACTTGATGTAGTCCAAAACGGCCTTGTATTGGTTCCCCTCAACGGCGATAGAGAGTGGCTTCCAGGTAACTTCCCCCCGGCTTCCAACCTCACCGATGGAAAAACGGCTCGCTTCGTTTTTGAGAGCCGATAGCAGCTTCTCGTTATTGACGCCTGCTTGTGGCTCTATAACGATCGGAATTGGAGTGATCGGGGTGTAGACCACCTTCTCAGCGTCGTAATCATAGCTCCGCCGTGACGACGTACACGCACACGCGGACAGCAGAAACGATATACAAACAAGAGAGATCTTCCAGTACATACGAACCATCCTCTCGATCAGCACTGTTCCAGTTGCATCAGACACCACGGAAATATTTAACCATATTTTGCCACGACGTGAAGACAATATTCAACCCGCCGTGTTTCTTAGCAGTACCAGGTCCCCTCCCCAACATCCAAAGGCTCGAAAAAGCCCACCGGACCATGTTCTGGATGTATTTCTAGAGTGCGTTCCTGTTTGAGTCCGTGTGGCTCACGGTCTCATCGCAGTGCAACTGCTTGATGTGGTTCTCATTGACTGGTATGTTGGTCGTAGAAGCGAACACCACACTTCAAGGTGCCGAAGAGGGCCGCCGTATCGGTGCAGGCGCTCTGGGAGTCGGCGAGCGTGGAGGAGCAGGAAGCTACCCACAAGGCGGGAGTGGCGATCCTGGGGATTCGGCTGGGACAGGCGAGCAGGACGGAGGTGGCGACACGCTTGGGGATCCCACCGATGTGGGTGTGGCGGCTGGCGCAACAGGCGCTGTCGGGGATAGTGGCAGGTCTCTTGAAGCAGCCGCGAGGCAAGTCGCAATCTCCAGTGGGCGAGGAGAACCCCTGGAAGCCGGAGCAGAGGATCTTTTAGATGGAGAAGGAGCTCGTGAGCCTACGGTAATCCATCTCGCGCGGTCGATCGGCCGACGAACTGCGAGAGCACAAAGCCGGCGCGTACGAAACTTACTCTTACACTACGGGAAGATCGCAAGAACATTTTTGCAGCATTTCAGGAGGGCGTTTTTGTCGCAAACAGAAAACACAAGAAACTGCAACCTGAACACACAGTGAAACTATTTTTCGATGGCGGTGATGAGCCGGAGGGCGAGTTCATTATACAACTTTCGAAGAAGTATCAGGGTAGAAAATCATGGCCTATGCTCTTCAGATTTAATGGTCCAGGAAGCACCGGAAAGCACATGTCGCAGACGTGGACCGCGGGGGTGGCGGACAGGACTGGCTTGCTCGTGACCTCGTCGTAGCGGTGGTGTGCGAAGGTCGTAATTAGCGGAACGACGAGGGTGACGCCTACGACGCGTGGTTTATGGAAATGTCCGTTAACACGTTCAAGACGCTCGGCGATCACAGCAGCCGTACCTCAAATGTACCGCTGTCCTACGACGATCGTCTTCGCGGTGCTTCGCTGCGCCAATAGTCATGGATGAAGTTCAAGGCATGCCTTTCCGACGGAACGAGTCTCGGATCCGAGATAGCCGTGCCAGATACCTTACAGCGCCGATCGCCAGGTACTGCCGAGCCCGTCCGGATCGGTGCAGTGCTCCACGTGCGATGCTGGGCTTTCAGTGGAATTAATTGGAGGCGGGTGTACTACGCGACGTCTACGCATTAGAGATTCGAAAGGTTGGGGTTGTCCAGGGGTATTCCGCTGAGCTCGACGCACTATCGATATGGGCGTCACCGATTCTTGTGATGGCGACGCGGGGGCTACCATACCGATATTAGATTGGAATTTCTTAATCCGATTTATAGATCACATCAATTTTTAATCTTGAAAAACTGGGTTTCTACGTCGAAATCAGCGCGCCGGCGTCATGACGCTGCTGATATTGCATGGTCCCTTGTTTCCTTGAATTGAGTAATAATCATACCCCGGAGAGAGGACTTGTGTCAGTCGAAAGATCGGCGGGGGCCTTCGTCGGCTCCTTTCGAGCGCGTGGGATGCGGCGGATCAGCGCCAGAGATGGCTGCTGACGTACCTGGCCGTTCGGGTTTCGCCGAAGCGGTTCTGGAAAACCTTCCTCGAAGCCGCGTCGGCTTCGAGGGACGCGTCGGTGATTCCGAGGAACGACTTCTGTGCGGCGCATTCCTCTTCGGATTCCCTGACCGCCTTCTCCAGGCGGTCGAGAGGCTTGACCAGCCCGGCGGCCCTGGCGCGGGGAGCGAGATCCGCGAGACGGCGCGTGACTCCCAGGGCGTCCGATGGCAGCGGGCCTCCCAACTCGAGCAGGGCCGTTTCCATGGCGAGCCTCGTCTCGAGATCCCGCCTCACTCTGTTCGCGAGGGGCTCCGGTTTCCAACCTTTCATCCCCTCCGCCAGCATCGGGGCCTGTTCCAGGAACTCATCGATCCTGCCCTCGAAGAGCGCGGCGAACGCCTCCGCCACTTTGTCCCGGGGAGCGCCGGCATGCAGGACTCCGAGGATTTCGAGCCCCACTTCTCTCGCGGGATCGAGGCGCGCGCAGAAAACGGGTCCGTAGGGAACAGGAATGTCGGGAGGCCATCCCGCTCCCTCGGTCCGGATCCCCCCGATCGGCGTGGGCCGGTCGGTGACGCCGAGAAAAAAGGTCGCGAGACCGGAGGGACAATCGAAATCATCGGGGACGATCGCCCATCCGCCGGTGCTGCGCCCGACGGAGATGACGCGTCGTGTCTCGCTCATGGCCAGGGTGAACGTCTCGGCCGACGAGACCTGGTTTTCGTTCTGGAGCATGACCACGGGGCCGTCGAACTGCCAGAAGCCCGAGGCCCCGATGGGGGGCGCGGTCCCGTTTTCCGCGCCGTCGGAAAAAAAGCGTCCGGCCATGCCCCTGGCGTACTTGTCCGCGCCGCCGCCCATGTTCCTGCAGTCGAGAAGGAGAGCCTCCATGCCCTCGAGTTCGTCGACGGCTCTGTGAAAGGCCATGTTGGTCCAGAAATCCATGCTGCCCGTGATGCGGAGGTATCCGATCTTCCGGCACCGGTCGCTGGCGAGAAAAGCCGAAACGGCTCCCTTCTCCCATTCCACGCCTTCGGGAAGGGTCGCCCTCATCGAAGAGAAGGACTTCCCCTCCGGGCTTTTGCGGTGAAGACGGAACGTTTCGGTTTTCAGCTGCGGTGTGATGAAGAGGATGTCCATCTCTTCCCGGTCGCCGAACTGAAAGAACGTTGCCCCGATCGAAGCGAAGAGGGAGTGATCGGAAGAGTGTCCCCGCCAGGTGCAGATCCGGCGCTTTTCACGTTCCACGGCGATCCAGGCCGGCTCGCCGTCGATCGCCGCAATGATGGAGCCGGGAGGGACCGTTTTCAGCAGGGAGTGTCCATCCCAGGCGCCTCTGAGGACGAGAAGGCCGTCGTCCCAGCCGATCCAGAGGCCTCCGCCGGAGTGGCCGCTCCATTTCGAAGGAAGTCGTTTCCTGTCCACGCAGGTCCGGGTCACCACCGAGTGGCCGTCGCGCAGCGTGGCCAGGAGCTGCATGACGTTTCCCACGTGCTCCACGTCGCTCCCGCACTCTTCGAAGAGCGGACGGAAGCGGGCCGTGATTTCCTCCCAGTCGATCTTCTTCGACTTCAGGCACGGGTACTTCTCCGCCACCGTCCGCTTGATGAACTCGAAATCTTCCACGTACTTCGAGCGATCGTCACCGGCGGCTCGTGCTTCGGCGGCGTCGCCGCTCGCGGCGGGAAGGATGAACGCGACAAGCAGCGTCAGAAGGCGAAAAGGTGTCCTGTCCATTCCGGCTCTCCTTTCCTGGATCGATTCCGGCAAAACTCAAGGGACGGCGGAAAGGTCGAAGAAATGACAGCCCAGAAAATGCCGGGGTAAGACCGATGTGTTGTGCGGGGGAGGTTCATCGGTAGTGTCTGGCCGATCTTGGGGGCCGTCATTTTGGGCGGGACGGTTCGCCGAACGGTCCCGCTGGGAGCTGTTCGGGGCTTTCGCCGGGAGCGGCCATCGTGTAGAGGATCAGGTCGTAGAGACCGGTTGGCAGCCGCAAACCCAAAAGAAGGAGCGGCGCGAGTAAGCAGAATACAGGAACGAGCAGGCCCGCGATCCAGGTTCCGGTTCCGAAGAGGCCGGGCAGGTCGAGGGTGGTCAGAACGAGAACGCTCGCGACCGCGGCGGCGAGCCAGTAGGCCCGCATGATGGGCAGTCGCCGTCGGGAACGGATCCGGTTGTCGACCGCGATCCGTTGGCGCAGCGATTGCTGAAATCGATCGGAAAGGCGAGGCGTCTCGGCGTCCTGATAGAGCGCGCGCAGTTCCACGTCCGCCGCCCACTGCTCGCGACACCCGGGGCACCGGGCAAGGTGTTCCTGCCAGGCGGCTTTCTCGGCCTCGGTGGCTCCGGCGACGATCCTTTTCGGGGAGTTATGGCTTTCCCGGCAGGGTTTACTCATCTTTCGCCTCCCGCATCAATGCCTTCGCCAGACGGCTCCTTGCGCGGTGCAGGTGGGATTTCACGGTCCCCTCCCTGGAATTCAGGACTCCGGCGATTTCCGACACCGGCATGTTCATCCAGTAGTGCAGGTGCACGACTGTTCTGTACGGTTCGTCCAGGTTCTCGACGCACCGGAGAACGCGCCGCCGTCGCTCGCGTGCGTCGGCCGCCCGGGAGGGGTCGTCGTGCGGATCGGATCGGGTACTGCCGGGGAGAGAATCCTCACCGGAATCCGGGAGCCGTTTCAGCGCCTTCTTCCTGTGCTCGAGCGCCAGGTTGTAGGTGATGCGATAGAGCCATGTCGTGAAGCTGCTTCGCATCCGGAAGGTCGACAGCTTTCGGTAGACCTGCACGAAAACGTCTTGAGTCGCGTCTTCGGCCTCGGCCGAGAGACCGGGGCCGATGACCGAGGCGGCGAGACGGTGAACGCGGTCCTTGTGACGGGCCACGAGGCGTTCGAAATCCCTGTTCGAACCGGTGGCCAGGAAGCCCCTGATCAGGCAGTTGTCGTCGTCGGCGCGTTCGCGGGCCGGGCCCGCATCCCATGCGACGACGAGATCCAGCAGGGAATTCACATTTGCTGCGCTTGCGTCCATTTCCGTGTCGGTTCTCCGCGTTCCTTGTTACTGTCCCGGATTATACCCGCTTTTCGTACTGGCGCGTGAGAGTCCAGAAGAGGAGCAGCCCGAGCCCCACCAGGACCGGGATGATTCCGAGGGGCCAGAAGAGGGGGACGTCCTCGAAATCGACGAAGGGCAGGCTGCCCATCACGCCGATCCCCCCGAAGAGGAACAGGAGGCCGAGACACAGCGCATAGACGCGGATCCACAGGATCCCGTTGCCCGAGATGCCCTGAGCGGAGTCCCTGTCCGCGCTCATCTGGAAGAGTTTCCCGAGCAGGTCGTCGTGCCCGATTTCGGAAAGAGGAATGCCCTTCTCCATCGCCTTGATCCTTTCGTTGTGGATCATCTCTGAAAGCTGCATCAGCTTTCTTTCCCGCACGTACCGGCCGAGGGTGGCGAATCCGATACAACCGAGAATCAGCAATACGACGCCCAGAAATTCCATGCTTGTCTCCTTTCGCGTTCGTTACGATCGACACCCTTTAGAGGGACCGGTCCTTTTCAGGGTTGCAGGGAATGTCATCGGATTATGATTTTCCCGGACCGCCGGGGCAGGGTGTTCCGGGGAGGCGCTCACTCGGGGGGATCGATGAAGACGCCGTTCAGCACAACGTTCTCTCCCCCTTTTTTCTGCAGCCGGATCTCGGCATCTCCCTGAACGAGCCAGCTCAGATAAACGCCCCGGGCCGTCTCCTCGGTCGACAGGGACAGGGATTCCTCGAGACCTCCAGCCTGTAGCCGTTTTGCGGACGCGCCTCCCTGGCAGGGGGAATCCAGGCCGCTCCTCTTCCCCTGCTCTCCTTCCAGCGGCCACCGGTGCCGACCTCCTTGCCGGCATGGGTGCACGCGGGGGGCGTCCATTCCTCGGGCGCACAGGGTCTCATCTTCATCCACAGCCGCCCGGTGTATCTCGTGTCGAGCCCGGCTGGACCCTTCGGTGTCCACGACGCCGTCCGGTAGATCTTCCCGTCGGAAAAGACCGCCAGCAGACCGAGCGCCTTCGGAACGTACCAAACGCCTTCGTCGCCGGCATACAGCTCGACGCGTGGCGCGAGATACTCTTTTTCCGGCAGGCGGAAGCGCCCTTGCGTTCCCCGGAGCGCGCCGACCTGCTTCCCGTTGACCCGGAGCTCCATCGTGTCGCACGAGCCGACATGTTCTCCCTTCACGGTCAGGATGTAGTGCTCGATCCCATCGGGCGGGGAGCACTCCGCGCCGTGAGCGGAGGGCGTCTCGAGGGCGCCCTCGACGGGTGGGAACAGTCGAGTGCGCGTTGCCGCGATCTCTTCGGTGGCCCGGTCGAGCAGCTTCGGCTCCGGGCCGTGGCCCGCCACGAGGACCGAGGACGTGCCGTGCCGCTCGAAGAAGACGGTGGCTTGGCCCGGACGCGTGTCGAGCCGGGCGCGATAGGGCGGCCCGTCGGCGGAGTAGACGTGGGCCCACTGCAGGTCCCCGGTCCGTGCGCTGTCGACCGTGACGGCGGCGGGACCGACGTGACTCGACCGGCGGCTGAGGAAGTGCGTGAGGGACGTCACGGGCACGACGGTGTGCCCATTGCCATTGATGTACAGGTTCGCCCGGTTCGCGCCATCCACCGTCACGCAGCGGGCGGCCAGCACCTGGCGCTTGCCCCGTAGCGGTTCGAACAGGGGGGCGTAGATCTCCAGCATGTCGGCGGCGCGGGGATTGGCCCTCTGCTGGGAGATCGGGAATTCGTGGGCGATCATGTGAGGGAACCAGGCCCAGTGCAGACGCCGCTTCAGTTGCGCTTCGAATCGGAGCAGGTCGCCGTCGTAGGGGACGCGCTGAGTCCAGGCCGCGGCCGGCCGTCGCGGCGTCAGATAGGCCAGCAGGGGCAGAGGATCGCTTTCGTGGCAGACGCCGTCCGTGTCGCGCATCACCTCCACCCGCCAGAACTGGTTGACGAGGACGTGCTTGCCGGCGGCATGGGCCATGCGGCAGACATCGCGCACGGCATCACCCACGGGGAGCGCCATGTTCTCGACCGGGCGGTCGCCGATCATGGTCAGGCCATCGGAATGCGCCCAGTCGATGCCGCTCGCCCAGTCGAGGCGGTCGATGGCGAATCCCTCGAAGTGAGGGATCCGTTCGATGTGCCGGCGCACCTGCTCGCGCAGAAAGGGGCGGAGCGAATAGTTCGCCCCGGGATTCATGGCCATGGCCCCTTCCCAGGTGCGGATGGCGTCGCCTTCCGCCGTCTTCATCAGGGCATCGGCGAACACTTCGCGCAGACGCCGCCCCGCCTCCTCGGCAGTGCCCTCCTTGCCGCCGTAGCCGCCGTATTCGGTCACGTTGAAATAGGCGTAGGTGGCAATCCCGTGATCGTTCATCTCCCTGATGAAGGCGTTGATCCGGTCGTCGCCCATGGTCTGCCCCAGTTTCCACCCCTTGTTGTAGGTGTAGGGATGCCACGTTCGCTCTTCCGGAAGGTACTCGCCCAGATGGGTGAACCAGAAGCTGGACCACAGGTAGCGTATGTTCTGCCGGGCCATCTCCTCGTAGTCGGGGTGGTCGTGGATGTGGTGGTAGTAGAACGCGCCCTCGTTCCGCCCGGAGGGCAGCACCGGTTCGAAGTAGCGGGGGAACAGATCGCAGTAAGCTTCGAGGGCGGCCCGGTAGTCCGCCGCGTGGGTGAGGAAGAGCAGTGTCAGCTCCGAAGGCCGCCCCCCTCCCATGCCGCGTCGCGCCAGGGTCAGACGCAGAGTCCCTCCCTCGAACCATTCGACCTGCAGGTGAGGGATGTTGGCGTCGGCCGGCAACGCCACGGTCAGCGCGGTGTCCGTGGCAGGGTCCAGAACGCTCACCAGTGGCAGGCAATACCCTTCGCCTCCGTTCCAGTCGTAGCGCGCGTACACGGGAGGCCTGTACGAAGGGTGCCGGGCGACATCCATGACGCCGCGCTCGGAAGGCGTGAAGATCCTGTCCGATCGTTTCAGCAGGGGCAGGTCGACGACGAGACGATGCTCCACCCGTTTTGCATCACCTTCAAACGCCAGGTGCCATTGCAGAGCGGTGACGACCGCCGACCAGCGGTGCGCTATCGTGAGATCGAGAGGCCCGAGCTCCCCCGCAAAGCCGGTCCGATCCTGATGCAGACGTTCCGGCGATGCGGCAGCGCCGGTCACCACGTTCGTCACTTCCAGAGAGGCCGGCGCGTGGAGCCACGCTCGCCCCGAGCCACCTATGGAGTCGATCCGGACCGGCAACCCGGACTCCGCGTGGAGGGCGACTGTCAGGCCGCCTCCCTGAACCGACAGATCGGCGCAAAAGACGGGAACGGACAGCAACAGGACAGCGAGGAATAACCACGAGGGATGCTTCATTAGAAAACCTGTCTGATGCTACTCCACAGCCAGCACCATGAGGTTTGTAAGCCGCGATCCCGTAACGAAGAGGCCAACAAGCGCCTGAAATGGATATTCTTCGCCGGTCTGCCATGAGCCCGGCACAGCCGCAGTCAGCGTGAGTACCCCATCGGCAGGGATGAAGCCGAGGCCGACTTGGGACATGATGGGGAGTTGCAGGTAACCGTAACCCCACGCCGTCTGATAGGGAGGGTCCTGCACACCTGAACCCTGTGCCAGCGTGACCGGTTCCGCCGGATCACCGATGACCCGGATGGAGATCCACTGACCTGCCTGGACTGAACCGAGATGGTAAAGATGGGTGTGGAATTCGTCGGCACCTATGTCGACAACGTTCTGGTGCACGCGCGGATCTCCTTCGAAATCTCGCAGGAGGGCCGGTGGGACGCTGTTGTTGTTGCCGGCGGAAAGGCATGGCGAATCGAATGGGATGTGATAGTCCCCGATCGCTGGGTCAACGAAGAGAGGGTCCGAATCGATCATGCCAGAGCCCCAGAACAAGGTGCTTTGAGTATCGTAGAAGGCCGACAATTGTCCCCCTTCAACGTCTGAGAACTCGATTTTCAGGGCCGAGCCATGTTCCAGAGAGATTTCCTTGCCCGTCCCCGCGCTGTTGCCCCACAAAATCGTGTTCCGGATCCTCGTCTGGGAGTCATAGCAGGAGATGCCGCCACCCGCACCCGCCGAGTTTCGCGAGATCGTGTTGTTCGTGATGGTCAGGAACGAGTAGTCGCCGTCGATCCCACCGCCATTGCGACGAGCAGAATTTCCCGAGATGATGTTGTTCACGATGTTTGGAAAGGAACCGGGGTAGCAGAATAGGCCGCCTCCATCGTATAATACCAAGTTATTCGTGATGGCGTTGTTCATGATGACCACAGAGGTTGAAGAGCAGAAAATCCCACCCCCGAAATAGGCGGAGTTCCGCGAGATGGTGTTGTTCCTGATCGTCGGCGAGGCGGCATCACAGTAAATGCCTCCGCCGTTGAGGTTGCCGAAGAAATCGGGAGTCCCAGTTCCATTGGTTACTTCGAATCCATCCAGCACAGAGTCTGCGTTCTCCCCAGATTGAAACGTGACAACACTCCCAGACTGGCTCCCATCGATGGTGGTCACCGCTGCCCCTTGTTCACTCTTCAGGAGGATCGTCCTCCCCACGAAGTCGATATTTTCATAGTACGTCCCCGGCCGGATAATCACCGTATCGCCATTGGACGAGGCGTTGATAGCGCCCTGGATGGTCGTGTAGTGGTCCGGCACGAAGATGGTGGCGGAGATGCCGATAGGGGAAAGAAGGGCGAGGGCGATCAAGATCAATCCGCAACGCATGATAAGCCTCCAAATGAAGTTGTATGTCGTCTACTGGAAGAAAATCTCGTCTTCGTAGTTCGTCCCCGGTCGGACGATGATGGTATCCCCGTTGGGCGAAGCGTTGACGACGGCCAGGATCGTGGCGTAGTCGTCCGGAACGTAGACGGTGGCGCCATCGGCACCTGATGAGACGAACAACAAGACCAAAATCGGTAAAAACAGTCCCCTTGGCACGTTAGCTCCTCTTTTTGAATAGGTTGACCACGATGGTCACCACTGTCCATGCCGTGGCGGTGCCAACACAGGCTGAGTACTAAAAGGTAATAGAGGAATCCGCTTGCGAGATTTGAGGATGCAGATCGATTTTTCGGAAAAAAATATAGCCTCTTGTCCGGTTGCGATGCACGTCGGACGTGAGGATGCGCACCGGCTCGAGGCGAAAGGCGTTGTCCACGAACGAAGGACGGCTGCGTCTCGAGAGGGGCGCCCTGTTCGACGATTGGACTCGGGGGTTGACAATCGCCTCGCCGGTCTCGAAGGTGGTTGGTTCGGAGACATCACCCGAAACGGAGGATCTTATGCTTGCTGGAATGATGCTCGTTATCGTGGCCGCGATCTGCCTGCCGGAAACGGCGGCGCTGCCCGCGCTGCCCGCGCTGTCGCTCGACGACACGGCGGATTCGCCGGAGGTTGCGGTTGATTACACCTTCGACAGCGCCGACGACGCGTCGCTCTTTACTGCCACGGCAAAAGGCGAGGGCACGCGCTACAAGTCCAAACCCAAGATCCACGACGGCAAGCTCTCCCTGCTCGAATCGTGGTCGAAATTCTTCACGACGGTTGCCTTCAGCGCGCCCGCGGAGGGATTGACGCGCGTTGTGGAGGCGCGTTTTGCGCTGATCATGAACACGGGCACGGAGGGAGCCGGATTCGTCTGGCTCGACGCGGACCTTTACGGAGAGGAGGGCAAGGCGCCTGGGATCACAGAATGGGAAGCGCCGAGCATGGACGGGTGTTTCAGCGTCGGTTTCGATGCCTCTAACCCACCCAACCGCGATCCGTTTCGTGGGTCGGGCAATATTTACGATCGGCCGCAGCACGAGATCTCGCTTCACTGGGACGGAATGGAGATCGTGAAGAAGACAACACCCATGGATTTTCGCGACGAGAAACCGCACGCCGTGAGGATCAAGGTGGAGTACGTGGCAGGGGGCGGCGCGGTGAGCGTCTTCATCGATGACACGGCGATCTTCGAGGAGTACTTCATTCCGTCGCTGATCGCGTACAGGGGGCGCCCGGCGTTCGGCGCTCGCAATGGCGAGACCGCGGGCGACGTGCTCATCGATGATCTCTCGATCGTCTGCCGCGAACCGATCGAGCCGTTCGCGCCGCCTGTCGAGCTGGTGGCCATCGACCACAAGATCAACGACGCCAAGCATCCCCGCAACGAAGCAGAGGTCGATTTTCCGGAGGATGTGAGCGGATTCGGGCGGATCGTGTGCACGCTACGCCTCGACAAGCCCGAGACGCGCTTCGATCCCTGGGACCGGACGGCCACCATCTGCGTGTTCGACGACGAAGGCGAGCGGTTCGAAATCATCAGGTATATAACTCCTTACCACAACGGCCACGTGTGGAAGGTCGACGTGACTGATTTCGCGCCCCTTCTCCAGGGGAGGCGCAAGATAGAGCAGGCCTGCGGCACCCAAGGCGAGGGGTGGGTGGTCACCGTGAAGTTTGATTTCTATTCGGGCGAGGCGAAGCGCCGGCCATGCCGGGTGATCAATCTGTGGTCAGGCAGCCCCGAGATCGGCAATCCGGACAAGCCGGCGAGCGATTTCTACGTTCCACGGGAGATCGCGGTCGACAAGGGAATCACCAGGGCCAAGGTCCGCTTCGTCGTGACCGGCCACGGCATGTCGCCGAACACCAACAACGCGGCCGAGTTCATGCCTCTCGGCCGCACGCTGACCGTCAACGGCGCGTCGTTTCACAATGTTCTCTGGAAAACGGACAACTACCTCAATCCCTGCCGGCCTCAGGGTGGCACCTGGAAGTACGACCGCGCCGGTTGGGCGCCGGGCGACGTGGTGCGGCCGTGGGAGGTCGACGTATCCCACTTGATCGACAGCAAGCAGACGCTCGAAATCGAGTACATCCTCGACGAGTACGTCAACGAGGACCGCGGCAAAACGTGGGCGCCTACGCACAAAACCGAGGCGCACCTGGTGCTCTATCGGGGGAAGTGACGGGTAGAGCTGGCCCCACGTGAGGCGGAATTCAACGCGGATCAACCCCAGGTGAAGCCAGTTCGAGCCGCTGTCTCGCGCAGCAAGACCATACCATCATACGCTTCACCGTGTTCTCCAGCTCGCGCACGTTGGCCGGCCAGATGTCGTTGGATGGGACCATCGTGGCTGGCAGGCTGAATCCCTTGAACGCGCTACGCAATTCGGCGGTGAACTTTTGAAAAAAAATTGATCGGCCAGAAGCGAGATCTCCTTCTCAAAGCACGTGACGGTCTCGTCGTTGACCTGCGAATGAACCGCGCCCAGAAAGGTCATTCTCGAAGCTGTGAACACCAAGGTCATAGTAAACCAACTGGCACCGAATTAGAATGAAATGTAAAGTTAGCTCCTGCTGCGTGTAAAAAAATCGCGGACCTTTACTGGTGAGAAGAGTATTTTATATACTCGTTGACCCATAGTCCGTGATACCCGTTTCGACCGGTCCGGAGAGGGCAGAGAGGCGATTGAAGGGAAGCACAGAGAGCGGAGGGCGATCGATGGCTCATTTCAAAGACATGATGAAGAAGCTCACCAAACGGCCGGATCGGCATGGGCGGCGGGATCGCAAAAATCATGGGAGCTTTCCTGGAGGACATTTTTATTCTCCGCTTCCTGATATCGATGAGGTGGTCGCGCGAGCAAAGTCGATTTTCGATCCTTGTGTCGACCTCGGTCCGAGCATCGACATCCGTAGGGATGCTCAGGAAAGGCTGCTATCCGATCTTGCCGGTTATTACCCGCAGTTCCCTTGGCTCAACGAAGCTGCTCCGTCCTGCAGGTTTCACTTCGATCAGAGAATGTTCGGCTACGGTGACGCTCTGATCCTCTATTCGATCCTGCGGCATATGAAGCCGAAAAGAGTCATCGAGGTCGGTTCGGGTTTTTCCTCGGCTTTAATTCTCGATGTAAACGATCTTTTTTTCGATCACAGCATGGAATTGACGTTTATCGAGCCTTATCCGGATAGACTGAACACTCTCTTGAGGACAGAGGATTGCAAAAACGTTACATTGATCGATGATATAGTACAAAATACACCGGTTACGTTATTCGAGGAGCTCGATGCCGGTGACGTACTCTTTATCGACTCATCTCACGTATCCAAAGTTGGAAGCGACGTGAATTATCTCGTTTTCCAAGTCCTTCCCGCTCTGAAATCGGGTGTGGTGATCCATTTTCACGACATCGTTTGGCCATTTGAATATCCGATGCAATGGATCATCGGCGGCAAGGCGTGGACCGAGGCCTATCTGCTCAGGGCGTTTTTGCAGTATAACCGACATTTTGAGATACTTTTGTTCAACAGCTATATATCGCTGATTTTTAAATCTTTTGTCGAAGAACGGATGCCGTTGTTTGCAAAGAACCCGGGCGGTTCCTTGTGGTTGCACAAGATAAAGTCCTAGCTGCTGAAAAATGGTGAAATATTTTCGTCTCAGTTTGTGAATAATTTCTGGACTTCATCGTGTCGAGACGCTCAGCCGGCAAGTCGAGGCGGCGATCCTCACCGGAGACGGAAATCGCATCCCGGTGAGGATCGAAATCGCCAAAACATCGCAGCCGGTCGAGACGGATTCCGATGAAAGCTTCATCATATTCAGGCGACCGTCCCAAGCATCCCCTCTCATTACCGGTCCCTTGAATGATGGCCGTAATACGGTGCCGTAGCATTTCGTTCGAATTAGGAATCTCAATCCCCTTGGTCGCTCTTGTGGCGTGCCGAGCCGTCCCGTCTGGCACAAACTGGGCACTGAAACCTGCCGAATTGTGTTGAGAATCTGAGATTGAGACGCTTCAAATCGGAAAAGGAATCACTCCCGTCCGGTACGAGCTTTTATTCTGGGCAACAGTGCCCAAAACCCCGAACACAGCGCGTATTTCTTCCTCAAACCACGTGACGGTCTCGTCGTTGATTTAGCGCTGCTCTTCGGATCTGGCTATCAGGCGGCGGGATATCCTTCCGGCGGCCCACGTTCCTTTTTCGCGATGTGTTTGAGTATATTTGTCGATCACAACAGACTCCGTTAACACGGACACCACTCTCATTTCTTCGCCGCAGCAAGAGCACGTTAAGAGCGAAACTTTCCATATTTTCTGAATGAGCCGCGCCCAGGACTACCTTCTTCGCTTGGCGAACTCGTCCGCTTCTGTCAGGGGCTCGTAAGAGGAGACCGTCGCGCCGATCCCTGCGGCCAACTCTTCGCCACGGGCCTGCTTTCTCCTCTCGCCAAGAGAACGACTCGAGTAGACTCCGTAGGCCGTCACTCTACGGCTATGCTTGTTGGGTACGTGCATCAAGACCTTGGCCACGAACTCGAGAGGCTCCACCTCGATCCGGTCGGTACCCAGCATGGTGTTTAAGCCCGCTCTGTAGATGACCTTTTCGTTTTTCGGATCGAAGGACATTTTTGAGAGAGCCACTGCAGGCCTTGCCATGTAGCGCAACATGTGAAAAAAGGCCGGATCCTGAGGATCGGCCGGCGCGCCTTTGCAGTGCACTGAAAAGCCGGAGAACCGCCAACTCGCCATCGACGCAACAAGGCCGGACGAGATGCGCTTTTTTTTCAAGAGCTCGGCCAAGAGCTTCTCGCAGAAGAGATCTTCTACGAGCTTGGCATCGAGATCCGGCATGTGATGAAACTTGCCCTGGCGATCGAAGAGGCCCTCACTCACGATCCCATGAACGTGGGGATTCCCACTGCAGAAGGTTTTTCGCACCCTCTGAGCTGAGCACAAACGTGACTCCGTAGGGTACAGAAACTTTCTGAACCCCACGCCACGCCGCCACCGTGGATTGAAAGAATACGATGACGCAGAATATGGCACCGTAATACGCAAAAGCCTCGGTGCCAGGGTCGTGCGCTTGACGGATTCCGATGAAAACATCATCATGTTCAGGCGACCGTCCCAAGCATCCCTTCTCATTACCGGTCCCTTGAATAATGGCAGGTATCTCATGCTTTACCGTTTTATCGCTGTTGCGGCTTTTCTCATTTCCCTCCAGGGCATACTTCCCGCTGCGGAGAAGGATTATTCAAATAAAGAGATCGGCATCTCGCTGACGCTGCCCGCGGAAGACTGGAATCTTACGGATCAGAGCCAGGGATCGGCCAAGGTGCTGATCTTTTCGCCCAGGGCGGATATGTCTCTCCGGTGCTGTGTGTTGTTCCTGCCCAAGGCGGTCTGGCCCAAAGGTCTCGAAAGCCGGAAGGAGCAACTGAAGGCCGCGATCGGCGACAGGTTCGAAGGCCGGGGCCTCGAAGCGGATCGACTGGGCGGCCGCGAGGCGGTCCGGCTCGACTACGCAGTCGGAGGCGCACTCACCAAGGAGTACTGTCTCGAGGACGGAGCCTTCCATCTCATGCTCCAGCTCTCCGCACCCGAAACGGAGTGGGAGGGGAAGGAAGGGCAAATGCTCGATGCTATTCGGGTGTCCTTCTCTTTCACCGGTGAAGCCAAGGTGAGGAAACCGGAGGTTGACCTGAAGTCGCCGGCCGAGATTCGCGGATTGCGCCGCGCCATGAAGCAGGGGAAGTCGACACAGGACTTCGAAGTGGCGCGCCACCGTCTGGAGGTCGAGATCGAGCCCGCGAAGCACACGCTGAAGGCGATCGATCAAATCACGGTGCGGTCAAAGAAAACCGGCTTGGCGGCGATCCGGCTTTTCTATTCTGCCGTGTCTGTGGATCGTGTGGAATCCGCCCGCTCCCTTTCATGGCAAGCGGACCCGCCCGATCCCATGGCCGGCCGCGAGGGATCCTCTGAGTTGTGTATCGATTTCGAGGAACCCCTGGCTGAGGATGAGGAGATCCTCGTCACGGTGGAAACCTCGAGCAACGACTTTTTACTGACCGTGGATCAGTCGCTCATCCAGGAGATCGCTGTGCTGGGCCAGGTCCGGGAGGTGTCAAGCTTCTCTTCCCACACCTTCTACTACCCCATCGACGAGGAAAACGACGCAGCCATGGAGATCGCCCTCAGGGTGCCCGAAGGTTTCACGGCCGTTTCGGGGGGCGCCCCCGCGGGTGTGGAAACAACAGAAGGTTATTCCACCTTCCGATACAAGACGGAGGTGAGGAAGCACCGCGCCCTCCCCTTCGGGTTCGCCGTGGGCCGCTACATCGAGCGGAGCGGCGCGTCCGCTTCGGGCCTGCCGATCACGGTCTACGGCTTCGCCGGCGAGGAAAAGCTCATCGAACAGCGGCGCGCCGTGGCATGTGAAGCGGCGGATCTTTTCGAGAGGATGATGGGGCCCCTCCCCTTCGAGGCGGTGCGGATCGCTCACATCCGGCCGGAAGAGAAAGAGATGGGTGTGAGCCTCCCCGGGCTGATCCTGGTTTCCGACGGTTTCTTCGATGATATCGAGGGCACAGATCTCTCCGACGGAAACATGAACCGTCGTGAAGCCTCGAGCCTGATCCTGATCGCCGATGAACTCAGCCACCAGTGGAATTTCTACAGCATTCCTCTGCCCAACGAGCTGGCGGAAGGTGTTTCCACCTTTACCAACCTTCTCTACATCGAGGGCCGCCACGGACTCGAAGCCTACCGTAAAGGCGTATCCTACTGTGCATCCGCCTATCTCATGTCCACCCATCTGGACCGGGAGGTGGCCATCGCGGACCCCGCCATCTACCATACCACGGCCTACCGGGGCATCGCCTTTTGCAAGGTCCCCGTGGTGCTCGACATGCTCCGAACGGAACTGGGGGATGACACCTTCTTCGCCGGGTGGCGGGAGGTATTCCGATCCTTCAAGGGTGGAGGGGACGGCTACGAGGCAATCGAACGGATTTTCTCAGCCTTGGCGGAAAAGGACCTCGCCCCCTTCTTCGACCAGTGGTTTTACCGGGCGGACCGCCCCAGAATCCACGTGGAATTCGCACAACAGGGCGACCACCTGAAGCTCGAAATCCACCAGGTGCAAAAGGGAAGCCCCTATCGGCTTGACGCCGACTTGTTGATCCGGGGCAGGGGCGGCGAGGAGCAGCGCACCGCAGTTCGCCTGCGGGAGATGGAAACAACACTCACATTGGCCTGCCCTTTCGTGGTGGAGTCGGCGGTGTTCGATCCGGACGACCGGGTGCTCAAGGAGCGCGTCGACGATTGATTTCCACCTGACTTGCGCAGATCTCTTTCCGGAAACGAAGGATAAAAAGGAT
>Ga0190283_1000117_pt1 | contig 44233 bp, 34 predicted proteins | sample 48691801_MG_FD_161669 | JGI IMG/M metagenome (GOLD analysis project Ga0190283, IMG submission 161669) | Hydrothermal vent microbial mat bacterial communities from Southern Trench, Guaymas Basin, Mexico - 4869-18-0-1_MG | ecosystem: Environmental > Aquatic > Marine > Hydrothermal vents >...
AGATGCTGCGAATTCGGAGAACTTGTGGTATCAGAACACTTACCGGCCGCGCTTGACTGACTCATTGACCACTCCATAAGCAAATTCCTAGTGGTCAAATACACGAGCGCGGCTCCTTTTTGAAGAAATACCGTTCGAGCGCGAAAAAAAGTTCTAACACCGGACAAGATACATCAAAAGCGCGGATCATCCCACCGTTCTAACGCGCAAAAAAACTCGCCCGTCAGATCTGAATCGAGGGTAGTGTCCTAACTTGAACTGTCTAAGCGTTGGCCCTTTCAGATGGACAAAGCGCATATATATCAGGGTCCCTCATTCGTTGAAACCTAGTGATTTGGACAAGCTTGAAAATCTTCTTAGGGTCCTGAGATTTCCTGAGTCGGATTCTTAGTAATTCTAAAGCGATGACTAAGCTCCCACTAAGTGATATTTCAATTCAGATGCTTGCCAAAGCTATCCGGGATCTGCACGACTGCACAGCTGTATGGAAGGAGTCCGTCCAGGTCAAGGAGACTTTCCAGGGAAAGACCGTTTGGGACCGCGATGTTCAGGCTTTTTCCATTTGGGAGCATCCTACTGCCTCCCGTTGTTATGCTTGGTCCTATGTGACAGATGAGAAGTTAGGCAAGCGGAAGTCTCTTGCTATTCTCCATCAAGACCCCGTGGACTCTCCCCAGGCGGCCGTACGGGCTGCGATTGTAGCTGATTACCGCGAGAAGACGTCGTAAGTGTTCTCTGTCACCTGATTTGCTGAAAATCGATGCACTGATGTTCTGGTCCACTCAAAAAAAACGCGGGCAGGCTGTCAATTCTCTCGCCTGAGAAGTCTTAGACACTCTTTCCTGGAGATTCCAGCGGTATTGAGGCAGTTTTTTACAATAAAGGTCGGCAACTCGTCGTAGGTCGGTATTATTACAGGACGTAACACCCCATCCTTGACATAAGCTCTGTGGTCACCATGTTGTCTGTCAAAGGTAAACCCATGCTGCAAGACAACATATTCCAGTTGCTTCCAGTTGCTTCCAGTGGATGCCATGTAGGCCACCCACAATTAGATCTCCACGCAAGCAAGGCGTCGCGTGACTTTCTCCAGCGGCACTATATTATCCGCTGTCCAATTCTCAGTCTGAGCCGGAACGCGCCATAGATCATCCTGAAGGACGAATCCGTTCTCAATCAGGATTCGTTCGAGCGTTCCTCTTTCTTGTGATACTTTGAGAAAAAGCCTGATAGCTTCTATCAAAGCATGGATAGCATCATTCTGCGTTCTGCCGCAACTTGAAAGATCCAAGGATCTAGCATAGGCCACAATGACGGACTCTTCTGGAAATAGCTCAGCAGCGACTTCAAGTTTCATGACTTATTTCTCCTGTCATCTCCATCGCCATGAACGGGTGACCGCCGTTGGATAACCCAAACCCATTCAAAACGCAAACAAAAAACAAGAACTACCTCAAATATCGCGCCCACTTCTTCAACAGCGGTTCCCGACGAGTTGCCTCCCAATAGATTGTTGTAAACCTTGCTATTCGATTTTACTCCTCACTCCGAAGGTTTGTCAAGATCGTCTTCAAAAAAAAGCGTGCCGCCATTTGACCTTAAACCCTTATGTTCTCTTTGACAAATGTACTAAGACTAAGATTCAAGAAAATTTCCCCTGGCCGAACGATCCGCGCGCTATAGGAAATATTATGCCACGAGTCAAATTAGGACACTACCGAATCGAGGAGTTTCCCCACGATCTCAACGCCAAAACGGTGAGAGTTGTTCCCCTGGTTCCCAGGCTCTGCCCGGACATCTGTTCAACAGGGATCACCCGAGAAAGAAGAGGGCCGATGCTGTGTGAGGTGCCTTTTCCTTGCTCAACCGTCCGGCCTGTAGCGTGGTGAGGGAGGCGGAGCCTCCCGATAGGCATTCCCAGGCTGGAGCCTGGGAACGAGAGGAAGTATCTGTCATTGCGGGCGCAGCGAAGCAATCTCATTGGGTGGAAGAACCAAAGGCCGGAGATTGCTTCGTCACTTCGCTCCTCGCAATGACATCAGCTTGAATCGCTCAATTTGGGGTCAATTGTCCCTCCAGGACAACAGAAGCCAAGGCATCCGGGGAGCGCCGAATTGCTGGTTGAAAAAGCCAACCCCATTTTCACTTGCGGACAAACACATCCCGTTGGAACCGGAAGAACGGTCAAGATATTCCGTGATAGCAGGCAATTATGGATTTGAGACGACACATGACACACAGAGGGCCTCAACCAACCAGACAGTTAATTGAGTCAATATTGTGATAATATTTGACAATAACTCACCATAATTGATATAATTGCGCCAAGAAATGCTCTTGCCGGCTCGGAGGCCTGATTCATGATACAGAGACCAATCCGCTCGATACTGTTTGTTTCCCTGGTGATTTCCACCCTCGCATTGACCGCTTACGCAGACGTGGAACCACCATTCGGCCCGTGGCGTTACTTTGCTCCGTACTACTTTGCGCCGAACCACACGTGCAACAGCTTCCTGCTCACGCCGGATCAATTCAAACCGCGCTACGAGGTTCCCAACCCGCTTGTTCCGGGACTTCCCACACCCGTGGTGCGTCCTAGAAAAGGCGTTCGGGGTAAAGTTCCTTCCAAGGGCCGTCCGGGATTTCAAGCCCGGAGAGCGCCCATGCGACCAATGCGCGCCCCGAGAATGAACGCGGGTCGGATCTATCCACCCGGGAGACCTGGTCCTCGCCTGCAAGCCCGGGCAATGCGGCCGCCCGGAGCACCTCTCGTGCAGCATCCCAAGGCTCCCGTGTATGCTCCTCGGATGCCGATTACCTCGGGATTCATGCCGCGCTCTTGCCCTCCCGGCAAGCCCGATTGCGGTCGCAGGTCCGCGCCAATACCAGGGAAGATCTATTTCTATTGATTGCCGGCCGACACTGACCCGCGATCAAACGGGCCGCACCGGAAGATCTGTCATCCTCTCTCCCTTTGGGGGAAGGTCGGAGTGTGGGATCTTGGGGTCTACCCCGCGGGCCGATCTGCATGTCAGGCTGCTCAGGGAGGTTTGAATGTTGTTCCTGGATCCAAACAAGCCGATTGCTACTTGCGTATCTGAGAGCTGCGACGGCTGCGAAGTCCAAGATTCACTACACTGCCATTTCAGACCCAAAGACCTGACACATTTCCTGTTGAGCGTTCTGCCGAGCTTTCTGCTGGGAGGCTGGGGAGTGTACAACTTGGCGCCATGGTTATTGGCGCCGTGGATCCTTGCGATCATCGGGTATTTCGGTTTTCTGGAAATCCGGGTGATGTGCTCCCACTGCCCTCACTATGCTGAACCGGATAAGTCTCTGAAATGCTGGGCAAACTACGGTTCTCCCAAAATATGGAGGTACCGCCCCGGTCCAATGTCCTTGAAGGAAAAGGTCCTTTTCTGGGTCGGATTCGTTGTGGTCTGGGGTTTTCCGTTGGTTTGTCTGGTTCTTGGAACAGACTGGTTTCTATTGGTAGTGTATGTTATTAGTACTGCGGCCTTTTCCACGACCCTTAAGATGTTCCTCTGCTGTCACTGCATGAATTTCGCGTGCCCGTTGAACACCGTTGATAATGCTGTAAGACAAGCCTTTTTCAAACGAAATCCCTCAGTTGCCGACGCGTGGGGCGTGGATGCAAAAGACTGAAACGATTTTGCCTCCGGAAGACCGACCGGGGGAGAAGTTTCCCGGGTTCAGGCCCAGGATATGATGTAGGTACACGTGTCATCCCCGCGTGCTCTGCACGGTTGTCCTTCGTCTCCTCTGACAACCACACCCGAGGCGCGTTCGGGTTTGAACCGATTTGCGAACCCTTCAAGCATTCCTCGATCAAATGAGCACGGGTAGGGGGTGTTGCAATGCACCTTTGCTCTCATCAAACCTTCCGCGGTGTCAATCCTGATGTAAGCGTAGTGTCCGACTTCGCTGCCTTTGTGATTCAATTGATGTGTCACATCGATCGTTTCAAGAAAACCGTCCAGTGTCGTGACCTCGGGTGAGATCTTGGCGGTTTGCGCAACCTTTTCTCCTATCCGGGCAAGGATCTCGTTGCCAAGTGTCTCGGATACTTCTCTCATCGCGTCCAACAGCGACTGGAATGAATACCAGCCTCCGGGTCTAAGATTCTCGACTCCATGTTTTTCCAGGATTTGCAGCCCGATATTCTCCAATCCCGCGGGAAACCCTTGTGAAAACGCGGCTACCGATTCTCCCGAAACTTCGCTCGCCGGATCGTACGATACGAACTGAGCCATCACTGCCCCCTTTCCACGTCAAACTCATCGAATTTCCAGGTCATGAGACCCGACCGTGCCGACATCTACGTTTCACCGAAAAGGTGAGATCCCATCATTCCTACCATACGTTTACATCATGCCGCGTGTCAACGAGAATGAGCCGGTTGCCTGCAAGGTCGGAAACTGGTATGAAACCGAATCATGTCCGATTCAAACCACTCACGAAACCGGATTGACACGCTCATTTCAGCGCAGGAAAACCGCGAGATGTTCGACCGTATCGCGAACTGGTACGACGGGACGAACAGCCTGTTGTCGTTGCGTATGGACAGATACTGGAGACGACGCGCGGTTGCTCGGCTGGGACCCGAACCGGGCGCCGCTTTTCTCGATGTGGGGTGCGGTACCGGTGATGTCGCTCTTGAGATACTCAGGCAGCAATCGGATTGTCGAGTGGTGGGAATCGATCCTTCCCGGGGGATGCTTCAAATAGGCCGTGCCAAGGTGGAGGCATCGGGTCTGGCGCGGTCAATCGAGCTCCGCGAGGGTAACGCTCTGGACATCCAATTCCCGGATCACTCGTTCGACGGGGTTATCACGTCCTTCTGCATTCGCAACGTGGCCGACAGGCGCGGCGCATTAACTGAATTTCACAGGGTGCTCCGCCCGGCCGGCAGACTTGTGATCCTCGAATTGACCGACCCCACGGGCCCGGTTATGGCACCGCTGTTCCGAATCTACTCACACCTGGTGATGCCGTTGGTCACGAGGATCATGTCCTCCGTATCCGCGTACCGCTATTTGACCGATTCAATGGCCGACTTTCCGCCCGCGGAGACCTTCCTGGCAATGATGGAACAAGCCGGATTTGTCAGCCCCGAATATTTCCGCATGACCGGCGGAATAACCACTGTTTTTACGTCGAAAACTCCGGACTGAATGTAAAGTGTACCTCCCCCATAGTGTGCCGCGCTTTTCTGTCACGTACTGTGGGAATGGAGAATGATTTGCGAATCGAGCACTGGGGTGAGGGCCTTCCGGATAACCGGTGCAGAACAAATTTGCGCAGCACACTCCCCCAAACGTAATTCCGGGAGCTTGTACTGTTCACGGTAAACGGTTACGTCTGTGTCAACAAGCGGTCCGTGGCTTCGCCTCGGACATACGCATTAGGAGCGCGTCACTGCGCCTGGATGCTCGAAGGGGGAGACCATCTCCCCCTTCGAGCATCCCCCATCGTAGGCCCCAGGATCTTACTTGTTAAATGGCAAGCGGTATCACTAATGAAGTTGACCATGGAAAGGACAATGAGGTATGTTTGAAAGCTTGATGAAGGGCCTCTTGTCAAAGGTGCCGCCGGGTCGTTGCCGCCTCGGAGCGTCATCCCGGACCGGTCATCGGGTTGGTGGCGCAGAAGTCCCTGGATTGGGAGAAACCGCGGTATATGGCGGTTATCGAAAGTTCTCACGGATTCGCAGGCTGAAAAGCCGGCGCCACAGGAAGAAGTTTCGGAGGAATCCGAAATCAATTTCGAGAACCATTATAGTTTCTATTCAAAGTTCGCAAGATGACAGGACCGTCGCATGATCGGTCAGGCGCGTCCTGCTGATATTCTAGAATGGTGCGAGAGATGATAAAACTGGCGAAACGATTTGTGCTCGTGTGCATTGCCATAATGATTGCCGTCGCAACAGCCGAGCTGGGTTTACGACTGGTTTGCCGCGTTTATAGCCCTGTGAACAATTTGCTTTCAACCCATGAAGTGATTCCGGATTTGATTCTGAAGTTCAGACCGCGCCCCGGTATGGCGGGCCTGGACGAACTGGGATTCCCAAACGCCGGCGTGGTGGAGAAAGCCGATGTTGTGTGCATGGGGGACTCCCAATGCTTTGGGTATCGAGTAAGGCCTCCTGATGCCTGGCCGAGGCAGCTTGAGGCCCTTATTGCTCAAGCCCAACCGGCCGACGAGCAAATAGCCTACGCCTGGAGCAAATTGGGGCTGCCGAAGCCGCGATCGGTTCAGCCTGCCGGAGTTATCGACACCGCGCCCAGGCCCCGGATCCACTCGGCCGGCGCTCGGCCGCCAACCGTATACAATATGTCCTTTCCCATGTACTCACCGTTGCACAGTCTGAGACTGTTGGATGAAGCGTACGGCTTGAATCCCGAAGTAATAGTCGCAGCATTCTACCTCGGCAACGATTCGCATGACTCATATACATTGGTTGATTTCTACCACCGGACAGGACGGCTCTCAAAGTCCCCCTGTCAGGTGGGTTTGCGGGATGCCATTGTTGAGGTGGACCGAAACGACAGCGCCCGATCTACGCCGGAAAACATCGACTGGAGCAAACACAGGTTGCCCGGGGGAGGTCTTTCTTCTTACAAACTGTTCCAGATCATCAGTCTCATCTATACAAATTGTGAATACCAATTCGGCGAAACTCCCTCAAGAACCCTGTCGGGAAAGGTTTTCTGGGAGTTGATTCAGATACCGAGTTTCTTTATGCCTCAGCAATGGGTTTTTGACGATGGGCGTTTCAGAACAATTTTTGATTCAAAATTTCGCGTGGATATGATGAACCTCGAATATCGTACCGTACGCTGCGGCCTGCGCCTATCACTGGAAGCCCTGAACCTGATGGCCAAGCGCTCCAAAGAGCGGAACACCGAGTTCGTGGTCCTGATCCTCCCGACAAAACAGATGGTTTTCAGTGAGCTGGTTCAGAATCATGTGAAAGATTCCTCAAAAATACCGGACACATTTCTTGCCGTCCTGAAGAATGAAAAGATTTTGAAGGAGAAAACCATCACCTATTTGACGAAAAACGGTATTCGCTACCTTGACCCTGTTCCCGTCCTGCGGTCTTGCTTTGAAAAAGGGGCGCAGCCGTTCAAGGTGTCGGTGGACGACCATCCTAGCGTTGTAGGGCACGCGGCCCTCGCGAACCTTGTTTTCAACGAAATAACCAATCTCAGAGACCGGAAATGATCCTACTTCAAATCCGGTGGTGAATCATCCGCCAAGAAAGGTGCAGCGCGTTCCGGTGACAAATTAGCAGAGGGTGAAGTAGGGCGGGCTTGGTTTTTTCTTTGGAAGAGCGCGCGGCTGTTGACGAACGGGTCGAGGTGGATTAATCTTAGAAGGTTTAAAATTCAATCGAGTAGAAAGCCCTATGAGCGAATCGTACGAGATCGTATGGCACGGTAGAGGTGGACAGGGAGCTGTAACCGCAGCCAAAATATTCACGGAAGCCGCTTACTATGAGGGTTTCAAAGGCGTCAGCGCCAAGCCCACATATTTCTCGGAGAGACGGGGCGCTCCTGTGAGCGTCCATACCCGCGTGGCCCGTGAGGCGATACGCACCTGTTCCAATGTGAAGGTCCCGGATCTGGCGGTGGTCCTGGACGACAATCTGCTTGAAATGGTGAACGTCACGGCCAACCTCAAGGAAGGTGGAGTTCTGGTGGTCAACTCCTCTCGGGCTCCCGGTGATCTCGGCATTGAAGGTCCGTTCACCGTGGCTGTTGCGGACGCGTTCCATTCATCGGCAGACGCGGGTCTGGTGGTTGAGGGCAACGTGTTGGTCTCCACGTCCATCCTGGGACCTGTGGCCGCGGCTTGGCCGATGGTCAACATAGAGAACATCCGCCGCGCGATCGAGAGCAAATTCAACGGCAGTGCCCTGGAGCGAAATCTCAAAGCGCTGGATCTGGCTCATGCCGGGGCCCGGATACGCAGAGCAGCGCCTTAGGGTTTGTCACAAAATAAACCTTGCAACAGGTTGCTGTGGCAATTGTAGGGGCAGACCTGCGTGTCTGCCCCAATGCAGGGGTGCATACGCGGAAAGGGCGGACACATAGGTCCGCCCCTACAGGAGAATGGCAACGTTATTTCGTGACAAGCCCTTAGACTGAGGCGGTACGGGACCATGGGAGGCGCGGGTCTACTCCCGGGGTCTCGCGATCCCGTCGCACGGGTGGATCTACGTTAGGGCCGAAAGAACCCGAGAGGACTTGATGGCTGAAAAAGACGAGAAAGTGATTGTGGCATGGTCAAAACCGGCTCCCGGTGAGGCTGGGAGAACAGGAGACTGGCGTTCACAAACCCCGGTCATTGACCATGATAAGTGTCCCCAGAAAGATTACTGCCTGTATTGCTGGCTTTACTGTCCTGACGCGGTTATTTCCCGTGATTTCCCGTTGGAGATCGACCTGGAATATTGCAAAGGATGCGGGGTGTGCGCTGAAGAATGTCCTCGCAAGGCAATCACTATGGTCGATGGCAGGGATCCGGGCTAGATCCGCGCATGAATCACGCGAACCAGGCATTTTCAAACTAATCCCTAGGAACTTTCCATGACGGATGTGAGAATCATTACCGCTAACGAGGCGGCCGCGCTTGGAGCAATGTTGAGTAGAGTCCAGGTGGTGGCCGCTTATCCGATAACGCCTCAGACTCCGGTCACTGAAGATCTGGCTGCAATGGTAGAACGGGGAGACCTTAAGGCCGAGTACCTGACCGTGGAGAGTGAGCATTCCGCGATGGCGTCGGTGATAGCCGCGTCCCAGGTAGGCGCGCGGGTGTTCACAGCGACCAGCGCCAATGGCCTTCTGTACATGCACGAAAACCTCCACTGGGCCGCGGGAAGTCGGGTTCCGGTGGTCATGGGGTGCGTTAACAGAGGAGTCGGCGCGCCCTGGACAATTCTCAACGATCAGCAGGATTCCATAGCTCAGCGCGACACCGGCTGGATACAGCTTTACTGTCGAAACAGCCAGGAGGTGCTCGATTCCATAATTCAAGCGTACAGGATAGCGGAGCAGGTAAGGATCCCGATCATGGTCTGCTATGACGGTTTTGTGCTCTCCCACATGAGCACCCCGGTTGAGATTCCGCCACAGGATAAGGTGGACGAGTTCCTGCCGGATCTGGTTCCCGGTATCGAAATCTCTGAGAATGGGTTCATGAACCTGAACCCGCTTATCCTCAGCGATCCAAGATCCGACGCAGAGGGAGTGATACAGCCCGGTTACATGGATCTGCGATACAGGCTACAGAATGATCTGCTGGCCTCCCTGGAAACCATCGGTGACGCGGACAAGGAGTTTGAATCGGTCATCGGTCGAGGCTGGGGAGGTCTCATCTGGGAGTACAAAATGGATGACGCTGAACACGTGCTGATCAGCATGGGATCGCTGGCGTCTGAGTGTACCCTCGCTGCGGACTCCATGAGAGAACAGGGCCTTAGAACAGGTGTGGTCGGAGTACGGGCGTACAGACCGTTCCCCGCTGACGCCCTTGCTCAGGCGCTTGCACGCGCGCAGACCGCAATCGTGTTCGAAAAGGACATAAGCTATGGATATCGCGGAGCACTGGCCTCAGACCTGAAGGCAGCGCTCTATGATGCGGACATGCGACCGAAAGTCTCGTCGTTTGTGGCTGGTCTGGGAGGGCGTGACGTGAGACCCGAACAATTGGCCGAATCCGCTGTAAACGCAATAACCTCCGAACCCACACACAAATGGATCGACGCGAGTGGTTGAAGGGAGTAGAATTCGATGCCCACAAACGCTGCAAAAGAGTTACCGCAGGAAGAACTCATATTGCCCGGAACCCGTTCATGTGCGGCCTGCGGTCTAATGCTCACCTACAGATATGCTTTGAAGGCCCTGGACAAAGGCAAGACCATTGTCGCGGTCCCGGCAAGCTGTATGACCGTGCTTCACGGCGTGTACCCGATCACTCCCGCAAAGGTGATCTGCATCAACAATCCGTTTGCCGCAACGGGCGCATCGGTGTCGGGCATCGTGGCGGGGCTCAAGGCAACCGGACGAGATGACTTTACGGTCGCCGCGTTCGCGGGCGACGGCGGAACATACGACATCGGCATCCAGGCGCTTTCAGGGGCCCTGGAACGCGGGACCAACTTCATCTATTGCTGTTACGACAATGAAGCGTACATGAATACCGGCACCCAGAGATCCAGCGCGAGCCCAGCGGGCGCGGTGACAACTACCACGCCCATACTGTCCAAGCTTCAGCCGAAAAAGGACATGATCAGCATCGTAGAAGCCCATCGTATCCCGTACATCGCGACCGCGTCACCCTCTTTTCCGCTGGATCTGTACGACAAGTTTGTTACAGCCAAAGACATCTATGGGTCACGGTACATTGAGGTCCTGGCGCCTTGTCCTCCCGGATGGGGTTTCCCCAACAAAGACCTGGTCAAGATCGGAAAGCTCGCTGTAGAGTGCGGAGTCCACGTGTTGTTCGAAATCAAGGACGGCAAATTCAGCCTTTCCTCCAGGTCCCTTAAGCTCGCGGAAAAGGGTCGGAAGAAAACCGTTGAGGATTACGTCAAAGTCCAAAACCGCTTCAGGAAGATCTCCCCGGAACAGATAGACCAACTCCGGGAATTCACGGACCAGAGATGGGAACAACTCCTGGAACGCCATGAAAAGGACCGGACTTGATCTGAACCCGGGATTTTGAGTGAAAGTTGTAAGGCTGGTTCCCAGGCTCTGCCCTGAGCATGTCCCACATTTTCTTTCCGGACACCGTGGCGCCATAATGCCAATTGGCCCACCAATAGGAAGCAACAGATTGTAGGATGGGGTGAGTGAACCGAACCCCATCAATCGGGGTATTATCCGGATGAGGTGTGGCATGAAAGCCTCGACAGATGGGATTCCCTCCGGTCATCCCATCCTACGCGCTTCATTGTCATAGTGATGCGTATTGATATCGGTGTCAAGATGACCTTCTCCCAACCCCTCCCGTCAAGCCGGCCATTACCCACAGTTATCACCGCGGCTGCGGCGCCTCTTAGTAGGACCGGCAAGATGCCGGTCCTACTATGGGTGTGGCCGACTTCGTAATCAAGACCAATCGAACACACCCACGGTGTTAAGTGAGTCCCAAAGTCAGCCCGTCAACGGCGGGGTGAGGGGGGTCAGCATTTGAACCCATTCTCAATGCGTGGCGCCATATCAGATTACGTGAAGAGCCGGCAGCGCCGGACATGCAGCGGTTTGCCACATTTTCCCAATGAGAATGAGTCCGCGATTCATCAGTGGTCATTTGGTGGAACGAGAGATTGTCCCGCCTATTGCCGCTCGTTATCAATCTCTCCGGCTTAATGAGCAAGAGCCGCCTCATGAGAGACGGCTTGGAGAGTCACTAACTAGAAGAACTCGAAGCAAAGACGGCCTCCCGTTGGTATGACCAAAGCCCTCCCATTTGCCTCGAGGTAATAGATTCCATTCGTCATAATAACCTGTTGATACGTAACGCCCCTGGTCCTCGCTCCGCTCTCTAATGTCATTCCGGAGATCAACGGATCAGTTTGCCACTCCCCCGAGGAGGGGACGCATAGCCCGAACGTTACAGCATTCCTGGCTGTATCCGGATGTATGTTCGTCCATGAAATAATCACCTTAGTCCCCGCATTCAATGGCGGCACCTGACCGGCCCCCGGTACCCACGTACTGTCAGGTATTGTCATAGGTCCCAAGAGAACAATGTCTCCGTCGCACGGGACCTCCTTTGCGGCCCGGCTTACAACTACTGACGCCGGCTGCGAGAAGTTCCTGGTTGACGAAGCGCTTCTTGTCAACAATGTCCTCAGATTTCGCGGGCTATTGAAGATCGGCTCGGGCATCTCAAATGGGCTCTCTCCCTGCAGGAGGTTGCTCATACGCAGGCCTACGTTTAGGAAGCCTCCGATTGTGTGATATGTCTTATTCACGCGGTCATGGGCTGCTTCATATCTGAGGGTGAACATCCCGTCACGAGTTCTTGCCTCGGCGCGGGCACGAAAACCGTAAACACCCGTTCCTGCGCTGAACCTGTAGCCGGTGGCGCTCAAACGCAGATCAGGTCCGCCATTCCACAGTTCATGGGAGTAGCCTGCCTGGAAGTCATAGTTGGAGGGGCCTCGCCTGAATGCGTTGGCGAGCACGTTACTCCTGAACATGTTTCCGTACCAGTTGAAAGTCAGGTCAATCGCGTCATTGCCCGGCAGAAGGGCAGCGAATTCAAACCCGATGCTCCCGGATGGGTACCACCTGTTTCCCAGACGAGTAGTATCGTAGAAGCCGTTCACTCCCACGAGTGTATTCTCGGTCAGAATGGTCCTATACCCACCGCCGATAGAGAGATCAATCCTGTGGTTTGCCCCTCCCGTCACCGTCTTCCAGAAATCCTGCCATTCGTTATGGACTTCCCCGAAAACTACGGAATCCGCGCTCAATCCTATGGGGACCAGTAGATCGAGCGTCAGTCTTCCCGAGTTTACGCCCCTGCCGAAGTTGTACAGATACCCTGCCTCCAAATTGGGGATCATCGGAAGAAGGCCCTGGAGCAGTTGAGGAGTTATAAGAATTTGATTCATCCCTCTCGGGTGGCCTCCGGTGCTTCCCGGCATGTCGAGTGGATTCGAGGGGGCCAGATCGAGCCCCTGCGCCAGGGAATCACGAGGAGAGGGGAGGTTCCGAGTCGTTGAAACTGATCTTGGCGGCGTCAGATCCAATAACGGCTTGGCGACTGCGGGCTTGAATGCATCGGATAGACCGGGCCTAAGGCGCCATTTTGACTGCGTGCTTCGGTCCAAATCAGAAAAAGCGGAAAGCCGCTCATCAAAGGACCTGAGTATTGCTTGCATGTCGTTAAGCTGCCCCAAGAGGTCTATCTGAGATTCGCGGAATAACGCGTTCTCAGATCTCAGCGCTCGATTCTCTTCAAGCACTTGCAGCAGGAGAGATTCGATACCCTTGCTGCTGTCCTTGTCTCCTTCGGAATCCTTTGCTGAGTGCTTGGCCCCCACGAAAGTCGCGGAAGCAATAACAAGCAGGCAGATCAGAAGCGTGACCCAGCCGAACAACGTTCGTCGGCGTGCCATACCCATACCGGCGCCTCCAAACCTGCGAAGCGCCACCAGAAGGCTCGATAGCATTCCGCAGAAAACCAAACATGAAAAGAAGCAAATTGTACAGCAAATTATCAGAGAATATTCACAGGTGTCAATGAGAGATGCTGAAACCGGAAAAGTACCCGGATAAGACTGATATGGGAAGGATTGATACCGATGCGCGATCGAAAGAGGAACATAGGATCCCCCTCACCCTAACCCTCTCCCGCCGGGGGAGAGGGGACTACTTTCCCCCCTCCCTTGACGGGAGGGGGCAAGGGGGAGGGTGGAATATCACATCTATGAAAGCGCATTCCTATGAACACCCATGCCGGGGAAGGGCACAATCAAGCATGAAAATACCCGTGCCGCGTTGGGTCCCGGCCGTAGGGGCGTAGCATGCTACGCCCTCTTGGATAGTCGGCCTGCGGTGGCGCTCATGGAAGCCACGGTATTTGAAAAAATGGAATTCTCATACAAAAGCCTAGTGTAAAAACCACCCCATCGTTGTTCCGATATTTGCGGCAAATTACACAGGCTGGTCATTCCGACAGAAATACCTAGAATCCCTATAGATTACTTCCGTCTCACGTGGCGTTGATTGAAGCGTCCTCCCTCTCTACCAGAGGAGTAATGTTCTTCAGCGCGGCATCTCCGAGTCTATTCTTGGCGGTTTGAAGCTCATACCGCTTCTGCAAGTTAATCCAAAAATCAGGGGTGGTGTTGAAATAGCGGGCGAGTCTCAGCGCGGTATCTCCGGTGATACTCCGTTGCCTGTTGACTATGGCGTTAATGCGACCGGGTTCCACACCGATAGCCTTGGCCAGCGCATTTTGACTGATCCCAAGGGGTTCCATGAGGTCACATAAGAGCACTTCACCGGGGTGTATAGGGTTCAGTTTCGTAGTCATAGGGTTCACCTCATCAGTGGTAGTCACAGATTTCAACGTCGTGAGCATTGCCGTCTTCGCTCCACACGAAGCATATACGCGACTGCTTATTGATCCGGAGACTGTGTTGTCCTTGGCGGTCTCCCTTGAGCGGTTCCAAGTGGTTTCCGGGGAGCGCCGCAAGGTCAGTGAGTGAAGCCGCGGCGTCTACTTGAGCAAGCTTCCTAAGAGCGGTTCTTTGAATGTCCGGCGGAAGCTTTCGTGACGGTGTTTGGTCGTTGAACAGCCTCTCAACTTCTTTCTCTTTGAAAGAGCGGATCATTCGCATATGGTATCGCGGCACACGGCCGGCGTCCGGGCTTGTGTACCGTTGACTTCGACGCGGAGCTCCATTCGGCGAGCAAAAAGAAGGCACGGGAGATACAATGGAGAGTGAAGCGGAACAACTGCCCCTTCGGGGCCGTTATTCTGTATCACTCCCTGTTCTATAGCAGTTCTCGAAGGTTCTCACGGATTGGCAGGCTGGAAAGCCTGCCCCACATAAAGAAGTCTTTCACCGATCGGAAATAACTTCCTGCGTGTGCTATAGTCGTTCTCAAAATTGGACGCGAAATGAGCCGGTGGTCGGCGGTCTTGGGTAGGAGCAAAAAGGTGTCTTCGTGTTCCTTGTTGCGGCGGGTGTTACGGTTTCTCAGCTTTTCATGCGAAAAGCTGAGAAACCGTAACATTCCTCGAAGCCCGAACCCACTCTCGGATTGCCCCGCGCATGTAACGCCCGACACGGCCCAGTGAGCCTGCGAACGAAGGCCGCTTCGATAGGAGTTTTCTGCGGGGGTCCGGGGGCGGTCTTTTGCAAAAGAGAGCCCCCGGTTCATTCCGTGAAAACTTTCGAGAACCGGTATATAGTGCCGGGAACGTTCACACTATTCACAGGAGGTCGGGATCGTGCACGAAAATACGGATGTCTTCAAAGTCCGGGCTGTAAACGGTGATGTGACGATTCAGCGGAACAAGGACGGTGTGCCTGAGGTTACCGCGGATAATCGGGAGGACCTTTGTTTCGGCATCGGGTACGCGCACGGGTACGACCGGTCGGTGCAGATGATGCTCGTCAAAGAAATTGCCTACGGCCGAGCCTCTGAGAAGTTCGAGGGTAGCGACGAACTGATCGAGATAGACAAGTACATGCGCTGGCTGAACCTGGCCGCGGATTTGGAACAGGAGGTGGCCGGACTCCCTTCGGACATTCTTGGGGAGTTGGAGGCCTATGCGGGTGGAATCAACGCCGCGGTGGAGCGGAATCGACGGCCGTTGGAATTCTTGATGGTGGGATACAAGCCTGAGCCGTGGAACATCAAGGATTGTCTGATCACGGTCAAGCTCATGGGATTCGTCGGTCTGGCCCAAGCCCAGGGGGACATGGAAAAATTCTTGATCCAGATGGTCCGAAGCGATGTGGATCAAGCAAGGATAAGGGCGCTCTTTCCGTATCTGACCGAAGAGATCGACTACGACCTGATCCAACAGATCAATTTGATTGTAGAAATGGTCCCGCAGCGGTTCTGGCAGGGTTTGGCCCCTAGCATTCGGGCCAGTAATAACTGGGCTGTGAGTCGCGATCGGACGAAATCCGGGCAAGCCCTCCTGGCCGGAGACCCTCACATGGAGGTCAACCGCTTACCCGCGCTCTGGTACGAGATGGTTTGGAAGCGGGAGGACCGCTTCACCATGGGGATAACCATGCCCGGGGTCCCGTGCATGATCATGGGCCGGCATAACGACCTGGCCTGGGCCGGCACGTACGGCTTCATGGATATGATCGACTGGTTCATCGAAGACTGCCGGGACGAAGAATACCTGTACGATGGGAAGTGGTTGCCCTTTGAGCGCCGTACCGAGACGATTCGGCCCAGGAAGCGGGAGCCCATCACCCTATCATTCTACGAAAACCACCACGGTATCCTGGAAGGCGATCCCAAGGACCCGGGGAAATACCTTGCCATGAACTTCACCGCCCGAACCCGCACGGGCCGTGATGTCCTGGAAGGGATGATGCGCATCGACGAGGTGAAGACCGTGGAGGAAGCTCAGGAAAAACTGCGCGGGATCGCGGCCCCCACATTCAACTGGGTCCTGGCGGACCGGGAAGGATCGATCGGCTACCAGATGAATGGACGGATGCCGAGCAGACCCGACGGGATCAGCGGCCTTCTTCCCATACCGGGATGGGACAAGACCAAGGACTGGCAGGGTTTCGTGGATCCCGCGGAACTACCCATGTGCCTCAACCCGGCAGAAGGCTACTTTGGCACTGCCAACGATGACTTGAACGAATACGGTAAGGCCGATCCTATCAACCTGCCCATGGGCCCGTACCGCGCGCAACGCATCCGGCAGATGCTCGCGGAAAATGACCGGGTGGATCCTGAATACATCAAGAAGATGCACTTTGATCTGTTTTCCAAGCAGGCGGAACGTCTAATGCCCTTGTATGCGCCACTGCTGCCGGACACGGAAAACGGCCGCATCCTCAAGGAATGGGGATTCACGTACACGGCCGACTCCAGGGCCGCAATGCTGTTTGAGTCCGTCTATTTGAACACCATCCTCGTGGTATTCGGGAAATTCGGTCTGGGCGAGGATCTGGTCCGGTACATCTTCGAGGAAACCGGTCTGTTCTCAGATTACTATGGAAACTTCGATGACGTGCTGATGGATGAAAACTCACCCTGGTTTCAAGAGGTCAACCGGGACGCGCAGTTGACGGAGGCCATAGAACGGGGCCTCTCGGTCCCGGCCGAAGAATACGGAAATACCCGGAAATACGACCTCACCAACATCTTCTTCGGCGGCAAACTCCCCGGGTTCTTGGGCTTTGACGAAAAGAATCGAACCCTTGCCGGTAATCGTGCCACTATTCCTCAGGGCCAAATATTCAAGAACGCAGGCCGCGTGACTACTTTCAGCCCCTCTTTTCGCATGATAGCTGAACTGGAAAAGGACGAGATGTGGACCAACATTGCCGGTGGGCCGTCGGGAAAGCGATTTTCCAGGTGGTACAAATCGGGCTTGGACGATTGGGAGAAAGGAGTATATAAGCTGTTGAGGTGAGAGCCCGGAAATCAGAGAAACCGGACGTGTTGACGTGCGCGTTTGTGAACCTTAATACCGATGTGCGATCAAACGAGTACCGAAGAGCAGTGCTGGGCAAGCCGGCAGTGGCGCCCGAGAACAGAACCGTACTCCGTTGATCTCAACTTTACCTGAGAATGAATGGACTGGGAAATCTTCCGAGTTCCGTCTTGGACCCACTATCCAAGAGGGCGTAGCATGCTACGCCCCTACGCATGGGACCGGCGCCTTTCCGGCATTTTCATGCTTTGTTGGCGCCGTTGTTTCTAGGTATGTAAATTAGTGATCACTCCTTGGCTTCCGCCTTCTTCACGAGGGCTTTGGCCTGTTTGTCGAATCCGAGTTTCGGGTATTGTTCCAGGACGCGGTTGGCCGCCTTGCGTGCTGATCTGTACCGCTTGATGTTGTAGTAAGCTTTCGCCTTGTAAAATTCTTTGGCCGCCAGCTTCTTGCGGCACTCTACGTATTTTGTCGCAGCTTCCTTCCCCCATTTGCTATCCTTGTAATCGTCTTTGACCTTTTTGAAGATCTCAGTGGCTCGGCGCACCATAGAGTTGTCCAGATCCACCCTCTTCATCTGTTTGAAATAGCACATGGCGACCTGGTACTTGGCTCTGGGAACATCGTCGTCTTTTGGATAGAGCACCGAGAACCTGGTATATTCGGATGCCGCGTTCTCGTACTTGCCGTTCTTGAAGAAAGAGTCAGCGATCCTCATCTGCACTTGCGGCATCTTCTCGAAGTTGGGATGCGCGGATTTGAGACGTTCATAGATCTCGATAGCTTTTGAGTAACTCTCGTTTTTGAATTTCTTTTCAGCGTCTTCAAAGAGCTGCTCCGGGCTAGGTTCCTCTTTCGCGGTCTTGGATGACCAAATTGAAGGGCACCCGGACAGCAGAACGGCCGCGACGACCGCGACAACGGCCGGGATCCCGTATCTTTTCATCAACGATTGTCCCCGACATGCTGGGTCCGGACTTAAACGGTCGTACTGGAAATTCTTTCTCAAAAGCCCTCCAAGGCCTCCACGAAGTCAGTAGGTTCTGTGGAGTATCTTGTCCGCCAATTTGATCAGGGCCGCCTTTTCTTCCGATTCCGGAAAGACGGCAAGCCGCCCTTTGGCTTTGTGCAAGTAATCGCGACTTTTTTCAAGGGTTTTTTCAATTCCCCCTCGAAGATGGAGGAATTGTCTTGCCCACTGCAAGTCTGAATCGGCTACATGCCTCCGATCAATGATTTGCTGAACTCGGTCGCGCTCCGACGCTTCCGCTGTCTTCAGAGCATAGATAAGGGGCAGGGTGAGTTTGCCCTCTTCCAGATCCTTGCCCGGGTTCTTTCCCATGACATCTTTGTCGGATCGATAATCTATGACATCGTCGGTCATTTGAAACGCGATTCCCAGGTTAAACCCGAACCGCGCCAGCCCCTCTTCCCTGTCACTGTTCAGGCCGCCCAGGACAGCCCCCCCGCGGCAAGCCGCTTCCATCAAAACCGCGGTCTTGTCGGTAATTACCTGTAGATAGTCGTCTTCGGAAAAATCCATGTTCCCTATGTTCGCCATCTGGAAGAGTTCCCCTTCACTGAGCCGTTCCGTGGCCCTGGAAACTATTTCCAGTATGCGCAGGTTCTTCAGGGAAGTGAGAGTGTTGAAGGCCCTTGACAGTAAGAAGTCACCCCCGAGCACACACATCTCGTTGGGCCACACGGTGTTCGCGGCCGGGTGTCCTCGCCGTGTATCGGCTTGATCCACCACATCGTCGTGGAGAAGTGTAGCGGTATGGATCATCTCGATAGCACCGGAGAGCTTCACAGCGCCCATGGCTGTGTATCCGCCCATGCGGGCCGCTATGATGGTCAGCTGTGGACGAATCCTCTTTCCACCGCTGCTCATGAGATGCGCGCCTATTTCATATGCAGCAGGCACCCGGCTCTGCAACTGCTGAATCAGTTCCTGCTCCAGGCGCTCCATCACGGATTGGACAGATTCGAGAAGATCCAACGGATACCCCTGAAAGTTTTGTATTTTTTACTCTATCACGCATTGGGACTCAGAGCAAGTTGCGTCTCTCAGGAGTAAGCCTTCAGTTTCGCGGGGCAGATCATCTCATCGTGTGTGTCATTGCGAGGAGTGAATCGACGAGGCAATCCCCATATTTAGCACGCAGGAGATTGCTTCGCTCCGCTCGCAATGACATCCTGCCGGCGCCCGCGGATGACTGAATGCTTACAACTCCAGGTGGGAATCTTTTGATTTGAGAGAATCTTGTGATATTTGTATCTGCTCGGCCTATCGTTGAGGTTTTTCAAGGATGCTAACCGTGTCATCAAGAAAGTGGATCTACTGCTTGGCAGGTCTAGCCGTTTTGGGCGGGTACGGGGACTCCATAGCGGATCGTTCCCAATTGGAAAAGGGCGAAGCGCTTAGGATCGCAGGTAAAGGACGTGAGGCGGTCGAAGCTTTCCGCGAATATCTGATTGGGTCCCCGAAGAATGTGCGAGCGCTGGTTCAGATGGGAGCGGCCTTGGAAGATCAAGGAAAGTGGAAAGAAGCTGCAACGGTGTACCGTCGCGTTCTGGATATCAGCCCTCAAGATCGCTCCGCGGAAAGAAATCTGGATCATTTGATATCATCCCGCATAATCAACACTCCTTTGAAGGATGCCGATCCCCTGAGGGTGTTTCTGGTTCAGAGGGCGCTCCTGGCCGCCAAGCAAGAGCAATTCGACAAGGCACTCAACGCCCTTCGATTGCTGCGCGGGCTGTTTCCGCGTCAACCCGCCTGGTTGTTTTATTCGGCACTGGTCCTGGAACAACAGGGCGAATATGCCCAGGCCGCGGTCGTCTATGATAAGGTCCTGGAATCAGTCCCCGATTATGCCCCTGCATGGGTAAACTCGATCATATCGCTCATTAGGTCCGGCGACCGCGACGCGGCTCTAAAACAGACCCGGAAAGCTCTGAAGGTGTTAAAGAACCACCGTCGCCTGAAATATCTGGCACGCATGCTGCAAAAGTGACCACGGGGCGATTCCCGATCAGTCACGGTGTCAATCCCCTTGCCAAGAGACAAGGAGCTATGAAACGATTCTTGTATTCCATGACCCCCGCTTTTGTCCTGCCGGTTTTCTTCTTCGTGATGTCGGCGTATCCGGCGCTGGAGCGCGATATCGAGGCGAGACGCCCACTTCTGTCCGCATTCTACATTTCCGAGCAGCTTGCCCACGCAATCTCGCCGGCAGATTCAGCGGATGATGGATTGCCCCCGCGGTACTCTTGGATCCTCAATGACTATGGGGACCTTGCGGTCAACAAGAGCTTGTTGGCACTGAAAGATATCTCCTCACAAGCGCGGTCCCGAAGTTTCTCGCAGAGGAAACTCACCGAGCTTCTCCTCCGGATAAAGAACCTCCCACCTGAGCTTCTGGAGGCCGATCCTGTCGACGATATTCTCCGCAACCTCCAGACTGTTCGCGAAAAGGAAAAGCGAATGGTCGTCAGAAGGAAGGCGCTGCTGTCCAAGCACTACCTGGACTGCCTGAGTTACGGTTTGCCCGATATTGGCAGGATTCTTCCGGGAAGACGAGGACTTCCCCCGAACATGCTCAAGAATGGACTGATCTTTTGCGGAGAGCGAATTCCCCTGGAACGACAAGATGTTCGGATGCGTATCGAATATCAAATCGACTATCTTCTCACGGATTTTCGTGACACGACAGGAGTTTGGTTCAAACGTAAGGATCGGTACGGAAAGATCGTTGCGGACATACTGAGAAAGGAAGCGGTCCCCAGGGAATTCAGTGTGCTCCCCGCTCTTGAATCCGGGTACAGCGGCAAAATAACATCTCCCGCCAAGGCCCGAGGATGGTGGCAATTCGTAAAACCGACTGCCACCCAATCCCTTGCCAAGGATCCGAAACTGGACTGGACACTGCGCGTTGACAAATGGAGAGATGAACGCTGTGATCTGGTGCTCTCAACACGATCCGCGGCCCGGTACCTCAAGTGGATGCGCAATAGACTGAGGAACTCCTCCGGAAACGGCGGCTGGCTCACCACGGCCGCGGCGTACAATTCCGGGCTGAGCAAGACAAAAGACAGGGTGGCCGCCTACAAGACCCTATCGTACTGGGACATGAAGCTTCCCCTGGAGACCGAGACCTACGTTCCACGATGGATAGCACTGTTCATACTCGACTCAAATCGCCGGTACTACGGTCTGGAAGTGCCGTACATCCGCCCACTCGGCTTCGAAACACTCCACCGGGTGCGACTCGCCCGGGATTTGCCCCTCACGGTTCTCGCTTCTCTGACCCGGTCATCCGTGAGCTTCATAAGGCGACTCAACGGGGCACTGAGAAAAGGCGAGGACGCGCTAAAGGCGTCCACAGGAGCCCGAGATTCCGGACACACAATACATGTTCCACCGGGATGCAAAGATTCGGTGTACCGGGCTTTGCTGGCAAGATCCTACGTCAAGCCCCCCGCGTCAACGCGACTCGGCGCTACAAAGCCATAGGCCATGCCGGAACATGTGGATTGAAAGCCCACGGAGCGCTTTACAATGATTTGCGCGGCTCTCGTAACAGCAGGGGGGATCGGCAAGAGGATGGGCAGTGATGTGCCCAAGCAATATCTGGACCTCAACGGCATACCCGTGCTGGCCCGAACATTGCTGACCTTTGAGCGCCACCCTTTGATTGATCTGATTGTGGTGACAGTTCCGCCCGGAGATGAGGACCTGTGCCGCTCGAAGATAGTCGCGCCATTCCGGATCGAAAAGGTCAGAGAGATAGTCCCCGGAGGCGCCCGCCGTCAGGATTCCGTGTACAACGGTCTTCATCGGCTGTCGGACACGGATCTGGTAGCAATCCACGACGGAGTCCGGCCCCTGGTGGAGCGGTCCGTCATTGCCGCAACGATCGGGGCCGCGATGAATTCAGGCGCCGCGCTCGCCGGGGTACCGGTTCGGGAAACCGTGAAGCGAAAGACCGATTCCCATGTGGAAACAGTTCCACGCTCCGAGCTCTGGCTCGCGCACACCCCCCAAACTTTTCAGACTCAACTGATTATGGACGCTCACAGATCCGCGGAAAAGGATGGATTCACAGGAACCGATGACGCTGCACTGATAGAACGTCTGGGCCTACCCGTGACCATGGTGGAGGATTCTGAAGAGAACATAAAGATTACTACTCGGGAAGATCTCAAGCTTGCACGGCTCTTGCTCAATGCGCAGGAACAAGACATTGAGCCCAACAGGCACGGCTGACACCAACTACCATCGCAAGAGAACGACAACGAGGCATGTAACGGTGTGTCACAAAACAAACCTTGCAACAGGTTGCTGACGCAATTGTAGGGGCAGACCCCGGATCGGAGTCCGGGGCAGGCTCTGCGTGTCTGCCCCAATGTAGGGGTGCGCACGCGGGAAAGGGCGGACACATAGAGCCTGCCCCTGGCTTGAACAGGGGTCCGCCCCTACAGGAGAATGCCAACGTTATTTCGTGGCAGGCCCTAAGGGTCCGTCACAAGATTAGCCTGCCGCCTGCGGAAAGCGCCTCGGGGCGCCGATGGCCGCCGGAGACCGGGCCAACAGCCGCGGGCCAAGGAGGTAGGGGCTACGCATGCGTCGCCCTCTTGATCGCAAGGATGAAGTACCTGTCAGTTGCAAGGGTTATTCCGTGACGGACCCTAATACCAATGCGCTTTCAAAGCTGTGAGATTGAGACACTCACCCCGACCCTCTGGGAGAGGGAGAAGTGAGAATCCCCTCTCCCCCAATGGGGGAGAGGGTTAGGGTGAGGGGGATCCAATGTTCCTCTTCTGATCGCGCATTGGTATAAGTAGGTATGAGTCGGCATCAGGCGGATAGAGACCGGTCTGTCATTTTGGAAAGGCGTTCCAATGAAAGGGTGAAGTATCCTGTGTCGATTTCGTAACCAACGTAGCGCCTGCCGGATTTGGCCGCGGCCACGGCAGTGGTGCCGCTGCCCATGAACGGGTCGAGCACTACATCGTCTTTAAAGGTGTACAAATGGATCAGACGTTCAACAAGCTCCAGGGGGAACGGCGCAGGATGTCCCACCCGCCGGGCCGATTCCGGGGGAATGTTCCAAACGCTGGTCGTAGCGGCCATGAATTCCTCTCGAGTAATGGTCGACTCTCCTTTTCTGGGGCGGTCAAATCGCTGCTTGGAAAAGATCAGAACATATTCGTGCAGGTCCCTCAAAGTGGGGTTACCCGCGGACATCCATGATCCCCAGGCGCATGACCCCGATGCCCCTTTCCCCTTTACCCAGATTATCTCTCCCCGCATGAGCAGCCCGATCTCCCCGGCAATGGCGGAAACGTGGGCGTTCATGGGCATGTACGGTTTTCGACCCAAATTCGCCACGTTGAAAGCAATGCGCCCACCCGGAACCAATACCCGGTGAGTTTCGGCCAGCACGCTCCGGAGAAAGTCCAGGTACTCGTCGAGGCTAAGGTCAAGATCATAATCCTTCCCCACATTGTACGGAGGTGATGTGACCATTAGGGCCACAGAGTTGTCCGGGAGTTCAGTCATCCGCTCGCAGGAATGAGGAAAAATCGTATCCACGAATTGTGAGGGAATATCATTGAAACCATCGGCCGCCCGGTCACACGTGGGAGCTGTGTAGAGTTTTCTTCCGTAGAACGCTGAGGAATCATGCCCTTCACGTTTTCCGGTACCGAATGATTTGGTCGAGGTGGCTGTTTTCAACTTGGTGCTCTCCCAGTGTGGATGGTTTTTCGGCCTGTCCGGCAGGCAGTCGATGGTTAGCATCCCAGAACATTACTGTCAAGAAAAAAGATCATATAATCAAGAGTTAATGCACAAAATATAATGCACCACGTTATATATCCGATAGGGCCGTCCCGCGCCTCGTTATCGTCCCGAAGACCTTGAAATGGCAGGACCGCCGCGCAATTCCGGTTCCGGACTCGACCATGTACCCTTCAAGATCACTCACGTTTCTTGAGTCAAGAAAAGGCGCTGACATTCCCATGAGTTAGGGCTGGTTCGGCATCAGCGAAATCTCACGGAGTTCTATCTTGCCCCTAACAATTCTCTAACAAAGGACCGGCATTCTCAGCTCAAGACTCAAGAATGAGTCAAGGAATCGCAAGATCGAAACCAAGAGGAGGATTGAATGATGTTCAGGACAATGCTCATAGCCGTGGTGGCCTGCATTTTGCCGGCAACCACTACATTAGCCCTGGAAGTCGATCCTAACTTGCCGGCTTACAAAAGGGTCAGCGGGGTATCGGGCAGTATCAAATCCGTTGGATCGGACACTCTGAATAACCTTATGACTCTGTGGTCGGAGGGATTCAGGTCCCTTTATCCGAGCGTGAAAAACTCAATTGAGGGGAAAGGGTCGTCTACCGCGCCTCCCGCGTTGATAGAAGGAACAGCTCAATTGGGTCCCATGTCTCGGGCTATGAAATCCATGGAAAAGGACGCGTTTGAAAAGAAGTTCGGGTACAAGCCTTCGAGAATCCGCGTTGCAGTGGATTCACTGGCGGTTTTTGTGCACAAAGACAACCCCATCAAGTGTCTGACTCTGAAGCAGGTGGACGCGGTCTTCTCCAAGACCCGCAAAGGCGGTGTTGCCAAGGACATTAAAACCTGGGGCGATCTGGGTCTTAAGGGTGCATGGGCGGGCCGGCCTATCTCCCTGTACGGCCGCAACTCGGCTTCAGGAACCTATGGTTATTTCAAGAAAGTCGCGCTCTTCAAGGGTGATTACAAGGACAATGTCAAGGAACAGCCCGGGTCTTCCGCGGTCGTCCAGGGAGTGGCTTCCGACAAGTACGCCATCGGCTATTCAGGCGTGGGATACAAGACCGCTGATGTCAGGATTGTGCCGATCGGGCTCAAGAAAGGCAAATGCTTTGACGCGAACGCTGAGAACGCGTACAGCGGTGATTATCCTCTGGCAAGATTTCTATTCGTTTATGTAAACAAGAAACCCAATGAGGCGCTCGATCCTCTCAGGACGGAGTTCATCAAGTTCGTCTTGTCCAAACAGGGCCAGACTGCTGTTATGAAGGACGGATTCTATCCGGTCTCAGACGCGTTGGTTAAAGAGGACCTGAAAGACCTGGGAATCAAGTGACAACCGCACATGATTTCAGGTCAACTTACATGCCTAGAAGCAAAGGCACAACGAAGTATGAAAGTCTTTTCCGTTGTTCACTTGTCCGTGGCTTCGCCTCGGACAGGGGCTCCAAGAGCGCGCACGCTGCGCATGGACTTGGAGGGGAGGCCCTAGCCGGGCCGGCATTGCAACGTCATGCTGCCGACAGCTGTCATGTCACGTAAGCTGTCCGGGGCCCGCTCAATCGCCCCACGCGCAGTGGCTCCCCTCCAAACCACCCCATACGCTGACCCGGATGGGGGTGGTTCCTTTACGGGACTTTCAGGTAAATGTGCTTTCACTGAGGGAACATACGGCTCAAAGTTGGAAGGGAGAAATCCATCTATTCCCCCCTTTGGCAAAGGGGGGTTAGGGGGATTTTTTCGACTTGGTCCCTCACCTGTACACTGTACGTCTTTATGCGCAACGTGATCTCAGAGCATCTCGGAGGGGTCGAGTCCCCCTCCGGTTGCCGCTCTATGGGAGTTACGGAATGAGAACCGGTAACAGACCGGCAAATCACGAATTCTCGACCTCTATGCTCAGATCTGACCGCAGAAAGGTTGAGGGAGGCCACTGAATGACGGGTCCTTCCGGGATAGGCCGAAGAAGCGTTCGTCGCTCTGTTCTTATTGCGGACCGTATAGCGGACTACACGATCAAGATAGGCGGTGTTCTTGTGATTGCCGCCGTGCTCGGGATCCTCGTATTCCTGGTATATGAAGTCCTTCCCCTGTTCAAGGGCGGGGCCGTGCTGTCAAGGTACAGCTTCCAGGTCCCGCGAACCACCGAGGAGATCGCTGCGGTCGCGATAGACGAATACGGAACAATTGTACTGACAATAGCCGCGGACGGTTCATTGACCGGATTCCACGCGAGGACAGGGACTCCCATTCAAGTGAGCTCTCCGGATTTTGACGGAAACAAGCCGACTGCCTTGGCTACGACCCTTGATTCCAGGAATTTGGCCTTCGGGTTCTCGGACGGGACCGTTCGATTCGCCCAAATCACGGTGGAATCCGAGGTTCTTCCTTCCAACAAGTGTCCTAAAGGACTTGTAAAGCTGGATAGCAGGGACAGCACGGACGGTCGCGTAGTCTATTCCATTGTTCCGGGAGACCAGATCCGAAAGGTGACTGCAAATCTGAAGCTGGGCGAGGAGATTCAGGCTTCCCGAACCCACGCGGGAATAGCGGCCTTGAGCTACCGTTTTGGTGGATCATCTGAGCGGCCGACCAGATCATTCGTGGTGGTGGACGGCAAGAACAACGCCACTATCAACCGCGTGGTCTCAAAGAAGAATCTCTTGACAGGGAAGTTGACAAAGAAGGTTACGAGCGTCGCTTTGCCCGCTCTGCCTCGGGGCGCTTCAGTGGAATTCGCGCTTCTGACCGAGAACGGCGACCAGGTTTACTTTGCAGAAAGAAACGGTAGAGTCTATCGGTACAACACCGGCGATCCTGATGCTCCGGTCCTTGCTGAAACGGTTCAACTGCTCCCTGAAGGCGTGAGCCTGACTGCACTTGGGTTTCTCCTCGGAGAGGAATCCATTGTGGTGGGCGGCTCCGACGGCTCATTGAACATATATTTCCGCCTTCGTATGAAACATACCGGAACACCGGATGGATACGGCTTGGCTCGCGTCCGGGAATTCATTCCTCACGAGGCTTCCGTCATAGGATTCGCCCCTGGTCAGCGTGGGAGGATCTTTGCAACCGCGGACTCGTCCGGGAACGTCCGGATACGTCATGGCACCAGCCAGACGACTCTTCTGCGCTTGAGGCTTGCGGAAAAGGGCGGGGACCTTCAGGGGCTTGCCCTTGCGCCTCGCGGGGATGGAATTGTGGCCATTCAGGCATCGGGGAAAGCGACCTTCTGGGATCTCAGCATCCCCCACCCTGAGGCTTCTCTTGGGGCTCTTTTCGGCAAGGTCTGGTATGAGGGCTATCCCGCGCCCAGCTGGACCTGGCAGTCTTCCGCTGCAACAGACGACTTTGAACCAAAGCTGTCTATTGTGCCCCTGATATTCGGCACGCTCAAAGCGACCCTTTATTCTCTTTTGTTTGCAATCCCGATAGCTTTGTTGGCTGCCATATACACCTCCGAGTTCGTTCATCCTTACGTGCGTGCGACTGCGAAGCCCATCATGGAGATGATGGCGTCTCTTCCTTCAGTGATCCTGGGTTTCGTGGCCGCGCTGGTTCTGGCCCCCATAGTGGAATCCTGGATTGCCGCTGTGATTGTGGCGTTTGTGGTGTTCCCCCTCTCGCTGATCTTTGCAGCCTATTTGTGGCAAATGCTGCCGCCGAAAATTGCTCTGCGGATGCAGGGGACGCCGAAACAAATTCTAATCTTTCTCGTAGTATTGATTGCCTGCGCTGCAAGTTATGGAGCCGGCCCCCAGTTTGAGAGGCTTTTCTTCGGCGGTGATTTCAAGACATGGGTGAACGGGGATGTTGGTTCCGCAGCGCCGTTTCTCTTCCTGGTCCTGATGCCCGTTGTAATGGTGGCAGTGGGAATAGCCGCGTCAAGACTGGTGGGCAGGCAGACCAGTGGCATGGTTCATGTCCGATCCACACCGATGATGGCCCTCGTGCAGATGATCCGTTGGTTTGGTTTTCTTGCCGTGGCCGCGGGGATCTCTTACGGATTTGCCCTGATTCTTCAAACAATGGGAGTAGATGCTCGCGGAGGATTTGTCGGTACATATGTCCAGCGCAACACCCTTGTGGTCGGTTTTGCAATGGGGTTTGCGGTCATACCGATCATCTACACACTTGCTGAAGACGCTCTGAACTCGGTTCCGGAACATCTCCGGTCAGCCAGTCTGGCCTGCGGCGCGACTCCGTGGCAGACCGCCATATGGGTAATCTTACCGACAGCGTTAAGCGGGGTCTTTTCAGCCGTGATGATCGGAATGGGTCGAGCGGTGGGTGAGACAATGATCGTGGTCATGGTCGCGGGGAACACTCCCCTGATGGACTTGAACATCTTCAACGGCCTACGAGCGCTTTCAGCCAATATCGCCGTGGAATTGCCGGAGGCGGTCAAGGACGGCTCGCTATACCGGGTTCTTTTTCTTACCGCGCTGGTTCTCTTTGCAATGACCTTTGTGATCAACACCGTCGCCGAAGTGGTGCGACTCAGATTTCGGAAGCGAGCCATGCAGCTCTAGACGGGAGATGGAGTCTATCCCTGATGAACAATGCGCAATCAGAGCTACGGCTGGATGATGGAACTCGAGGCAAGAGGCCCGGAAGATCCAGGACATGGGATTTTTCCGCGCGCGGGGAGCCTTTCCTCTGGGGGTTCGGCGGCGCGTTGGCCTTCGGAGTCACAATGGTTTTCGGATTCCTGCTGCTCGTTCTGTGGAACGGATTGGCTGCGTTCTATCCCAAACCCATCTATGTGGTTACGCTTCGCGACGGATCCGTATTGGCGGGAGAGAAGTCAAGGGCGGAGAGTTTCCAACCGGATGCGGAGACCCTTGAGACATTCGGCAAGGAACACAGGGCGGCCATCGCCGCCAATGGCAACGTTGCCGATCGAACGCTCTACCGGACCGGGAATTACGATCTATACCACGAAGACTTCCGCTGGGTACCTGATCCCCTGATAACCAAGACTACTACGCCGGCGAACGTGTTCTTTATAGAACGATTGGAATGGGGGCCCTTTATTGGAGCTATTCGGTCGGTTGATCTCAACGGAAATGTAGTACAAGGCTCAAAACTGTCGCTTGACGATCTGTATACTGCATTGGAAGAATCCGCGTCGAGGCGAGAGGCCATCCGCAAGATAGAGAGGAGCGACATAGGTGCGGTCAACTACTACATGGAAGAGGGACGGCTGGCTCTCAAAAAAGTTGGAATGAAATACGGAACCCGGACCCGGGATTACGAACAAGCGCAAAAAACATATGAGAATCTCTGCACGAGATTGAAGACTCGGTACAGGGGACTGGAAAAGGAAGCGGAGAAAATAAAGACACGTGACGCGAGATTCAAGATAACGCTCGCAGACGTGAATGGACGCGAGAAAACTCTCAAGGTCTCTGAAATCACCAGGCTGTACCCTGCGAATGCGCTTGCCATCCCACAGAAGCTGGGGGTCTATTTTTCCCGGTGGAGAGAGTTCTTTACCCAGGAGCCGCGCGAGGCCAACACCGAAGGCGGGGTGATGCCCGCGATATTCGGAACATGCGTTATGACACTTCTTATGGCTCTGGCGGTGGCGCCGTTCGGAGTGATGGCCGCCCTATACCTGAGGGAATACGCGAAACAGGGACGCCTTGTGTCTGCGGTGCGGATCAGCGTGAACAACCTCGCCGGTGTTCCTTCAATAGTGTACGGTGTGTTTGGTCTCGGGTTTTTCGCGTACATAATCGGCGCGGGGATTGATGAACTCCTATATGCCGAACGGCTGCCCAACCCGACTTACGGCACAGGTGGGTTGCTCTGGGCGTCTTTCACTTTGGCTCTGCTGACAGTGCCGGTAGTCATAGTGGCCACGGAAGAGGCCTTGGCCGCTGTTCCACAGTCCATGCGTGAAGGCTCGCTGGCATGTGGCGCGTCCAAGTGGCAGACCGTGAAACACATTGTGTTGCCTCGCGCCATGCCCGGTATTATGACCGGACTCATTCTGGCCATGGCCAGGGGAGCGGGAGAGGTCGCGCCGTTGATGCTGGTTGGAGTTGTGAAGCTCGCTCCCGAATTGCCCATTGATGGATTCTTCCCTTATGTTCATCTTGAGCGAAGCTTCATGCACCTGGGATTTCACATCTATGATGTGGGATTCCAATCGCGTAACTCAGAAGCGGCAAAACCCATGGTTTTTGTCACGACCCTGGTTCTCATCGGATTGGTTGCGACCATGAACGCCGCGGCCATCATCATACGGAACCGCCTGAAAAGGAGATTCTCTACTGGGCAGTTCTAGTACATCGTTTCGTAAGTTCGTTGCCATTGGTGGAAGCGGCAAATCCGCTTGCTCTCTCTCCCCCCGGGAGAGGGTTTTCGGACCCTCTTTCGACGGGAGGGGACATGGGCTAAGCGGCCGTCACGGAATAACCCTTGCAAGTTGCATGCGCCTCATCCTTGCGAAAGGAGGGCGACGCATGCGTCGCGCCGTACGTCCTTGGCCCGCGGCGCCTTCTGTTGCTGTCAGGTTTATTTTGTGACAAGCCCTAACCTGGTAAACAGACAGCGAGTCCCGGAGGGACTCCTGATAGTAGCCCCGGAATTCATTCCGGGGTACGCTGTCCCTACAAGGCGCCTCCCGAGTCCCGGAGGGACGACTGAAATTCCTTTCCTGCTTGTCGGAGTTCAGCCGTCCCCCGGGATCCGGCGCTGTACGGGCATTTTTATGCTTGGTTGTGCCCTTCCCGGGCATGGGAGTTCATAGGATTGATTCATGGCTGAAGTAGACAGGCTGACACAACAGGAAGAAACGGTTTATCACATCAAACCCGGTCGGCAAGGGACTCTGCTGGAGGTCAAAGACTTCTGCCTCTGGTATGGGTCGAGCCAGGCCCTGTTCAACGTGAACATGGTCATCGAGAAGGGTCTGGTGACTGCGCTCATAGGACCCTCAGGGTGTGGAAAATCGACTCTTCTGAGGTCCATCAACCGAATGAACGATTTGATCGATGGGCTGAGCATTAACGGAGAAATCTTGTTGAACGGGACAGATATCAACAGCCCCGGGATTGACGTAATAGCCCTTAGAAAGAGCATGGGCATGGTGTTTCAGAAGCCGAATCCGTTTCCCATGTCCATTGCGGACAATGTCACCTACCCACTGAAGGTGGACGGAATCCGGGACAAAAACGTACTGGCTGAAACTGTGGAAACAGCGCTCAAGGACTCTGCTCTCTGGGATGAGGTAAAAGACAGGCTTTCCGACAACGCTCTTGGGCTTTCAGGTGGACAACAGCAGCGCCTGTGCATTGCTCGCGCGATAGCGGGTAATCCGGATGTGCTGCTCATGGATGAGCCTTGTTCGGCCCTTGATCCGGTGGCAACGGGAAAGATCGAAGACCTCATCTACCAATTGCGCGGACAGTACACAATACTCATCGTCACGCACAACATGCAACAGGCGGCAAGAGTCTCGGACAATACCGCTCTTATGTACCTGGGTAGTCTAATCGAGTACGGCGAGACACCGACAATCTTTACCAATCCCAAAGTGCAGAAAACCACAGACTATGTGACAGGTAGATTCGGATAGAAAACAGCCGGCCCCGGGGTCCGGACAAAACTCGAAGAAGCCTGGATTCCGGTCCCGGTTTTCACCGGGATGACGTTCTTTTGCCGGAATGACGGTGCAGGGGGACCTATAGCAGTTCTCGAGAGTTCTCACGGATTCGCAGGCTGGAAAGCCTGCGCCATCAGGAAGAAGTTTCGGAGGAATCCGAAACTAATTGCGAGAACCACCATAGTATGAAAACGCTGGCCCCGAGCCGGCTCGGAGTCCCGAAGGGACGAAAGATAATAGCCCAGGGATTTATCCCTGGGTCCGACATCCATTTCCCACCGTGAGTCCCGAAGGGACGACACATAGCGAGTGCGTAATGGTTCTGTCGTCCCTTCGGGACTCACGGTGTTCTGCAATGGCCCTTACCCGGCGATGAATCGCCGGGCTATTTTCTGACGCCCCTTCAGGGCTACGGTCTTTCGAGAAAGAAGCGAGAAAGAAGGGCGACGCCAATGAGTCAATCCGTGATTACTTTAGAGAAGCGCTATAGGTAAACCGCCCGCTAATTTCCGCGGTGCAGCCTTAGGCTGTTCACCTGTCGTCGATTGAGACTTCACCCCTGTGGCGGTGAATCTCTCCGGTGGCCATGTAGATCACGTCTTCGGCGATGTTTGTAGCGTGGTCGGCAATTCGTTCCAGATGCCGGGATACCAGGAAAAGATGCACCAGAGCTTCAAGATCACCACCACCGGACTGTATTTTTTTCTCGAATTGTTCATGAATGACATGCTTCAGGTGGTCGACTTCGTCGTCCGCGATACAGACCTCAATGGCGAGCTTTTTATCCGTGCTCACGAACGCATCGAGGCTTTTCTTGAGCATGATTTGAGTTTTCTCGGCCATGGGCGAGAAGTTGAAAGGGAGTTCCATCCTGTCCCTTGAAGCCACAAATACAGCTGTTTCGGCAATATTAACCGCCAGGTCGCCAATTCTCTCAAGATCGTTGTTGATCTTCAGGATCGCCACAATGTACCGTAGGTCGTCAGCCACCGGCTGATGGAGCGCGAGTATCTCCAGACACTCCTCCTCAAGATCTACTTCCGCCTGATCGATCTCCTGGTCGCCGTCGATGACCTGAGCGGCCATTTGTGGATCCGCGGATTCAATTGCCTTTACCGACAAGCGGACATGTTCCTCTACCTGGGTCCCGATGGCCAGGATCTGTTTCTTCAATTTCTCAATCTTTCGACCGAGCCTGATGCGGAGTTTATTTGTCACCTTTTACTCCCTGTGCTTTTTCCTGAAAAGAGCTTTTCAGAGATAGTGGTTGCTCAATCCACCGGGGCGTTATGGACGATCTTTCCTGCTTTGCAGCCCATCCATTAGAATAATCTTTTTTATTAGGGCCGTGTGAGGGAATTGTTAGAATTCAAAGAGGAGGGCACTCCAAGTCCGGGATCAGCCCTCAGGCAGATGGATAAAGAAGCTTGACCCGCGGTCCGGAGCACTTGTAACCGAGACGTTTCCCATGTGCGCCTTTACTATGTGCTTCACTATGGCCAGCCCCAGTCCTGTTCCTCCTATCTCACGGCTCCTTGACTTATCCACGCGGTAGAATCGTTCAAAAATCCTGGGAAGGTGCTCTTCCGCTATTCCGCACCCTTGATCCTGAACTTCCAGGACTATCTCCCCATTCGATCCAGAGCATGAGATCTTCACAGTCTTACCAGGTTCACTGTATTTTATGGCATTCTCCACTAGATTTGCCAGGGCTTGTTCCAGCAGAGTGGGATTTATCATGGCCGAAAAGGAATCCGCGCACTCGGATTCAAGCTTGATGTTCTTTTTCCCGGCCGCGACACGGCATTGCCTCTTGACGGCCTCGACAACCTGGTTCAGCGCGCCCTTCTTCAGGAATATCGTTCTTCTTTCCGATTCTTCTTCGATTCTCGAAAGGCTCAGGAGATCCTCGATTATCAGGTTGAGACGATCTGTGTGTTTGATTGCGATGTTCAGGAATCGTTCGGAGTTATCCGGGTCGTTTATGGCGCCTTCCGCCAGGGTTTCCAGAAAACCCTTTATGGAGGTTACCGGAGTTCGCAGCTCGTGGGAGACATTTGCCACGAAATCCTTTCGGATGTTTTCAAGGGTCTTCAAGCGAGTGATATCGTTGAGAACCACCACCGCCCCAATGGGCTGATTCTCACCATCCGTTACAATGGAACTGTGGGCCTGGACGAATCGGATCGGCTCCCCCGGAAGGGCCAGGTCCCCCTCTTCGGGTCCATTGCCGGCAAGGGCTGTTTTCACAAATCTCAGGAGGTCGACGTTTCTTATGGATTCCTGCAGGGCCCGACCTCGAGCCTCCAGGGCATGCACGTCAAACAGATTCTCGGCTGCTCGGTTCAAACGGATGATTCGCTCGTCCGTGTCCACGACAATGACCGCCTCCACCATACCGTAGAGCACAGCTTCCAGCTCATTGCGTTGCCTGGTGATGGTGAGGAGTCTTAGGTGCAATTGCTCGGCCATCTGATTCATTGTTTCGGCCAGAGCGTCCATCTCCTCGGAAGACCCACCCCGCATCCGATAAAGAAGATCACCTGATGCGAATCGCTCCACGCCCTGCTTCATTTCGTCTATGGCGCCTGCCAAGCGTCGCGAAACAAGAAAGCTGATCAGAGCCGCCAAAACGGCTATGATCAGCCCGACTGTCGCGATTTGGATATATATGGCCAGAAGAGTACCAGCCAGCAAGGTGACCGGCAGTGAGGCTCTAGCCACCGCCGCGACGCGGCCCTGCTGCTTGATGGGTACCGCAACGTACACCAGATCTTGCTTGAGCGTGTAACTGCGCCGAGTGGACTGACCGACTTTTCCCTTAAGAGCCGCTTTCATTTCGGGCCGGTCCGAGTGGTTGGTCATGACGGACGGGTCGGAAGCGGAATCCGCAATAACTCGTCCCGATGGAAGCACGATCGTTATCCTGGTGGTCGTCTCCGAGCCCATCTCCTTTGTGAGCGCATCCAATTGTCCCCAGTTTTCAGGCGCCAATCTCTCCCCGACAAGTGTGCCCACGAGCACTGCCCGCGCCCTGAGATCCTCAGCGGTTTTCTTCAAATAGAGATCTCTGAGTGAATCTGTCGCATACCACGCGACCGCGACCAGGGCTACGATGACGATCGCCAGATATGTCGGGTAAAGGAGCCAGAGCAGTTTCCTTTTCTTTTTCATGAACTACTCCTTGAACCTGTAGCCCACGCCTCTCACGGTTTCGATCAGATTTCCCGCGGCGCCCAATTTCTTTCGCAATCCCACAATCGCAACATCCACCGCACGATCCGTAACCGGGTAATCGTCTCCTTTTACCGCTGTGATTATTTGGCCACGACTGTACACCCAACCGGGTTTACGCGCCAGGAAGTGGAGAATCCCAAATTCCGTGGCCGACAGAGCAACGGCCTTGCGCTCTACCAGCACCTCGTGGCGGGCGGGATTGATTGTCAGTGAGTGTCTCTTTATGATTTCGTCCTCTACGGACTCCTGCGGTCTCCTCCTACGTAGCACCGACCTAATCCGGGCCAGGAGCACGCGAGGACTGAACGGCTTGGTTATGTAATCGTCAGAGCCCAGTTCCAACCCGATGACAATGTCCGCCTCCTCGCTCTTAGCGGTCAGCATGACAATTGGAATTCGGCTGGTCTCGGTCTTGTTCTTCAATTGGCGACAAACTTCCAATCCGTCAATTCCGGGAAGCATGAGGTCGAGCACAATCAGGTCAGGGAGATCCTCAGTTGCTCTTGAGACGGCTTGCTCACCGGAAGGCGCGCATGTGACCCGGTAGCCTTCTTTGGTCAGGTTATATCTTACCAATTCAAGTATATCCTCATCATCATCGACTACGAGGATCTTTTCCTTAGCCATTTTTCTCTCGCTGATTAATCAGAGTCCTGATCGTGTGCCAGGTCCCTGAGCCGGGCAGCATAAGATCAAGCAGTATCAGATTCAGGGATTCCAGTTTCGGTGTCTTCAGGGCTTCTTCCCCCCAGGTAGCGCACTTTACCCGATAACCCTCCTTTGTCCGATTATACCTCACGAGTGCCGGCAAGTCTTGTTCGTCGTCAACTACGATGATTTTCTCATTTGGCATAGTCGGCCTCACTCATAATCTCCAGCTACCGAGAGTCCGGCTCGCGTCTCTCAGTCCCGAATCTCGGACTCGGTAACGCTGTGGCTTCCCGCCCACACTTCAAGGCAGGGAGAGAAGCACACTTGTCACCGGCAGAACAGAATTGTTCTCGTTAGCTTCCGTGACGGGCCCTTAGCCTAGAAATGTACCCGAAGGGATGACTGCATCCCGAACAATGGGTCGATTGCGCGACCCGGATTCTCTCTGCCCAGCGTGTAGTCAGGACCCACAAAATTTGGCCAGTTCGCATTGTAAATTGCAGCAGTGTTCGGGTATGCATAGCCCCAGAAGTTGCCGGGGAACCACAGAGCAAAGGTCCAGTTCCATTCGAGATTCTCGAGCAACTTCCAGTCAAAGCCCCAATCGACTTCATACCCGATGTGTTTGGCCGATTCGGGTACCACAGCGTAAGGCGAGCCGTCAGGCAAGGTTCCGCCGGTCTGAGCATCCCAAATCTCGTCGGTGGTAACCCGCATGGCCGCGTGGCTGCCGTCACCACCAAACATAAACGCGTTGGTCTGATCGCGCCACGCGTACGAGCACACTCCGAAGAGGTTGAGGTTAGCAGCCGCGGCATAATCAAGCCGTGCGCCGACGTGGTGGAAGTTCGAGCATTGGCCTTCCCCTGCGGCGTTCCATCCAAACCCCGTCCCGTACTTGTAGTACATCAAATAGCCCCAGGGCCGCATAGCATAGGGGCTGACACCTGCATCGCCGTTCAGGGCGTCTTCATTGGTGATTCGAGTATTGGGGTCATCACCTGTGGCGCGAACATACGACAGGGTCAACTTGGCCGGCCCCGCAATCACACCGCCCTCGGCGCCGTAAATCCACGCCTCCTGGTTCCTTCCCGTGCGAACCTGTGTGCCCGCATTGTCGGCAGTTCCACGTCCGGAGTTGTATTCCCAGAAATGGGAAGCCTCAGCATTGAGGAAGAAACGGCCATTGAAGTACTTGACGCCGACTACGGTGTCGTACACCCAGGTATCTTCTCCCGGTCTGCCGACGTTGTTGATGTTCTGGGGCGTACCGTTTGCAGCCCGAGGTGCATAGGTTCCGTCGGGATAATTCGGTGTGTGCCAGCCTTCCTGAGCAAGAGTCATGCTGAGAGGGCCTGAATTGTAATGAACAAAAAAGGTAACGCCGCCAAAATAGTTGCGGTCCCCCTCATTTCGCCACGGATTCATAATGTGGCGGTCGTTGCGCGGCCACCGGTTCCAGTTCGAGTTGGCTCGACCAAAATATGGTGTGGTCCCGAACTTAAACGGCCCGTACTTGGCGGTTAGACCGAAGGACGCGGAAGATCGATCAAGCTTGTTCTTCCACAGGCCGATGCCCGCGCCGCTGGTCTTATATCCGATGCTGAAGTCCAACATAGGTGTAGTGAGGCTCATCTTGGCCCACTGCACCGTAACATATGTGTTGGGCACATTGGAAGCGGCCGGACGGTCGCTGATCGGCAGCCACAGGGAGTTCACGCTTCCTGCGGTCCCAACCTGATCGTACGGCCTGCCGCCGGAGTGAATTCCCAGGGACGTAAAGTTGACGCTTGCCTTAAGCTTGATGGCCTTATTGACCTTTATGGTGGGACAGAAGGTCCATCGGTAATCGGTCAGCCCCATGTCAGGTCCGAAGTTGTGCTCACCCGCAATGACCCCGCGGTTTGAGGCAAACCTGTTGTTGGTAGACGGAGTCGGGTAATCTCTCACATGGTTAATGCCAAGGTTGGCTCCGGTGTCTCCGTTCATGTACCCGAAGATGTCGTTCATTCCGGTTCGGGACACGAAGCGATACCTCCAGATTGCCTCTCCCTTTATCTTGGCCTCCCACGCGAGCGCAGGACCCGCCAACGAAGCCAGGACCATCGACAGTATTCCGATCGCAATCAGTTTCTTCGTCATCTCATCCTCCTAAGATTGAAACGCACCAGCATCAAATCCCCGACCACCGGGTCTGAAAATTTCCATTCCGTTGAAAATATTCAGCAGACAAGACCTCCCCCTCGAAACCCCAAATTCCGGTCTGTCACAAACCGCTGACAGCAAAAAATGCGTGAAGCCACTTTCCTAAGCGAATGTTACGATATGATCATGTCAAAGTTAGAAGACTGTTAGGGGTGTCGAAAAAGAGTGTCAACGCGTCCAATCACGTGAGATGTGCCGTAAGATCAGTGGGTTAATGGCACCAGTGCTCGTGGGCAGGAGTTCGCTGTTTACATGGTCCTCCGTGTCCGTTCCGCCCGTCACCCCGGCGAGCCCCGCATCGGCCTCCGGGGCTCGCCGGGATCTACGAAATTCTGAACAAGCCTGGATTCCGCGTTTTGACGGAATGACGTTCGAGGAACTGCAGTCGCTATAGGTTAACACTCATGTTGGCCTGTCCTCAAGAGCGGGAATCTCGTGTTATTCAGTTCAGACTGCCCCGGGTCTTTTTGTCAATGAGCTCACTCTTCATCGCTGGTCCGAATCCGAGTGATTGGAAATCGTCAGCCGAACATGGTATAAAACAATTTTCCTGAACCGGACGCTTTCGAGCGCATTCCAAGATCTTGATCACATGGGAGGAGGTAGGCCCAAGTGAGAACGTTTGAATATCTGAAGCCCGTGACGGTGCAGGAGGCTCTGGATCTGCTCGACCGATACGGAGAAAAGGCAAGGCTGATCGCGGGTGGAACCGACGCTATGGTGATGTGGAAGCAGAAGAAGATCTCTCCTGATTTCTTCATCTCCCTGCGGAACGTGACAGACCTCAATTCCATCAAGGTCCAGGGGGACCTGACCATAGGCAGCGGCACAACGCATCGCTCCCTGGAGCTTTCACCGGAGATTCGCAAGGATTTCCCTGTGATTACCGACGCGGTGGTCAATCTGGGGTCTGTTCAGGTCAGGAACTCAGCCACCATCGGCGGCAACATTTGCACGGCCGCCCCTTCAGCGGACACCGCGCCCCCATTACTGGTTCTGGAGACAATGGTCAACATCATTGCTTCCAAGGGCGGCAGGTCGGTTCCTATTGACGAGTTCTTCACCGGACCATCACAGACGGTGCTGGAACCCGGGGAAATCGTCACGGATTTTCACATTGCCCGGCCGCTTCCCAATACGGGAATGGCCTATTGGAAACACACACGTCGTAAGGCAATGGACCTCCCCATTCTCGGAGTAGCAGCGCTGATCTCCTTTGAGGATGATCTGAAGACCTGCAAAAAGGTCAGGATCGGCCTGGGCGTAGCCGCTCCCACGCCAATGAGGGCCAAGCAGGCCGAGGCCTTCCTGGAGGGAAAGGTCCTGGAGGCCGGCGTCCTTGAGGAAGCGGGCAAGATCGCTGTAGGAGAAGCACAGCCCAGAACCAGCGTCCGGGGATCGGAATGGTACCGGAAAGAACTCATCGGAGTGCTCCTGAAGCGGGTAGCGCTTATTTGTCAGGAGAGGGCGAAAGGAGCCGCGGATAAATGAAGAAGACCATAGGCTTTAGCGTAAACGGGAACTCTGTGGAAGTGGAAGTTCGGCCGCATTGGCCGCTCTTGCGGGTCCTCCGTGACGAACTGGAATTGACCGGCGCAAAACCCGGTTGCGGGGAAGGTGAGTGCGGCGCGTGCACGGTCCTGGTTGACGGCATTGCCGTGAACAGCTGTATCTACCCCGTGTTGGAGGTTGAAGGCAGGGAAGTGGCCACCATAGAGGGCCTCGCGGACAAGGACAACCGTCTGCACCCCATTCAGCAGGCATTTCTGGACAAAGCGGGCGTTCAATGCGGATTCTGCACACCGGGCATGATAATGTCCGTGAAAGCGCTGCTGGAGGAAAACCTAAACCCCACAGAAGACCAGATCAGGCACGCTGTCGCGGGCAACATGTGCAGGTGTACGGGTTATGTCCAGATCATCGAGTCTGTAAGACACGCCGCGGGTCTTATGTCCCAAAGCAAGGAATAGCGCACGCGCCAAGGAGCCGACAATGGGAGATCTGTTCGTAGGAAAATCTCATGCCAGGGTGGATACCGAAAAGGTAACCGGCAGGGCGGAATTTATAAACGATATCAAATTGCCCAGGATGCTCTACGGAAAAATCCTATACAGCGACAGGCCTCACGCGAGGATCAAGAACATCGATACCTCCGCAGCAGAGAAGCTCCCCGGAGTGCGGGCCGTGTTGACAGGATTCAACACCCCTGATGTTCCGGTGGGGTTCCTCGGAGACCAAAAGGCCCTGAAAAAGGACAAGGTCAGGCAGTATAGGGACGAGGTAGCCGCGGTCGCTGCTGTGGACGAAGATATTGCTGAGGAGGCGATCGACCTGATAAAGGTGGAGTACGAGGACCTCCCCACGGTGTTCGATCCCAAAGAGGCCTTGAAGAAAGACGCGCCCCTGATCCACGAGTTCGACGCGAGGGGCAAACCCAGAAGAAACAACATTCTCCCCTTGCCGTGGAAGCTCACCGCGGGTGATGTGGACGCGGCCAGGGACGCCGCGGCGTACACGGTCAAGGATGAATTTTCCACCACGTGGGTTCATCAGGCCTGCATGGGGACCAGCGGCGGCATCGCTCATTTTGATACCAACAACAATCTGATCTTCCGGAGCGTAACCAATGTGCCGTTCGGCGGCAAGGACCGGCTGGACATGTTCCTGAAGAACTGCAAGATTTCCGGCCAAACCCGGGTGCTCACTCCGTTCGTGGGCGGCAGCTTCGGGAGCAAGCTTGATACGGATATCTACGAATTCATTCTTGTGCTCCTCGCGTGGGAGACCAAATGCCCTGTGAAGATTATCTTCAGCCGCAAGGAAGAGTTCGTGGCCAGCCCCCCGAGGCAACCGACCATCGCTACGGTGGAACATGGATGCGATAAGGACGGAAAGCTCACCTTCAGGCACGTGGACATGCTGCTGGACAATGGAGCGTACACCTCATGGGGCGCAACCACGCCTTCCGTGATGATGACCTCCATGTCTTCTCTGTACCGGGTCCCCAATATTCATTACGTAGCCACCTGCGTGTATACCAACAACATCTATGCTCAGGCCATGAGAGGCTACGGCAATCCCCAGTCCACCTTTGTGATCGAGCAATCAATGGACCAACTGGCTGAAGAGGCCGGGATAGATCCTATGGAGTTCCGGCGGATCAATGCCAATGTGCCTGATGAAGTAACCCCAATGGGTCTGAAAATAACAACCTGCCCATTGGCTGAATGCCTTGATGAGGTTGAAAAGAAGCTCGACTGGAAAAACAAGCACGGCGCCGAGGGCGCCCGAGGGGTCGGCGTGGCGTCGTTTATCCACGTGGGCGGCGGGGCCCGCGTCTATCTTTCCGATGGGCAGGGGATCATCCTGAAAGCGGATGATGAAGGAAAGATCACCATGATAACCGGCGGCACGGACCAGGGCCAGGGATCTGAAACCATAATCCGGCAGATGGTCGCGGAGGCCACCGGATTCAGGCCCGATGACGTCAACATCTTCCTGGGCGATACGGATGTATGCCCGTGGGATGTGGGCACTCACGCCAGCCGCCACGCGTTCATAACCGGGCACGCCATACTCCTGGCAGCGGAAGACTTCAAAAGGAAGATCCTGGATCTTGCAGCCACATGGATGCAGAATCTCATCCAGGCCAATTTCAAGAGAAAGGCGCGGCGAGACCCGGATTTCGAGATCCCCCAGCTCGACTATGTTCCGCTCTCCAATCCTGACAATCTGGAAATTCAGAATGGCGCCGTCTTCCTGAAAGATGATCCTGAAAACAAACATCTCAGGTTGAAGGTGTCCCAAATTCTGCGCAAGGCCCACATGGTCGGCACAGGCAAGGGTGAGATGGTGATTTCCGAAGCTTTCTACGATCCACCCAATGAAATGCTGGATAGGGAAGGGAAGGGGAACCTGTCCTGCTGCTACACATTCGGAACTCACGGGGTCGAGGTGGAAGTGGACACGGAAACCGGCCAGGTCACCATACTCAAATACGTGGCCGCGCACGATGTGGGTCGAGCGATCAATCCCATGCTGGTTGACGGCCAGATCTTCGGCGCTTCCGTGATGGGGACCGGATACGGATTGACCGAAGAGATCCTGGTGCAGGACGGCCGTGTGATGAATCCTAATCTGCTCGATTACAAGATGCTCACAGCCAAAGACAAGATCCCAATGGAGTCGGTCATCATAGAGCCCATTGAGCCCACCGGCCCCTTCGGCGCCAAAGGGATCGGCGAACCCGCGTGCGTCCCGTCCGCCCCGGCAATCGCCAACGCTATCTACGATGCGGTCGGGGTCCGCATAAAAGACCTCCCCATCACCCCGGAAAAGATCCTCGCAGCGCTGAAAGAGAAGAAGGCCGGGGACTGAAAGAGGGATTCAACTCCTGAAGAACAATCCGGGGGAACCTTTTCTCGGTAGAAAAGGTTCCCCCGGACCCCTTCCCAAAGACTTCATGTTTGGCGGTACCCGATAGGGGTCGGCTGCCCGATGTCAAGAACTGACACGGCATGGCCGTGTCAGTCGCCTTACCCAATAGCAGGCAATGAAACAGTGACCAAGACCGGGGCAGGGCAGACGGCCTATTTATGGGTGCCCCGATCCCAAACAAATGGCCGGCATTTTAGGGGGTTGCAGCCGTAGGGGCGTAGCATGCTACGCCCTCTTAGCGCTTCACCGGGGACTTCGAAAGCGCGTCCAAGTAGCCGGCGGATGTGATTACTGTTGTATCCGGATCGAGTCCGGGCTACAGTAAGCCCAAAGGCAAAGGGAATAGCTGGATGCTCAAGGAGGGCGTCTCTAAACGCAACTTGGAATCAAATGCGGTCTGACGGCTCACCGGTCGCAGCGCGGCGCCCGGGTCAGTGAAATGAGCCAAAATCAGACTTGACCCCTCAATTGGAGCGTGTGGAAGATCAGGAATTACGTCGACGGCTTCAACCATCTTTTTTTGAGTGTGAAGTTCCGACGAGGAAATGGGGACGCTGTTCCGCCAACCAGTGCCCGTGCTTGGAGGCGATAATTAGGCGAGGAGATGGCTATCTGTGGATATCTGAGGAGGTTGTAGATTTCAGGAGCGACGCTCGCAGTCTCTCTGCACTGAAGCTCAAGCTCGTGATAATGCAAGCATCTGCTGCGGCCCGCGATACTAACTTGTTGATCGATCCTGCCGTATACAATGCTGTCCTTGTGTGTGAGCAGGGCGCAAAACGTAGGGGGATGGACCTCAATGTCTCCGGCGCGGAGGCCCGTCACTGGTGGAGAACGGGGCAAGTACCGCTCAGACCCACGCCAGTGAAGAAATGAGGTAGTAGGATTGACAGCTCGGAAGACAGTCCTTACCTAAACCTTGTCCTGAGCTGAATGCATACCCAGCCCCAGTCGTGGGTTCCTATGAACATACAGAGCTGTGTAAATGGCGACGAATGGCAGGCCCTCAATCCAGACTGGCCTGAAGGCTACCTCTGATACTCCTTAAGTGTGCCATCCGTCTCGTTGCTGTCGGGCGAAGAGTTCCAGCTTGCCTGTCCAAAGTGTGGGGGTCGCAACCTTATGAAGAAAGAGACCATCTTTCGCTTCTTCAGGGCTCTTTCAATAGGCGTGCGTCAAATTAGTGCATAACCCTTACCAGGCACTTTCTCGCCGGGGTCTGCGTAATGTCATAGGGCATGAGTGATGCTATCAAGCGGATTGAATATCAAACTCAACCGTGAAAGTCCCGTCCTCGCTGGACCCGAATTAACCTTTCTGTGACACTGGTATTGTCTAAGCCCGAACTGTCTCGACTAGCAGATCAGATCTTCAGGCTATGTCTCGTCAGCACGGAGTTCACGCGCGTAAGGCCTCTTCGATGGCAAGAGCTTGATCTTCACTTTTTGCTGTTAGGACATGGTTCCCCTTTGAGGACGTCTCAGGTTTAAACGTAATGACCTTTCCGCTTCTCGTGAGCTCCGTAATGCTCTTCGTTTTCCCTTTTGTTGACAAAGGCCCTCGAGCTGCAAAATTCCAGACGACGGCAGCGACCGATGCTCCACCGAGGGTTACTAATGGCTCTATCATCGCGTCTATAGCGTTTGTCGTCAACTCTCTCACTATCGCAAATCCCACAACGAACACGATTACTATGGAAAGAATGCTCGGTCTAGCATTGCCCATCAATTCAAACGAGCCATCGCGAATTTCGATAGAGCCTTTGCCGAGTATACCGTGCCCATCTCTCTGCCAGGCAGTTCCAAATCCTATTTCGTACGTCATGAGAACCTCCTCGGTTTGCGTGATTAATGGGAATAATCGTCCGCCGTGGCTTTGGCGGGAACGATTTTGCAGCCTTATGAATGCTGATTTTGGGGGATCACTGACCAGCAGTCCGGTGATTCTACAGGATCAGATTGCCACCGCCGCTTCTCTGGCAGTAACCCAAGGGCGCCGCCCCCACCATATCTGATAGCAATAGCTCTGTTTTCAGCATTCAAACATACTACTCCCTCAAACGTGAAGTCAAGTTCAATCTTGTGTTGGGGTCA
>Ga0190283_1000123_pt1 | contig 42652 bp, 45 predicted proteins | sample 48691801_MG_FD_161669 | JGI IMG/M metagenome (GOLD analysis project Ga0190283, IMG submission 161669) | Hydrothermal vent microbial mat bacterial communities from Southern Trench, Guaymas Basin, Mexico - 4869-18-0-1_MG | ecosystem: Environmental > Aquatic > Marine > Hydrothermal vents >...
AAATACTACAAACTTAGGCGCTAAACAAATACTACAAACTTAGGCGCTAAACAAATACTACAAACTTAGGCGCTAAACAAATACTACAACCTACTACAAACTTAGGCGCTAAACAAATACTACAAACTTAGGCGCTAAAGCACCTACTACAAACTTAGGTCGTTTATCCGCGTAATTCGTTGTACTTACTTAACCGTGAAAACGGGAATGCGCCCGTTCAGAGTTTGTAGTAGGCGATTCATCGCCTAAGCCTCTGAAAAATAATGATAAATAACCTACGACAAACGGCCCACTATCCTTAACATTGACGTTCTACAGTGGTTCCCACGTTCACAAAGGAACCCATTCTTTGGACTCCGGCCGGCCAAACTAAAGTTTGGACTCCGGCTTATATCTACACGGTGCTTTTTTAACAAGCGCCTTAAAATCCTCCGTCAAAATAGCGAGGAGGTTAGTTTCATCCACGTCCAAGGCCACCCACGCATTGGCCCCCGTTTTGGCACCATGCCGATCATCAAACAGTGTTTGCCCGGTTGAGTACAATCCTTGTGTCTCTACACGAACTTGGGCGCGACGAAATTGAAGCGTTTCGGGATAGAATAAATAAGCCAGTGTACTGGCATCATGCACGATAAAACGAATTTTTCCGTCGGTTGCTCTGAACATCTGGGCAGTTTTAAACATAAACTCACTGAGTTGATTGATAAATAGAGCGAGTTCACTTTGGGGAGCCACGGCAAGGATCGCATTCGCTTGCGCTTTGCCGAACAGAATTTGATGCGTTATGTCAAGCGGCATCACCACAATGTCATCCCGACTCGCAAACACTTTAGCCGCCGCTTCGGGATTACAATAGATGTTAAATTCCGCGTGAGAGCTAATATTTCCCCGGCGATGAAAGGCTCCGCCCATAATAACGACTTCCTTAGCTTTGGCGAGAATGCCAGGACTTTTTTCTTCAGCCGCCGCGAGGTTGGTTAAAGGCCCTATCGCAACCAGCGTAATTTCACCAGGCGCAGTCTTGAGCTTCTCAATAATGATGTCGTCAGCACGGCGAGCTTCGTCGAAGTTGTGAGGAGGTTTAGGCAACGTTTGTGACAAGTTACCCATGCCGTCGGCACCGTGAATATGCGGTGCTCCTTTACACTTCCGCTCCTTGAGTGGCACCGAGCGTCCCACTTCTACTGCGTCAAAACCGCCCAGGGTGAGGATTTTACTGGCATTAGCGAAGGTGTACTTACTTTGCACATTCCCTTCCACCGTGGTAACGGCCACGATTTCGGCAACGCGTTGTTTAGCCAAGCTTTGTAGCCACAACAAGGCAAACACGTCATCACCACCCGGATCGGTATCCAAAAGGATTTTGATGGGCGGCCGCTTATCGGGCGTGTCACCAGCTTGGGTTGCCAAAGCGGTTAGACTTAGCATGATACCTGTTAGGATGAATAAAATAGATCGCATGAGTTCATGACTCATATCAGTTTTCTCCATTGTGGATGATTAAGCGCGTCTAACTCAAAGAAATCAGATTTCTTGAAGAAATCAGATTTCTGGCCTAAACCGCCAAGTAATCGCATTACTTGGAGGCTTTATTATAGGGCCATACTTTAATTTGACAACATCCAAAGAAATCAGATTTCTTGAAGAAATCTGATTTGATTTCTCACCTAGCTCAAGAAATCCGATTTTTTGGAAAAATAGGATTTCTATGCAACCTTTAGTTTGACAGCATTCAAAGTGTTTTATGGCCCACAAATCAGATTGCTCAAATAGCCACGCAAAATTTGTCAAAGAAATCCGATTTTTTGGAAAAATCGGATTTCTATGCAACATCCGGAGTCCAAGATTTATCTTGGACGTCTAACTGTCCTCACTCCAAGATTTATCTTGGACGTCTATCCACTCAAAGAAATCCGATTTTTTGGAAAAATAGGATTTCTATGCAACCTTTAGTTTGACAACATTCAAAGTGTTTTATGGCCCACAAATCAGATTGCTTAAATAGCCACGCAAAATTTGTCAAATAAATCCGATTTTTTGGAAAAATCGGATTTCTCACATAGAATTTCTTGTCTGAAAGTTTTCGTTTCAATTTCTTAATGCCCTGAGATATCCACGTATTTGAACACGTTGCCGTTTCACCCGCGATAATGATTTCTCGTTGACACTGATGGCATTGTTGAGAGGCACCTCTGCGGCGCTTTCCTAATACTGAGTGAATTTCCAATGAGGTTATTTCGGAAATGGATATTTCGTTGCCTACGGTTGTATAAATTGATTATAGTAGGACGGTTTCTTGGGTTCAAATAACAAATAATAAGTATCGGTATCAAGTAAGAAAGGAGTAGGCATTTTTGAACGCTCCTAAGTCGATGCCTTTTCAAAGAACATTCCTTCAGGGAGTGCTTCGAGTAAACGGGAACGCTGTGCCTCAGAAAAAGGTGCTAATCTCGCTTTCACCTGTTCCACTGTTTCCAGTAACTCGGTGTCTGTACCCTTATTGATGTATCCATCCACACCCAGATTGATTAACTTTTTCAGCAAAGGGGGTACTTGATAATTGGTATAAACAATCACCTCGACATACGGATCGAGGCGTCTAATGCCTTCAAGCACTTGATCTCCCGAAATATAGGGTAATTGGAGCTCCAACAGAATCAGATCGAATGGGTGCTTTTCCAATTGAGCCAGTGCCGATTTGCCATCGGTTTGCCACACCACATCAATTTGTTCCGATTCCAATGTTTTTTTTAGCCGTGTCCCGATATTTTCTTCCTTTTCGTTTGTAGTAGGCGATTTATCGCCTAAGCGTTTTTCGTTTGTAGTAGGCGATTCATCGCCTAAGCGTTCAAAGTTCATAGTTCGTAGTAGGCGATTTATCGCCTAACCGTTTTTCGTTTGTAATGCGAATTACGAGTTAAATTGAATCTTATAAAATCAATAACTTATAAAAACATTGTCATTAACAGTTATTTTATAATTCCTTATTCATTATACATTTTTCATTTTTCATTTTTCATTCGCATTTGTAGTAGGCGATTTATCGCCTAACGACGCTCGCTAATCTGGATCAGGCCGCAACAACGGTACTGGCAACACCGGCAATGATTCACGCAGTTTGATCGGCCAAACTTCACAATCTGGCCGTTGATAAGTTCTACTAACCATCGCCAAGTAATCTGTTTTCGGTAAACCCACTAAAGGTATCCTCGCACCCTGTCGTAGTAAGTCAATTTCCACTAAATGGACATCCGAGTCATAGAAATGAAACAATTTATTATTGTACTGTTTATTGCTAGGCGATAGCAATTCAATCACGGTCACCAATTCATCACCTTCAATTCGTTTAACATAAATACTAGTGAGGCGAGTTGGGAACGGTTCTGGGAACTTTAAGTGCAACGGTGCCGGTGCTATCGCGGCCGCTGTCGCCGTATTTTCTGCAACGACTGTATCGCCATTATCCATTAAATTATCCCATTCCGTTTCAGTAACCGCTACATCAGGCACGGCACTGATGGGATTATGGTTGTGATCATCAATCACCAGTTTAGTTTCCAATTCAGCGACATATCGCGGTGGCAACCGTGACGATATTTGTTCACGAAATAGACTTTTCAAGGTATTATGAACATCAGCCCATAAACTAGGCGATTCAAGATAGGGATCCATACCGGGGAAAGGTGAATGGGGCATGGTATTTTTCTCCAATCGTTTTATCAGTGTGGGTTTCACCTCGCGGTGATTTCGTATCGCGCTTGGGTGTTTAAGCTACCACGGCTTAAAGAAATCCGATTTCTTCAAGAAATCGGATTTCTGGCCGACAATAGCATCACTTGGAAACTTCATTATAGGGCCATACTTTAGTTTGACAACATTCAAATTATTTTATGGCCCACAAACCATAAGGCCCAAATAGCCACGCAAAAATTGTCAAAGTGTCAAAGAAATCCGATTTTTTGGAAAAATCGGATTTCTATGCAACCTTTAGTTTGACAACATTCAAAAGATTTTATGGCCCACAAATCAGATTGCTCAAATAGCCACGCAAAATTTGTCAACTAACATTATCAACAAGGCTTTACAAAAATGTTTTTATTCCTAACGGGGCTTTTGTTTACAGATATACTTATGCACCTTCTTAAAAAAAAAGTGCAATGGCCTTCTTATATAGCAGATATTTTAGTCAAAAAAATAAATCCGAGTTATCGAACTTGATTCAGATTTTAGGCAAAAAAAAACCGCCAAGGTTTAGAAACCTTAGCGGCTTTTTCCAGTCAAAGAAATCCGAAGAAATCCGATTTCTTGAAGAAATCGGATTTCTCACCTGGCTAGATCAAGAAATCCGATTTTTTGGAAAATCGGATTTCTCAAACCTTTAGTTTGACAGCATTCAAAGTGTTTTATGGCCCACAACTCATAAGGCCCAAATAGCCACGCATTTATCAAAGAAATCCGATTTCTTGAAAAAATTGGATTTCTATGCAGCCCAACTGTAGGAATGATGGGTTTCGCACAATGCTCTACCCATCTACGCACGCACACTGGTTAGTCTTAAAAGCAGTGCTTTATAACACCCCAAACACTAGCTATGGACAGCCCGCAAGTAAAAGCTGCTGTACCAACGGCTGCTGTACAAGCTGCTGTTGCAACTCCAGCCGTGCAACCAGGACAAGTGATTGTCGTACCGCACGCTGCTACAGCTGTTCCGAGGGCAGTTGGACAAGCAGAAGCTCCAAGCCAACTAACGCTGAGATGTACGCCACAGAACGTAATGTCTTTGGCATTAGCCATCGGAGAGAGAGCCAAAGTTATTGCCAACGCTAAAGCCGTTGCATAACGGGTGTATTTTGAACGTTTCATAAGTATTATCCTCAGTTGAGTTTAGAAACCTTGGCGGTTTTTATAAGTCAAACAGTTGTTTAGACAAGCCCATACTTTAAATTTAAAACACCGCCGCTACATTTCACGAGTGATCCAATATAGAGTCATTATCTCATTGGTGCCACAACTCGTGACAATATCTCCAAAAAACCTTGTATGACTTTTACATTGACTAGATACTTTAAAAAAGCTCAAAACCTCTCACGAATGTTCCGATATAAATCCATCATAGCATTGGTATCTGAACTCGTGACAAACATATTTATTTATCGTTGTGACATATCAGACTGATCCGATATAAATTCATTATCTCATTGGTATCCGAACTCGTGACAAAAACAAATATCTCCCTTACCACCTATCAGTTTTCAAATCCTCAACACAGAGAGGAACTACACGGAGTTTCACAGAGATTTCCGTTAAGAGATGGCTCTGTGTGACTCTGTGGTTCTGAAGTGAACTCCGTGTTAAATAATGACTTTTACAAACTGATAGGTGGTAAAAACTATCTCCAAAAAACCTTGTATGATTTTTACATTGACTATATACTATTAAAAAGTACGCGCTAATCATCTCAATGTTGGTTCCCACATTCTACGTGGGAACCCATTCATGGACGCTCCGCGTGAGGCCGGCATTAATTAGAAACCAGTACAACTCATTTTGCAGTTGAGGAAATTCAATTTAATACATGACGGTTGGAGCATTGCGATGGGGTTGTATGGCGAACCCGGCATTCCCCGGCAGAACAGGTTGTCTACCGAAGGACTAGAATGGCTCAGGCGGCATAAAGGAGAAGATTCTTCCTGACAAATCTCTTCTAAACACTGAATCAGACAAGTGCGAAAGACGAGGTTATCAGAAGCAAAAGTGGGTGTGGCCGAGGTAAGTAAAGCGATACCAAGCGATATCGTTAAAAAACCTGTTTTACTCAGTGACTTCAGTTTCATAATTAACTGACTCCTTTAGCATTTTAGACGAGGTTGTCAACTTCGTCTGGCTGGAAAAAAACAACGTTTGACAAGGGCCATACTTTAGTTTGACAACATTCAAAGTGTTTTATGGCCCACAAATCATAAGGCCCAAATAGCCACGCAAAAATTGTGAAATAAATCCTATTTTTTGGAAAAATCGGATTTATTAAGTACCCGTGCAGGTATTTAAAAAGAATAAATATAACAAAAACAACAACTTTCGTATAAAAAATTCCTTTAAACTCTTGCACGGGTACTTAGCTGAACAGATATCGTAGGTTGGTTCGACAAAAGGAAGTCCAACAAATGTTGGAGTTCAAAAATGAACGAAAACCTACGCGCTTGGCTTGTTACTTACATCTTTGAGCCACAGATTTTATGAAGCTAGAGCTTCCTTCTTTAAGGATATAATTAAAAATATCACGCCAATTTTTGAGGAAAGTGCCAGCAAAACCCGAACAGCCGGAAGGTCTACAGCTACATGGGTTTTTTCTGTTTGCATCTACACATTTTATCATGGCTTCAAGGACGGAAACATCAGATGCAAGCGCGGGTACCAGCGAACCGAAGTAATACTGGTTTCTGCCATCGACAGCACTACAGAAACCAACATAGGCATACGCAGAAGATGAAAGCACCATGTTGTATCCAATACATACAAGTAGAAAAAGCGTTGTTTTCCATTTCATGTTCATAAAATAGTTTTCCTCAAATGTCAGATGGTAGAACATTGTGAACCCAATCAGTTTATGCTCAATAATGAATGAAATTTAGCTTTGTTCTACCAACCCATCACTTATTTCAAGTAAAAAAAACGATTTGGTTCCCACGTTTTACCTCAATGCCATTAAGTTAAGGAACTCTTTGATTTTGCTATATTTTTTTTGTTAAAACGCCCGATCGTGCCATATTTTTATCTAGGGGTGGGGTCCTAAGTCATTGTTTTTATTGAAAGTAAAAAATCGGGTACCCCACCCTAACACACACAAAAACTGACTAAAAATCAATAGGTTAGATATTAACTTAATGGCATTGACGTTTTACCTGGGAACCCCCTTTTTGAAGAACGCTCTGCGCCCGGTAAACCGCAGTTCTAAATAAAAACGACTGCTGTTGCTGCGGTTTCCAACAGCATGTTACACCTATGAAAAATTAAAACACCGTCGTTACATTTCACGAGTGATCCGATATAAATTCATTATCTCATTAGTGCCACAACTTGTGACAAAGGTGACTTTTTGTTTTCGAGTAACACGATATAAATCCATCATAGCATTGCTATCTGAACTCGTGACTACAAGGATTGTATATAAGAAAGGATTTTTAGAAACGAGCCGATTTTTATTTTATGCTTTAAGTTATCATAGCATTGGCACCTGAACTCGTGACTACAAGGATTGTATATTTTTGATTTTATGCTTTAAGCCTTCATAGCATCTGTGTCTGAACTTGTAACTACAAGGATTGTATATAAGAAAGGATTTTTAGAAATGAGCCGATTTTGATTTGATGCTTTAAGTCATCATAGTATTGGTGTCTGAACTCGTGACTACAAGGATTGTATATAATAAGGGATTTTGGAAACGAGCAGATTTTGATTTCATGCTTTAAGCCATCATACCATTGGTGTCTGAACTCGTGACAAAAAAATCTCTCCCTTACCACCTATCCGTTTTCAAATATTCAACACAGAGAACACGGAGTTACACGGAGTTTCACAGAGATTTCCGTATTGATATGACTCGGTGTGACTCTGTGGTTCTCTGTGAACTCTGTGTTGAAAAATAATCTATTCAACACCGAGAACACCGAGTTACACGGAGTTTCACAGAGATTTCCGTATTGATATGACTCGGTGTGACTCTGTGGTTCTCTGTGAACTCTGTGTTGAAATATAAGCACCACGCACCAAGCAAGGTAACTTTAAGACGAGCGATCTCTTTTCAATACCAGTGTAAATCAGTCTCAGCAACTCGTGACAAATCGTGGACGCAGTCCAAGTTTTATGAGCGATACTGTTTATGATGATAATAACTAATAACCAATTAACAATGACTAATGACCAATTGAGTTTTCATAAATGTCACGACGTCGTCACGATGTGTTAGTCTATAAATAGACTTCAAACGGACAAAATTTCGGAGCTTAAGAGGGCAATCACAAGGGATTGTCCCTACATGCGAAATAAGGTTTGTGGGCCATACCGCGCGCAAGCTGGTTGCAAAAAAGCGAAAAGTTGACCGTGTGCAGTAAACAACGCCCGCCAACGGTTTTGTTGGGTGGATAACGCGCTATGTTCCGCCCGACGTGTTAACGGTTTTGGTGGGCGGATGACGCACGGCGTTTCACCCGACGTGGCTAGACTTCAAACGGACAAAATTTCGGAGTTTCGAGAGTCCCGACAAGCTTAAGAGGGCAATCACAAGGGATTGTCCCTACATGCGAGAGACGGTTTGTGGGCCATACTACGCGCAAGCAGGTTGCAAAAAAACGAAAAGTTGACCGTGTGCAGTAAACAACGCCAACGGTTTTGCTGGGTGGATAACGCGCTATGTTCCGCCCGACGTGTTAACGGTTTTGGTGGGCGGATGACGCACGGCGTTTCACCCGACGTGGCTATACTTCAAACGGACAAAATTTCGGAGTTTCGATAGCCCCGACAAACTAACGAGGGCAATCACAAGGAATTGGCCCTACATGCGAGAGACGATTTGTGGGCCATACCTACGCGCAAGCAGGTTGCAAAAAAACCGAAAACTTGACCGTGTGCAATAAACAACGCCAACGGTTTTGTTGGATGGATAACGCGCTATGTTCCGCCCGACGTGACTCAAATTGTGTTAACGGTTTTGGTGGGTGGATGACGTGCGGCGTTTCACCTGACGTGGCTAGACTTCAAACGGCCAAAAATTTTAATTTTCGAGAGTTCCGACATAAAGAAGGGCAATCATAAGGAATTGGCCCTACATGCGAGAGACGGTTTGTGGGCCATACTGCGTGCCAGCTTGGTACAAAAAACCCGAAAAGTTGACCGTGTGCTGTCTAAAAACGCGCCAACAGTTTTGTTGGATGGATAACGCGCTATCTACATAATTATCCAACCCCGATAGGGGTTGAATTTTAAGAGCAAGAGGTGAAACCTGGGGTATGCGGAAAAATACGTCAACCCTGAAGGGGTTGAATGTAAATAGGGGTTTTGTATTTAACCAAATCGGGAAATGCTATATGCCCACGTTGAGTCTATAAATATTTGCAATATGCAAAAAACATTTTCAACAAAACTTGGTTATTTGCAAAATGACAATTCAAATTATTTTGGCATGGTAAGATGATTTAATATAACCTGATGATCAAGTTTTCCACTACCGCCAGTAACGATGGATCATGGCTCAAAGCTCAACGGCGTATCATGGCACTCGCCCATCGCGCCGTAGGGAGTTAGTCTGCTTTAGCAGACTTGAGCTTTTAGCATGGGGATTTATCCCCATGCTAAAAAACTTGATCATTGAGTAAAAATCAATCATACCCGCGACTTAAACAACATTAGGAACAATGGTATGCCTAACGATGATAAAAAGACAACCTGTATCAGAGAAGCGATTGTTTTATTTGAACTTGACTATCCCTGTGATTCTTGTGTATGGCGTGTGCTATTACCTAACTACAAGCCGCATCTTGACGAAAATGATCCACTAGAGAGGGGTATTCAAAAGGTTTTTCAAGAGACACCAGCCGATGTCGCAAAGGCAGCGATTGATGAAGATGTTCAAATGACAGAACAAGGTAAAGCATCGACCGAAATTGACCAAGTTCTAACAAAGCGGCTCAATAGAAGCACAAGGCTTACTCTTGAGGATGTTCTTGCAATAGTCCGAAATGAGCCAACCCAATTAGAGAATGTTAAGGCAATCACTCTGGCTCGCTGGCAAAATATGAAGGCCATCGCTAAGGCGGTAAACCAACGTCTGTTAGAATGTCAGAAGCAGGTGGAGCGCGAGACTGGAAAACGCCCTAATCTTTCCGAGTGCCAGTGCCTATTAATATTACGATTAAGGATTGAATTGGATTTGAATTACAACGCCATTGGTGCCATTATTGGCAAAACAGAACAAGCCACACGTCAAGCTGCCCACAGATGCTACCTAAAAATGCGGCCATATTTTAAAAGGTGTCTGTCACGAGTTCATTGAATAATGATACTCTTAAATAAAACCGAAGGAGAAGAGTATGCAAACTCACGAAGAACTGATGACTGAACAAGAATTTGATGTTTTTTGGAACATCTTAGGCGGAGAACCGGCCCCCGCCAATGCGAATCCCAACCTAGTGACCGAAGCCAACGCGTTTCGTGGCGGATTACTTGCCGCGCTGCAAACGCCACCACCAAAGCGGATCAAATTGGGCCAATGGTTACAGGGACAATTTGCTGAGGCCATTGCAGCGGGCTGGTTGCCATTAAAAGAAAATTTTCGCAAACCTATTCCGGCTTTTAAGTCAGGTGTGGTAATTAAACGCTCCAAGCGAATTCACTTAGATAAAGATCAAATGGTGGTTCTCATTATTAAATTAGAAGAACTTGAAAATCAACAACTTAAATTAATCTTCAGGGTTACGGTCACGGACGAACCAGACGAACCGGATTGTTTACCACCAACGCTTAAATTGACTGTCACCAATCAATCTGCCCAAGTGTATGAAGTGAAGGCTGGCGATCATCACGATTACCTAGAACAAGAATGGCGATTTGAAATTGGCGAACAATTTAGGGTGACACTCGCCTTAAATGATATTGAAATAACCGAATATTTTGCAGTTTGAAGCACTTTTGGGACTAACAATACTGTGAAGTTACTGACGAAACCTTAGATATTCGGGTAGTCCTGCACAGAGTAGTGATAAACAATTATTGGACATTTAGAAACCAAGTTTTTTCAATAAACTTGGTTTCTCCGAACGAATTTATGCCGGACTACCGATCTTGGTTTGTCCAGACTAAAACTATTTGGAAAATAGTGAGTAACGATCATGACCAAATTAGTCAAGCTTAAAATTGATGAAGGTAACTTTGAAGTTGGCTTTAAAGTGACCGTGGAAATTGGTGAAGATGGCAAACCTTATGACACAGAATTTAAAGGCCGATTGCCATCATACCCAACTATTCCTAATGATTATCAAGGTTGGCGGACAAACTATCTAACACTAGAAGATTCTTGGTGTGGCCCTGTTATTAGTGGTGCAAAAGCTGGCAGTAAGAAAGAGGAAACTATACAACTTCTTGAATTAGCCACAGACTCGGCAACAAGTTTTCACTCTAATTTCACCAATTGGCTCAATTCTACAGATGATAAGGAATTCCAATTTTTTAAGAGTAAGTTATGCCAAAAATTAGGAGATGAATCCACCGAGATTAGAGTTATCATTCAGACTGAGGACACCCTGCTGAAAAAACTGCCGTGGCATGAATGGGATTTGTTTGCAGACCGATACACCAATGCGGAAGTCGCGGTGGGCGCGACGGAGTTTGAAAAACCCATCTTACCTGGCAAATCAGACATATTGAAAATTTTAGTCATTTTAGGCAATAGCGAAGGCATTGATACTGGCCCAGATCGCCAAACGTTAGAGGATATCAGATCATCACAAGTTGATATAAATTTTCTCGTTGAACCAAATAAGACCGAGATTAGCAATGAACTATGGAAAAATAAGTGGAACATTCTCTGTTTTTCTGGGCATAGTTCTAGTCAAGATAAAACAGGTCAGATATTTATTAATCGCACCGATAGCTTAACCATTCAAGAATTAAAATATGGTTTAAAAAAAGCGATTGATCGCGGCGGACTGCAATTGGCGATTTTCAATTCTTGTGATGGCTTGAAATTAGCCGAGGACTTAGCGGATTTAAACATCCCGCAGGTCATTTTGATGCGCGAACCGGTGATGGATAAAGTGGCTCATGCGTTTTTGACAGGTTTTCTCGATGAGTTTTCTAAGGGTGAGTCTCTGTATTTAGCGGTGCGCCATGCACGGGAACGGCTCATTGAACTTGGTTATGACAACGAATTTCCGGGGTGCAGTTGGTTACCGGTTATTTTTCAAAATCCAGCAGTCAAACCACCCACTTGGAAGGAGTTAAAAGGATTGCCTAAACCGCCTAATCCTTATCGCGGTTTGTCTCCGTTCCGTGAAGAGGATAGTGAGTATTTTTTTTGGCGAGAAAACGTTATCCTATCTTTGCAGAATCGAGTTGAAAAACAAAATGTTGTCATGGTATTAGGTGCGAGTGGTAGTGGTAAATCGTCCATCGTTTATGCCGGATTACTACCCCGTTTACGTCAACAAAAACAATGGCTGATTGCCCAGTTTCGCCCTCAATCTAATCCATTTTATCAACTGGCTCAGGCGTTAGTGCCGCTGCTCCATAGCGATAAGCAAACCCAACGTCAAGAATTGACTGCCGTTGCCAAAGCACTTTACGACGGGCAAAAAAACTTGTCCCAAACGGTGCAAGACATCGCTCAAATTCACGCCAATCAACAATTATTACTCATTGTCGATCAGTTTGAAACACTTTATACCTTAAATCCTATAGAGGTACAACACCGCTTTATTGAGCAATTGCTACAAGCGGTGGCAGTGGAATCGCAACAGGCGGTTGGAAATTTACCAGCGTTCACCTTACTCATCACCCTGCGGGCCGACTTCGTGTCGCAGGCAATCACTGATGCCCCGTTTGCTGACGTTTTAAACAATTATCCGCCCATCATATTGGGGCCGATGGCAGAGGCCGGACTCAAAGCCGCTCTCGAAAAACCCGCTGAAAAGCAGGGCGTGACAATTGAGGCCGGTTTAACAGAGCGCATTCTGCAAGATTTAGGACAAGCACCGGGTAATTTATCATTACTGGAATTAACCCTCGCTCAGTTATGGAAACGCATCTGCAACTACATAATCAGACATAAAGATTACGACGCGATTGGTGGCATCAAACAAGCTATAGCCAGATATGCCAACGATTTTTATGACACGTTGAACCCAAAAGAACAAGCAACCCTACGCCGTATTATGCTGCAATTAGTCCGGCCGGGTGAAGGTACGGATGACACTCGCCAAATAGCCACTCGCCATCAAATAGGAGAAGAACAGTGGCACTTAGTCATCCGTTTGGCTGATAAACGATTGGTAGTCACTGGACGGGATAAGGATGCCAAACAAGACACGGTTGAGTTAGTCCATGAAGCTTTGATTCATCACTGGCAATTGCTAAAAGATTGGATCAATCAAAACCGCGAGGCTTTGAGAATAAAGCACGAGATAGAAACGGCCGCCAAAGACTGGGAAGCGCATGGCAAGTCTAAACATTATCTCCTGCAAGGCCCCAAATTAAACCTCGCCAAGGACTACCTTAATAATTATGCTGCTGACAAAGTACCACTCTCGGAATTGGCTCAAGCGTTTGTCCAGACAAGTATCAAATATAGACAACGCTATCGCCTGATTGGTATAGTGACAGCAGTGATTTTTCTGTTGGCGTGGATTGCTTGTGTCAATGAACAAATAGCAGAATAACAACGAAGAGAAGCTGAACGACAGAAAGAGGCCGCTGAAAAATGTGAGCAAGCGGCTAAAGAATTAAAAATCAAGAATCATTATGCTTTATCCGTTTATCTGCCCGTAATCCGTTGTACTCAACCGAACCGTGAAAATGGAATGCGCCCCGTTTGCCAGTCTCTTGAAATGTGGGCCATTTCCTCGTCCAATCAGGCTCAACTTCTTGTCCGGCAAAATTGGGCATCCGCTGTCCGGTTTGCCAGTCTCTTGAAATATGGGCCATTTCATCGTCCAATCAGGAGCAACTTTTTGTCCGGAAAAATTGGGCATCCGCTGTCCGGTTTGTTTTATCCGTTTATCTGCCCGTAATCCGTTGTACTCAACCGAACCGTAAAAATGGGAATGCGCCCGACGGGCACATAGTAGGCTTTAGCCTACTTGAGCTTTTTTCCTTAAGGACTTATCCCCAAGCAAATTATCAGAAAATTTCTGGACGGGTACTTTTGCAGAATCGAGTTGAAAAACAAAAATTGTCAAAGAAATCCAAAATAAATCCGATTTTTTAAAAAATCGGATTTCTCACCTAGCTCAAGAAATCTTTTTGGAAAAATCTGATTTCTATGCAACCTTTAGTTTGACAGCATTCAAAGTGTTTTATGGCCCACAAATCAGGTTGCCCAAATAGCTACGCAAAAATTTTCAAAGAAATCCGATTTTTTGGAAAACTCGGATTTCTATGCAACCTTTAGTTTGATAGCATTCAAAGTGTTTTATGGCCCACAAATCAGGTTGCCCAAGTAGCTACGCAAAAATTGTCAAAACTCAAAAGAAATCCGCTTTTTTGGAAAAATCGGATTTCTCACCTAGCTCAGAAATCCGATTTTTTGGAAAAATCTGATTTCTATGCAAGCCTTAGTTTGACAGCATTCAAAGTGTTTTATGGCCCACAAATCAGGTTGCCCAAGTAGCTACGCAAAAATTGTCAAAACTCAAAAGAAATCCGATTTTTTGGAAAAATCGGATTTCTATGCAACAATCAATCAAAAATTTTCTCAAATTTGTTTTATAATAAAACTTCTTTAACACTTAAATCGGAGTTAAGCAACGATGACTAAAAAACTAATTGCCGCCATACAGTGGGGATTGAAGTTGCAGATGGCTGATAGTGGCAGCCATTGGAGTTATGAAGGGGAAAGCGGGCCAGGCTATTGGCACTGTTTGTCGGAGGACTATGCATTGTGTAGCCGCGGTCAACAACAAGCACCGATTGATATTACCGAAAGCATTAAAGCTGACTTACCGCCACTGATGTTTGATTACCGTCCGTTTCCGCTGATCATTGAAAACAATGGGCATACCATTCAAGTCACTGCTGATAAAGCGGGTAGTTTGAAAATAGGTGACAATGCCTATCAATTGCTGCAATTCCATTTCCACACGCCCAGCGAGGAGGCGATTCATGGCAAACGGACTGACATGGTGATACATCTGGTACACCAAAATAGCCAAGGTGAGTTAGCAGTGGTTGCGCTTCTGTTAAAAACCGGCGACACGACTAACCCGTTTATTGAAACGTTGTGGAACGTGATGCCGAAAACGCCGGGCAAACCTGAACAGCATGATGTGCAAATCGATATCAACCGATTGTTGCCGACGGGTAAAAATCATTATTATACCTTTGCCGGCTCATTAACCACGCCGCCTTGCAGTGAAGGAGTTAAATGGTTGGTACTCAAACAAATGGGCACCATTTCGCCCAAACAATTGGCACAATATCATGAGGTGTATACTGAAAATGCCCGCCCATTACAACCTTTGAATGGTCGCCAAGTGCTTTCTTCCAATTAATTGGTGAAACCACGCAAAGGGATTAGTTGGTTATGTATACTGCAAACGGTTTAGAATTGGACTTTTATGTTTTAATAAATTTTGTCTATGAAATCCAACCCCGATAGGGGTTGAATGTGAATAGCCCCAGGTGAAACCTGGGGGATAATTAACACCCCAAACAACCCCGATAGGGGTTGAATGAGAACAGGCTTTTTTGTATTTAATCAAATCGGGAAATGCTATAAAACCATGCTTTGTTATACTGTGAGCGGGTGAAATTTAGACTTTAGGCAACTCCAAATAAATAAAATAGCCACTCAGAAAAATTTACCCACTCAGAAAAATTTGCTGTTGTGTCGTGTAGACGTTTTTTTCTAAAAAAAATGGGTATATTATATTAATTTTTGTGAGTTGCCTTAGACTTTTTTCAGACTGTTGTTTCGTTCATTATGAACTCTTGAACGAAACATAAAAGTCCAAATCTAAGCCGTGTGCAGTATATCTCGCGTAAGCATTTACTGCGTTTCACATTCAACCCCTACGGGGTTGGGGGCCTTCTTCGGCCATCCCCCAGGTTTCACCTGGGGCTATTCAAATTCAACCCTTTCAGGGTTGTGCAAGTCATAGCCATCTACTCAACACAAGGTTTTGAAAGCTTTGGCAGTAAAGACACTGAAGTTGTTGACAATACGCTAAATATTCGTATCTCAACACAACCCATTTGGGGCCAATAAAAATATCAAAGTACTGACTACCTATCAGTTTGTCAAAACGAGGATAAACGGCGTGTGCGTTCCTTCGTTCCAGGTGTACTTGCACGATGGCGTTCCTTCGTTCCAAGCATACTTGCACAAAGGTGGGCGATTTTCGCTATGACTACTTTATCCTTAATATTCAATGAGTTATAAAAAACTGATAGGTGGTAAGAGGAACATTCAAAAAAAGTTGGGAACGAGCGTAACTAATTGATTTATACTGCACACCTGTATAAGTTGCGTTTTTTGAAAACACACCCCCGGCCCTAATGGCACTTAAGCATTAGGAGTCGGCCTGTTTTAACTTGGCGGGCTGACCGATCGTTTGGATTCCGGCCGCCCAAACTAAAGTTTGGACGACTGCCAAACTAAAGTTTGGACTCCTGCTAAACTACAATCAGCTATGACTTTTGAAGAACTCAACTTGACTCAAAATCCGTTTGAGTTGATTAGTCCTTCGCTGGCATTTCAAAGCGAAGCACCAGTATTTTGGGCTGGCATGAAAACCCAAAAGAAACAACTCGAAAACACTTATCTCAACGCCGCTAGGCATCGTAATTTAATACTCAATTGGGGGCCTTTTGGTGCGGGTAAAACTCATGCGGCCTTCTATTTAAAAAATCAACCGATTCTCAAACCGAATGTTGAGTTGATAACGGTTTATGTTAGAACCCCGCTGGAAAATGGTGATGCGATTCAGCAACTTATCGAAAATATCATAGACGATCTGTCTTTCACCAAACTCAAAGAAATTATCAAGGCTCGCATTGCTGAACTCGGCGAATCTCAATTGTTTAATCTCATTAGTGCTTCTATCAAAAGTGAGGCGTATGCGTTAGCTATCATGAAGTTAGGTCATTCAGAACTGAAACTGGACGATTTCATGTATCGATATATCTATGGCAATGTCACTCGAACTGAATTAAAAAAATTCCAGTTGCCTCGTGCTTTAAACACCGAAGCCGACTACTTGAAGTTTTTGGCCGGACTGATTGCCAGTTTCACAGCGGGAAAGACATTGACGAGAGTGGTTTTGTGGATAGATGAACTGGAAAATTTGCTGTACTATAGTAACATTCCTACATTTTTATACCATTATTGTTAATTAGAGATTGGAAAATAAAATCTCTAGTTTCTTATGACGAAATCGCTTAATATAACTTTTTAATGAAGCCCAAGTATGTTCAATTGGATTTAATTCTGGCGAATATGGTGGTAAAAACAATAATTGACATCCTGCTTTTTCTCTCAAAGATTGAGTTTCAGTTGATTTGTGGTATCGAGCGTTATCCATTAGAATTATTTGTCCAGGTTTTAACACTGGTAATAACAATTCTTCTAAATAAATGTTGAACAAGCAAGTATCCATAGTTCCTTCCATCTTGAAATGGAGCTATAACAGTAACGTCGGCAAAAGTTTCGCTTCGCTGTACTTTTGCCGACGTTGTTCATTGAGTGCTGCAATGAGATTTAGGTTTTTCTCACGTTTCCCCTTACGACACCCAAACACTTTTTCCCCTTTTGGTGACCAACAAAAATATCGGATTATACTAGGCTTAATGCCACTTTCATCAATAGAGACACATTGTTCTTCATCTAGACCTACATCGGGCTTTGCACGTGGGATTGCCCCTACATCGGGCTTTGCACGTGGGATTGCCCCTACAGACGTCGTCGTAATGAAAGGTTTTTTTTTTATGAGTTATTCCAAGTTTAGCCAATGCTTTACTAATGGCTGATTGTGTTACTCCAAATGTTTGGGCATGTTCATATTGAAACCAATCTGGGTGTTCTAATACTTGTTGACGTAGTTTTGACAAAGGGCAACCACAAGGGATTGCCCCTACTTTGGTTGTTTTCCACAAATGGGTTTTGGAGATAACTCTTCCGTTTCATTGAAGATTTTTACCCCATTTTTGACAGTATTGTAATGAACATTAAATATTTTGCGTGGCACATCTCATGCTATTGTTTTCTTCAATCACAAAATCTACTGCACGCTTTCTTAAATCTATACTATAACTCATGTCTTTTACTCCGTTACTGATTTTTAGGGTATATTTTTACAGGAATGTTACTATACACCTCTCGGCAATTCAAAAGATTGACGCAAGGCGTAAAAACGCTGGTTGATAGCTATGACAACTTGTTGGTTTTTCTGAATTACACCTTAAGTGATGGTGACGAAGAAAGGCTAAGAATCTTAATTGGGGATATCATAATGGATCGGATCAGTCACAAAATCTGCTTTACTGATCTGTCTTTAGAGAAAGGTTTAGAATACTGCCATGATTTGATAACCCATTATCAACTTGACAAATCAAAGGGTTATTTTCCTTTCGAGGAGGACTCGTTAAAAGCCCTGTTAAATTCATTACATACCCGCAGTTTAACGCCTTACGAGATCAACAAAAAATGTTCTGATATTCTCTATTATTCGTTAGAGAATCAAGTCAATCAAATCACTCAAGAACAGGTGGTTAAATGGCTCAATACCTGAAGTGTCAGGAGTCCAAACTTTAGTTTGGTAGGAGTCCAAACTTTAGTTTGGCAGGAGTCTGGGGTGTTAAATAGGAGCCAATTTATTGGTTTATTTTTTGCACGTTTTTGGAGTATCTGGTTTGGGGGCCATAAACGACTTACGTCGGCAAAAGTTTCGCGGAGCGAAACTTTTGCCGACGTGGATGCTTTCAAATTAGGTTATGGCCCTCTGTCGCGCTTCATTGTTATACTTTTTGTAGGTGTTTTGTTGCTTAACTTAATGGCATTGGTACGCATAAGTAACCTTATGCCCAAAACGCCCTCTGCGTCTTTGCTCCCAGTCAAGTTGGTAGACGACATTATCACGCGCTCACAAATTGCTCTCACTTGCCCAAAATATCAACCAAGGTGCCAGTGCCGAAAATGGCCGTGCTTACTTGAATAATGGACTGGATAAACTTGAAGGCGCGAGGAATGGTTTTGTGCGGCGGGTTGAATTGGGCCAATAAAGGCCCATAAACATACCCTCTAAATCACCTCTCTCGATGTGACTGACAAGATTTTATTGATATGAACTATGAATGGGATAACAGTCAGGCCATTTATAATCTGCACAAGCATGGCAGACGATTTTCTGAGACGGTTGCAGTTTTTGAAGACGAAATGGCATTGAGTCGAGAAGCGCTTGATGCGATAGAAGAACAACGTTTTGTTGCTACCCCAAGAGATTATCTTGAACGAATTCTAACAGTCATCTATAGTTATCGCTATGAAACGATTCGCCTGATTTCGGCAGCAACTGGCAAGGAAAAGAAAGCTTATGAACAACACTGATTTTGAAATGACAGATGAATACGATATGAGCCAAGCTAAACGTGGCTGTTCCACCCGCTCCTAATCAAACACGTATGACTATCCGTGTTGATACCGAACTATTGGACTGGTTTAGGGAACAAGTGGATAGCGCCGGTGGTGGCAATTATCAAACAATAATTAACGAGGCTTTGCGAGAATATATCCAACACCACCAAGAACCCATTCAAACCAGTCTATGTATCAATGCCATTAAGTTAAGCAATAAAACACCTACAAAAAGTATCAATAATGAAGCGCGATCGAGGGCCATAACTTAATTTGAAAGCATCCAAAGTAATTTATGGCCCTCAAACAAATCCAAATAACCCTAAAAAATTATGGAAATAACAGGAGCCCGCGTATCACTACTCTGCCAACGGGGATAGATTAATATAAAAATGGGCAACGCCCCTGACTTTTTTCGATATTCATATAAAAATAGGCAACGTCCCTGGCTTTAATAATACGCCTTATATATTAACCATTCATAAAAATAAAAGTTATGACCACGTTGAGTAGAAAGTGAGACTTGTCACAAGCGGCTAGGAGTCAATAATGAGCGAATTACTTGAATATAAACACGATAATGCCAACGATATGCCATCCATCAATCATAGCTACCTGCAAACTCAAATTGTGTTAGCATTAGCACAAAATAAAGGATTTACGCCTTTTGTAGAATTGAGTCTTGATGCCAGTCAAATAGATTTAAGCCAATTTGGTCTAAAGGCTAAAGATGAACTCGTGCCAGACGTATGTCTCTACAAAGGCATCCATAAGTTTAATCCGTTGGGTGATGCTTCCAAAAGAAAGGATATGCCTTTATTGGCAATTGAAGTTCTCTCGCCCACCCAAGGCACCGATGAAATTTTGGCTAAATTTAAGGCCTATTTTGCACTTGGCATTCAATCGTGCTGGCTAATTATTCCCGCAACAGAAGTCATAGCCATCTACTCAACACAAGCTTTTGAAAGCTTTGGCAGTAAAGACACGGAAATTGTCGACAAGATGCTAGATATTCGTCTCTCAACACAACAAATTTGGGGCAGTTAGCAACAGATAAATATTTTGACAGGAGTCCAAGATTTATCTTGGACGTCCAAGATTTATCTTGGACGGATTTTTTCTAAAATACTAGGGTTGTTGCGAAATAAAAAGTTTATAGAGTTTATAGAGTTTATAGAGTTTATGGCGTTTATGGCGTTTATGGCGTTTATGGAGTTTAGGGCGCATTCCCATTTTCCGGGTATATCATATAACTCATTGATTTTACGGGCGACCAACTTCATGATAGACACCGTGTCAGATTTCTCAGGGCTGAGAAATGACAAAGTCCCGTTTTTTGGGAATGCGTCCTGGAGTTTATGAGTTATAGAGTTTTATGGTTGTTTACTCTCAAACTCTATACTCAGCGTGGGAACAAATTTAACTTTTAAATTTCGGCTAAGGGGCCGGTAGAGCGAACCGAAACGAAGTAGTTAAACCCACCCGCCGTTTGCCAATCCCTTGAGATGAGGGCCATTTCCTCGTCTCGTCATGATCAACTTCATCCTTGTTACATTTATTATATTATGGTTAATATATATTACATTGAAACAAGCATCCCAAGTTATTACTACGAAACTCGTACTGATATTCGAGTAAGAGCCATGCAAGAATGGACCAAACAATGGTGGCATTTACCAAAACCTAATGGCATTATACAAACTGGCTTGCCAGCCATCATTGAACTACTTGATGCACCTCATCCTAAAAATGAAAATTGCTTAGAACTCATAAAGGATGTCACCGTGTTAGAATATGTAGATGAAATTGACGACATTGTTACAACTTATATCAAACATAAAATCATGCCTAATGAAGCAATGGGAGATGCAGCACATCTTGCCTTAGCCTCATTTTATAAGTGTGATTTTCTGGTGACATGGAATTGTAAACATATTGCTAATGCCAATAAGTTTGAGCACATTGCTAGAATGAATAGTATGTTAGGGTTATTTAACCCTAAATTGGTTACGCCATTTCAACTCCTAGAAGAAGGAGAATAAATCATGAATAAAGACATTGACGGGCTTGATTGGCTGAGAGAAATCAGAAGAAAAATTGCGGCGGATTGTCATTATGATCCGAAAATCATGGGGGATTATTACAGACGTATCCAAAAACAATACGAACATCGAATCGTAAAAAATCCTTATGATGATAGCCATAAAACGTTGGTTCAAAACAAATAACCGCAAAGTTTTTCAATATCAGTCCAGTCGTTTGTAGTAGGCGATTTATCGCCTAGCCCGTTTGTAGTAGGCGATTTATCGCTTACTATTTAGCTAAGTAAAGCAAACGCCAAAGCAATAGGCAAACTAATAAAACTCATCACATTACCCAACATGACAATAGCCGCGACTTTGTACCGTTTGTAGTAGGCAACTTATCGCTTACTATTTAGCTAGGTAAAGCAAACGCCAAAGCAATAGGCAAACTAATAAAACTCATCACATTACCCAACATGACAATAGCCGCGACTTTGTGCGGCTCCTGTTGATATTGTTCAGCAATAATATAATTCACGACAGCGGGCGGTAGCATCGCAAATATCAGCAGTCCTCCCGCCTGTATCGGTGTCAATGTAAACCAAGGACGTACCAATAAAAACATCAGTGCGCCCGACACTGGACGCACTAGCGCCCCCACTAAACCGATTTTCCAATGAGTCAAATCAATATCAGTTAGCCGCACGCCCAGCGATAATAACATCATCGGAACGGCACAAGCCCCTAACATTTCAATCGGTGTGAGCAGTAATGTTGGCACCTCTACTCGTGTCACACTCACCACCAAACCTGCCAACGTTGCCTGAATGAGCGGCGTTTTCAACAGACTTAACCAAGCGGTATGTTGACTTACTATATAGATCCCCAAAGTAAAATTTAAGATGGCGGTAATCATTAAAAACAACACCGCCGCCGGCATGCCAATTTCTCCAAATGCAAACAATGCCACAGAAAGGCCCATATTACCGGCATTAACAAACATCATGGACGGAACAAACGTTTTCGCATTGATGCCAAACAAACGGATTAGCGGCAACACAATAACACCAGAGCCAAGCAAGATGAGCGTTGCAGCCAGTGCCAACGGTTGGTAGTCCATAATATTAAAAGACTCATCGGATAACACACTGAATAACAAAGCGGGGCTAAATACTTCCATAGTGAGACGGTTGACGGCCGTCATGTTCACCGGGCGTAAACGTGCATACAGATAGCCCACCATGATTATGGCAAAAACGGGAAATAGAACGGTAAAAATACGAGTAATCAAAATTGGTCATTGGTAATCAGTACAATAGTGATCGGAACCATTTTTTCTGTAATATTAAAAGAAATCTTTTGAAAAAATCGGATTTCTAACACCCAATCATTATTGTAATCAGTAATAGTTTGATGTTTCGGGAATAAAAGTTCAAAATTCCAGAAACGCCTCTCAAAGCGAAGGGAATTCGTCCAGAATTGCGGAAACAACCGGCAATTGGCAATTGGCAATTGGTAATTTGTAATTTGTATTTTGTATTTTCTTGTTATTCTTTCCCCTTTCCTGATTGAGTCATGCGCTCCCGGCCCATTATGCTACATTAAGATTATTTTATAGTTGCAAAATTAGCAAGAAAAATCGATATCCTGCTTTAAGCGGGCTGATTGACTGTCAGTTGCAAGCAACCTATCTCTCGACACACAGAACTGTGCCGTTCTGGGTGGCCAAGACACTACGAATATCGGGCTCGATGGCAAAAGTTGATGATTGGGAAAAACCAACCACTCTATGGAAACGTTCCACGCGAGAGGAACTCAATCACAAAAAAAATAATGATATTTTATAAAATGTCAAGCTTTTTTTTAAGCAGATATTCTTCTATAAATCTCTATATTTGTCTCTAAAATGAATAATGTTTTATGATACCTTGCAACTCTCATAACTCACGGATACTGTGAATGCTTGCATACACATAGCCGTTTAACCCATAGTTGTTCAGATAAATCTGTTGGGAGTTCAAAACCTCCGAGTCAGGCATACTCAGAGGTTTGCTATACTTAATACCGTTACAAAAAAAACGCAAACTTACGTTCTTCGCTACGCGACTGAACGAGATATAATTGTGTGAATTGTGAGTTATCAGTCATTTTCACGGTTTTGGACTACGCTTCATATAGCGGTGCCGAGTATATACTAAGCACCGTCATAAACTGAGCTTTATTGTCATTTCAACTTAGTGAGAAACCTTAAACTGACAAAAGCGCAAATTGCCAAGTATAGCCCCTTCGGTAAGTATTAATAAAGCCAGTGTACCTACCTGGCAAGCCCCTTCGGTAAGACATTAATAAAGCCAGTGTACCTACCTGGAGACAAAAGCGCAAATTGTGACGGTGCCAAGTATAGTTTTAGTTTAGTCCTAGTATTTTTCTGAAGAACTATATACCAAAAAAGAAGTAGGAAATAACACTATGAAAACGCTGCAAATCAATCTCCCCGATGAGGTGATGGAACGTTTTGAAAAATTGGTAGCCAAGCAAGGCGGGGATAATTATGTCAGTGTCAACACAGATGAAGTCAGTGGAAAGGATGCCCTGTTGACGGATTTACTCATCTTAGGGCTTGATGAATTACAGGCGGGTGAGGCCGAATATCCTGATTGATGATGTTGATTGAAGGCATTTTTCTCAAACACTCACCCGATTTTGAGCAACCATCACGTACACTAGATAACAATTCTATTGACATCTATCAACATGTTACAGTTTATGTAAACCGTTTAGATGGATGTGAATACTACGCAAAAGTTTCGATCCGCGAATTAAGCGTAGTAGGGAGTATCAGCCCTTTATCCACTCGCCTCCCATGCGGTGCTTATGGTTAGCTTATGGTTACTTAAGCACTTGAGTTCTCAAGTTACTTAGAACTTGAGCCCGTTTTTTTGATGTGGAAGGCTAACCACCCCAAGTATTTTTATTAAACTCAATTAGAAAAATAATGTCAAGTTTTTTTGGCCAGTTCTTATGTGACATCAAACATTGATCGTGCAATATATACATGTAGTATTAACATGTAACTAGTTATCAATATTTTTGTGTACTATATTAATGAAAATTGAAAAATGAAAAATGAAAAATGATTAAATCTGGCTAGGAAACTACAAACCAGTCGCTAAAGCGACTACTACAAACCAGTCGCTAAAGCGACTACTACAAACGCTCCTAATCAAGTTGTTGTGAAGCAATTTCTATCCATTGCTTTTGCGCTTTGCGATAATTTTTGGGTAATTGTTTAGCGCGAGTAAGAATATCATTAAACAACTGGTGGGCTTTTTCAGTCTGCCCCAGTTTTTTCAGCAATAACGCATAGCGGCATTTGGCTTCATAGCTAGAATAGTAGGAAGCCAGCACCGCATATTCTTCCAAAGCCGCCTCGTTTTCTTGCAAAGCTTCAAGGGTGCGAGCAAATAAGAGATGTCCCTCTTGCGATTTAAAGTTGGGATTCTCTTCAATTAAACGAGTGAGCGTGTCTTTAGTTTTGGCGTAATCGCCTTGATGAAATAAGGCGGTTGCCAATCCTAGCATGATGTATGGATCGTCTTTATAAATTCCGCCCAGCGCACGGTTATATAAATCAATGGCTTGATCATACAACCCTGCCGCTGCACACTCCTTGGCCAGTTTAACCTTGTTTTCAACGCTGTCATAAATTTCCAATTTTTCCGCCAAGCGTTTTAAGTCGCGGTGAGGTTCTACCGTTTTGAGAACTTGGGTGGCGGCCTTTTTGCCGGTGCGACTGCGACGCAAGTCAGGCCACATCTCCATAAAAAAATAAAACAAACATCCCAACAAAGGCAAAAAAAGAATGATCCAAAGCCACTTTCGATCCCGTCCCGTCTTGATGACATGGACTACAAACGCGATTTGAATCAGTAACGATAAAACAATAAGTATTGGCATGAGAGGATTCTCCACGGCCGTTTGTACTCAGCACCGTTACAAACTTCGGTTATAGTATTTCATAAAAATACCCCAAATATTTATCGGCTCATGGCTCGGTAATTCGTTCTTTAAAAGTTTTTTGTTATACTTTGCACCGCTACAAACGGCGCTTTTGTCATTTTTAAGACGGAGAAATCTTGGGCGTTGATAGAAGAGAGAGCTTCGTTCGACATGACAAAAAGGCTCAGTTTGTGTTCAGTCTATTTGCTAATATGCCCAATAGAGGCGGCAAAATCACAGCACAAAGATTTTGGGGCTATTGCCTTACGTCCAAAAACGAAATGTCATTGGGACTTGGAAATTAATTAGAATTACCAATTACCAATTACCAATTAGCAATTACCAATTAGCAAATACCAAATACCAATTATCAATTACCAATTACCAATTACCAAATACCAATTACCAATATCAAGGAGTTTTGTTATGCGCGACAAAATTAAATTAGTCTCGTCGGCAAAGACGGGTCATTTTTATACCACGACTAAGAACAAGCGTAAAACGCCCGATAAATTGGTGTTAAAAAAATATGACCCGGTAGTACGCAAACATGTGGAATACAAAGAGGCCAAAATCAAGTAACTTAAACATCCTTCACCCTAACCTTCTCCCACCCTAACCCTCTTTTAGAGACAAACAGGCCTTTTTAAAGAAGAGGGTTGAGGTGAAGGGAAAAAACTCAAGGCTAGAATAGACAAAACGTACTTTAAAACCGGGGTGCATTCCCAAAAAACGGGACGCAAGTCATTTCTCAGCCCTGAGAAATCTGACACGGTGTCTATCCTGAGGTTGGTCGCTCGTAAAATCAATGAGTTATATGAGCTACCCTTCAATAAGGGAATGCGCCCTTAAAACCGTGAAAATGAAACTTATTAGTTAAGTTAGTGAATTATTTATAAAAATTACTCATTGATCCACTATGTTTTCATTTTTAATTTTTCATTTCCAGGCAAAAGTTTCGCTCCGCGAAACTTTTGCCGACGAATTCATTTTTCATTTTTCATTCATATAAGTCTCCTAACCGAAATACAAAGGAAGTGTTAATATGCCCATTATCAAAATGACCGATTTGGATATCGCCGGTAAACGAGTCCTCATTCGTGAAGACTTGAATGTGCCACTTAAAGACGGCAAAGTTGCCAGCGATGTCCGTATTCACAAATCGTTGCCCACGATCAAACAAGCCCTTGAGGCGGGCGCAAAAGTGATGTTAATGTCTCACTTGGGCCGCCCGAAAGAGGGCGAGTTTGACACCAAAGCTTCTCTGGCACCGGTTGCAGAGCATTTGGGAAAATTACTTGGCAAGCCCGTGAAATTGATCAAAGATTGGTTAGACGGGGTAGAGGTGGCCGCCGGTGAAGTGGTACTGTGCGAAAATGTGCGCTTCAATAAGGGCGAAAAAAAGAATGATGATGAATTGTCCAAAAAAATGGCGGCCTTGTGTGATGTTTATGTGATGGATGCATTCGGCACCGCGCACCGCGCTCAAGCGTCTACGCACGGCGTTGCCAAATATGCGCCGGTTGCATGCGCCGGGCCGTTGTTGGCGGGCGAGCTAGAGGCCTTGGGCAAAGCCTTAGGCAATCCCGCCCGTCCAATGGTTGCCATCGTGGGCGGTTCTAAAGTCTCCACTAAACTGACGGTGCTGGATTCCTTGTCTAAAGTGGTAGATCAATTGATTGTCGGTGGCGGCATTGCCAATACTTTTATTGCCGCGGCCGGTCATAATGTTGGCAAATCTTTGTATGAGGCTGATTTAATTGATGAAGCCAAAAAACTTACCGCGGCGGCACAGTCACGGGGCGGCGATATTCCCGTGCCTAGCGATGTTGTCGTCGGCACAGCCAATCCCTTTGAGCAAGCGGAGGCCCCCGCAACCCTGAAAGCGGTGAGCGAAGTAGCTGATAATGAAATGATTTTCGATGTAGGGCCCCAAACGTCGGCCCAGTTTGCTAAAATCCTTAAAACGGCCGGGACTATTGTTTGGAATGGCCCAGTGGGCGTGTTTGAATATGACCAATTTGGTGCCGGCACCAAAGCGTTGTCAGAGGCGATTGCTGAAAGTAGCGCGTTTTCGATTGCCGGTGGGGGCGATACCTTAGCAGCCGTGGATAAATACGGTGTTGCCGAAAAAGTTTCGTATATCTCAACGGGCGGCGGCGCTTTCTTGGAATTTTTAGAAGGCAAAAAATTGCCGGCCGTCGCTATTCTTGAGGAGCGTGGGCAATAATTTGGAACGAAGGAGTCCAAGCTTTAGCTTATACACAACAACATGCTCAGAAGAACCAAAATCATCGCCACATTAGGGCCGTCTACAGATGATCCCAATATGCTGGATAAAATTATCCAAGCCGGCGTTGATGTGGTGCGCCTGAATTTTTCCCATGAAACGCCCGAGGTTCACCGGCGACGGCTTGAAGCCGTGCGTCAATGTGCCAAAGCATCTGGGCGATCCATTGGCGCTATTGCCGATTTGCAAGGCCCAAAAATTCGTCTCGAAAGCTTTAGCGAGGGGCAAATCACCCTAAGCGAAGCTGATAAATTTATCCTTGATGCCGCGAGTCCTAGTGATGCTGGTAATCAACAACGTGTCGGCATCACTTATAAACAATTGCCCAAGGATGTGCGACGCGGTGATACTTTGCTGCTTGATGATGGACGAATTGTTTTAGAAGTTAAAGACATTGCCGATACCCAAATACATTGTGAAGTCATCGTCGGTGGCACATTATCCAATTGCAAAGGCATTAATCGCCAAGGGGGCGGACTTTCAGCCGATGCTTTAACTTATAAAGATCGCGCCGATATTGCCAGCGCCGCCGCTATGCAGGTAGACTACTTGGCCGTCTCGTTTCCCCGCAGTGCTGAGGATATTCACGAAGCGCGTCAATTGTTACAGGCGGCCGGGGGCAAAGGGGGTATTATTGCCAAAATTGAACGCGCCGAGGCGCTCGCCAACCATGAAGAAATTATTGAAGCGTCCGATGCCATCATGGTAGCACGCGGCGATTTAGGGGTAGAAATCGGCGATGCCAATTTGCCACCGGCGCAAAAATTATTGATTAAAAAGGCGCGTGACTTAAACAAAGTGGTGATTACGGCAACGCAAATGATGGAATCCATGATAGAAAATCAGATTCCTACTCGTGCCGAAGTGTCTGATGTGGCTAATGCCGTGTTTGATGGTACAGATGCCGTCATGTTGTCGGCAGAAACTGCGGCGGGCAAATACCCAGACAAAGCGGTTATTGCCATGGCCAGGGTATGCCATGAAGCGGAAAAACAACCAATGGTACGGATATCTGATCACCGCATAACAACTCAATTTGGGCGCATTGATGAAGCGGTGGCGATGGCAACCATGTACACGGCGAATCATCTAAATATCACCGCGATTGCTTCGCTAACGGAATCCGGTTCAACGCCCTTATGGATGTCGCGCATTAATTCGGGCATCCCGATTTTTTCCTTATCGCGTCATAAAAGTACTTGTAGCAGAGTGACATTGTATCGGGGTGTTTATCCCTTTGAATTTGAATATTTTGATGGTCTGGACACCTTGCAAGTCAATCAACTTATGATTGACGAATTGTTGCGGCGTGGTGCCATCAGCGAAGGCGATATGGTGATTATTACCAAAGGCGATTTAAAAGGAATTTCAGGCGGGACGAATTTGATGAAAATCGTCTGCGTTGGTGACGGCTCTCGTTTAATTAAAGAAGATGGTAATAGGTAATCGGTAATCGGTAATAGGTAATAATCGGTAGAGTTTGTAGGGGCCGATTATACGGAACGTAACGAAAAATCCGTGAAAATTTTTCCGGCTAACCGGTCATTTTCTTTTTGAGGCTCATAACGAGCGGATTGTGAGTCGCTAAAGCGACTACTACAAACAGTGAATTAACCAACACAATAAACAACTTCATCCAATACAGGAGAACTTTATGCTTATTTCTATGCGTCAATTGCTCGATCATGCCGCCGAAAACGGTTACGGACTCCCGGCGTTTAATGTTAACAATATGGAACAAGTCCATGCCATCATGCAAGCGGCTGACGCAACTGATAGTCCAGTCATTATGCAAGGTTCCGCCGGGGCGCGTGCTTATGCCGGTGAACAGTTTTTGCGTCATTTAATTTCCGCCGCCGTAGAAGCGTACCCACATATCCCCATCGTCATGCACCAAGATCATGGTGGTGAACCGGCGGTGTGTTTGCGCTCCATACAAAGCGGCTTTAGCTCCGTGATGATGGATGGCTCTTTGATGCCGGATATGAAAACGCCATCTACTTATGAATACAATGTCGAAGTCACAAAAACGGTAGTCGAAATGGCTCATGCCGGTGGCGTGTCTGTTGAAGGTGAATTGGGTTGTTTAGGTTCTTTGGAAAGCGGTATGGCAGGTGAAGAAGACGGTTCTGGTGCCGAAGGCAAACTGTCCCGTGACCAATTATTGACTGACCCTGAACAAGCGGCTGATTTTGTTAAGAAAACTGGCGTTGACGCGCTTGCGATTGCGATTGGCACCAGTCACGGCGCTTACAAATTCACCCGTCCACCCACGGGCGATATTTTAGCCATTGATCGCGTCAAAGAAATTCATGCCCGCATTCCCGACACCCATTTAGTCATGCACGGCTCCTCATCGGTGCCACAAGATTGGCTGGCAACCATCAACAATTATGGCGGCGACATGGGGCAAACCTACGGAGTGCCGGTGGAAGAAATCGTCGAAGGCCTCAAACATGGGGTACATAAAGTCAACATTGACACTGACTTGCGGATGGCTTCCACTGGCTCTGTCCGTAAATTCTTGCATGAGAATCCCTCGGTTTTTGATCCACGTAAATTCCTCAAAGAAGCCACCAAGGGTATGATGAGCATATGCAAAGCCCGTTATGAGGCCTTTGGTTGCGCGGGTATGGCATCCAAAATTAAACCCCTCTCTTTAGAGACGATGTTTAACCGCTATGCCAGTGGGGAATTGGCACCGCGAGTGAACTAAACTTTTTACCTTCACCCCTTCCCTCTCCCTTGAGGGAGAGGGTGAGGTGATGAAATTAATAATTAAGTACCGAAGCACATATTATCAGGTATTTTGCCTGAATCAAAAGGGGCTTTGCACGTGGGATTGCCCCTACGAACCGTCGTGTCATGTAGGGGCAATCCTTTATGGTTGCCCCTTCGATATTGGCTTATCGATAAATACCCGAAAATTTATGCTTCAGTACTTAATTGTTGTTAATAATTAATTACTAATGAGTGTCAATATATTTAACTGATTGTTTTTACAACTAATTTTAAGAATAAGCAGAATAAAAATGGGATCAAGTTTAACAAGCGTAGGAACCTCATTTTCATCACCCCAAGGTGAGGGTGAGAATTTTACAGGAAAAATAAAAAATGGCTGACAAAATTTATAAAGTGATTCTTCGTGGAAAGCAGACTATCGCGAAAGGATATGATGAAGAAATAGTCCACGAAAAACTGTCTATTGTTTTTGACATAGACAACCTTAAAGAAGTCAAAAAAATATTAAAAAAACCGACAGTTATTAGGAAAAATTTAACCGCCGATATTGCTCTTCGGTATAAAACAGGCCTAGAAGAAATAGGTGTGTTATGCGACATTAGCCCCCCTATTGAAACCGAGCCGAGTCTAGTCACCACTCAAACCGAGCCGAGTCTCGTTACCGATCAAACTGAGCTGAATCCAATCCTTGAAGACGAGGATAATCCAATAATCGAGGATCCTGAGACGTTTTCAGTGGTTGATATGGAAAAGACGCTCGTCCTTGACAGTGAGACGCTCCGCGTCCTCAATATAAAAATGCCGTTTTGGTCGATGGTTATATTGACCATTAAATGGATACTCGCCTCTATCCCAGCGCTGATTCTCCTTGGTGGTGTAGGATTTATTATTCAATGGGTGATTGGGATGGTAGGCTATTTTTTATGACGACTTCATTTTAGAAAGGGTATGAAAAGAAATGGAAAACGAAAGTCAAAATGTTGTTATTACAGATATAAAAATGCCATTTTTCTCTATGGTTGTTTTTATGGTTAAGTGGGCACTCGCCTCTATTCCAGCGGTTATTGTCATAGGGATAATATTTGGAGCGTTATGGGTAGGCTTAGGAATGGTTTTAGGGATGCTGGGATTAGAAGGAATGCTAGGCGATTTCATGCCACCACAGCCCCCCCTTTAAGATTATCATTACACACAAAAGCCTCTGGCTTTAGCGAAAGGCTATAGCTGTCCAGAAACGATAACATAACGAGCGGTAAGAGTCGCTAAAGCGACTACTACAAACCGACCCAGACAATGATCCCAATTTGTTTGAATAAGGGTTGTAATCGTAGCACATAAGAGTATGATTAGTGAAAACTAATAGTGTTATAAACATTCCCTTATTCACTCAACTGAGGACTTGTCCCATGATTGATACGGATGGTTACAGAATGAACGTGGGCATCATCCTGACGAATCAGGATGGGCAAGTGTTGTGGGCGAAACGTGTTGGGCAAAATGCTTGGCAATTTCCACAAGGTGGTATCAAAGCACACGAAACGCCAAAACGGGCGCTGTTTCGGGAGTTGCATGAAGAGCTGGGTTTAGCAACCAAACAAGTAGACGTTTTGGGTGCGACTCGCGGATGGTTGCGTTATAGTTTGCCCAATCACTTGATACGCCATCACCAACGGCCTTTGTGTCTAGGCCAAAAACAAGTTTGGTATTTGTTACGCCTTTTGGTAGGTGAGAATTGCATCCGCCTTAATAGCGACGATGATCCGGAATTTGACCAATGGCTGTGGGTGGATTATTGGTATCCCTTAGCCGAAGTCGTCTATTTTAAGAAAGAAGTGTATGAAAATGCATTGAGAGAACTTCAGTCCTTACTGTTGCGTAGCAAAAAGCCTCAAAAACGCCGGTTGACTTATAAATTGCCCCTGTCTAAAGGGGTGGGCATGCAACTCTAGTGTCTTCCGATTCATTTATGTTAACAAAAGTTAACAATAGCACTCCTAAGAGTGGGTGAATCTACCAAAGGCTACCGAAAATGAGAGATAGCCGCTTTATACAATCTGAATTCGCTTGGTTCTCGCAAATTTAGAGATTGTAAGTCTCAGGTTTTACCAGTACGACATTGAGTACTGAACCGGATACCTGCCGCTTTATAACGGTGAATATTATAAAAAAATCTCATAAAAGTCAATCATTTTTTCCAGCACATGCCGAATAATTGGTATTGTTTGTGAAGATTTGTTAATAAATTGGGTCATATAGTGAAATTCCTATATTTTTAGTCTGTAGGGTGGGTAAGCGGGCACGAGTCAATTAAAATATGCCACAATATTTAAGCCAGCTTGCCCACCATCTACTACAAAAAAATCCGAAAACATAACCCTGCTAACTATAATACTGTTTGAGCTTCATCGAGATAAAATCAAGTACAAATGTCTAGGAATCTCACTATAAGCATGAACCCCTAGCTTTTTCACTCTCACCCCGGCTCTCTCTTAGAACATAATAGTAACGTATTGAATGATTGTTATCATTAATAATTAATAATTAAATTAATAATTAGCAAGGGTGATAGATAGTTGCGTCAATCTTCAAGATTAAAACTCTGTGAAACTCAGTGGGCTTCTGTGTTCTCTGTGTTGAGTTAAAATCGTCATTTTTCAACACTTTTCAACACTTCAGTTCACGTCAGTCGCACAGAGTCACACAGAGCGAGTTTTCGGTGAATTCTCTGTGAAACTCAGTGGGCTTCAGTGTTCTGAAGTGTTGAGGAGTTGAAAACTGATAGGTGGTAAGCATTTTTCATTTTTCATTAATCTAATTACCTGTTTGAGGAAGCCAAAATGTTAGTAATACCCGCCATCGATCTCAAAGATGGTCAGTGTGTACGGCTCAAGCAGGGCCGTATGGAAGATGACACAGTATTTTCTAATGATCCCGTGGCAATGGCAGAACGCTGGGTAAAGGCCGGCGCACGTCGTTTACATATTGTGGATTTAAATGGTGCATTTGCTGGTAAGCCCGTTAATGCTGAGGTTATACATCAGATTGTTGAGACTTTCCCAGACGTTCCAATACAAGTAGGTGGCGGTATTCGTGACGAGGATACAATACAAACTTATCTTGATGCTGGGGTAAAGTATGTGATTATTGGTACCAAGGCCGTTCAAGCCCCGCATTTTGTGACCGAAGTGTGCCAGGAATTTCCGGGGCATATTATTGTGGGTTTGGATGCCCGTGATGGCAAAGTGGCGACGGATGGTTGGTCTAAACTGTCTCATCACAATGCGATTGACATGGCACAACGCTTTGAACAGGATGGCGTTGAGGCGATTGTGTTCACTGACATTAGTCGTGACGGTATGCTACAAGGCGTGAATATTGACTCAACCGTCGAGTTGGCGCGATCAATTGCCATTGGGGTGATAGCGGCCGGTGGCATTACCACGATAGATGATATTAAGGCTTTGTGTAAGGTGGCAGACGAGGGCATTATCGGTGCCATAACTGGGCGAGCGATTTACGAAGGTACGCTGGATTTTACTCTGGCTCAAAAGATCAGTTCTCAGTGAACAGTTTTTCACTGATTGTGATCATAGGACTTACGCACTCAGGCAACTAACCAATTGATTTTATTTAAATAACTTAACAAATAAAGGCATCGGCCTTTTAGAGGTAATTCACTGAATACTAAATAAATTGATTTTGTCAATGCGTAAGTCCTAGATCATTGAAATAACTGATAACTGAAATAACTGATAACTGAAATAACTGAAATAACTGATAACTTAAACCTGAGAACGATAACTTCTCACTGAAAAACGGCTCACTGATAACTGATAACTGATAACTGGTAACTGATAACTGATAACTGATCACTGAAAAACTGAAATGGGATTAGCAAAACGTATTATTCCCTGTCTTGATGTTGATGCTGGGCGGGTAGTTAAAGGCATTCAATTTGTCGATATCCGCGATGCTGGCGATCCGGTAGAAGTTGCCAAGCGTTATGATGAACAAGGCGCGGATGAAGTGACTTTTTTAGACATTACTGCGAGTTCGGATGCCCGTGAGACAATGGTACATGTTGTTGAAGACGTTGCCAGCCAAGTTTTTATTCCCTTGACGGTTGGTGGGGGCATTCGTCAATTGGCAGATGTTCGGCGTATGCTCAACGCTGGCGCGGACAAAGTGGGCATTAACACGGCCGCCGTCTTTAATCCTGAACTTGTCAGAGAAACCAGCGACCATTTTGGCTCGCAGTGCATTGTGATAGCAATTGATGCTAAGCAAGTGAGCCTTGAGGGTGAGGCCCTCCGTTGGGAAGTTTTTACGCACGGTGGGCGAAAACCGACCGGCCTTGATGCAGTCGAATGGGCCAAAAAAATGGTAGACTTTGGGGCTGGCGAAATATTACTCACAAGTATGGATCGGGATGGCACGCGCAATGGTTTTGATTTGGCATTGACACGTACCATCAGTGAGGCTGTCAGTGTTCCCGTGATTGCCTCAGGCGGCGTGGGCACGTTAGAGCATCTTGCTGAGGGCGTACTTGAAGGCAAGGCGGATGCGGTGCTGGCCGCGAGTATTTTTCATTTTGGTGAACACACGATTGGCGAAGCTAAACAACAAATGGCGGCGCGAGGCATTGAAGTACGCTTGTGATAGTTTAGTAATGCGAATTAAGGGTTAAAACGTGAATGATTTCAAATCAAATCATGGCCCACAAAAGCATTATAACTCTGTGACACTCTGTGGCACTCTGTGAAAAAAATGGGTTATTTAGACGACCTAATTTGGGGGCCATAAAACATGATTTCAAATCAAATCATGGCCCACAAAATGAAATAAAATCCTTGATTTCATAATAATTAATTCAACCCTTAATCCGCATTGGTAATAAATAAAAAGTTACGCTGCAACTCTATTGAACTGCACAACAACTGATAACTGATAACTGAAATGGAATGGTTGGATCGTGTCTGCTGGAACGAGCAAGGCTTAGTACCCGCGATTGCCCAAGAAGTCGGCACCGGCAAAGTTTTAATGCTGGCTTGGATGAATCGGGAGGCCTTGAAATTGACGGCCCAACAAAAACGTGCTGTTTATTGGTCTCGTTCTCGTGGTAAACTCTGGTTTAAGGGAGAAGAGTCTGGGCATGTTCAACATGTCAAAGACATTCGGCTTGATTGTGACAATGATGTCGTGTTGCTAAGTGTTGAACAAGTGGGCGGGGTGGCCTGTCACACCGGGCGACATCACTGCTTTTTTCAACAATTGCAAGATGAACAATGGGTTACCGTTGAGCCTGTGTTAAAAGACCCTTCAACCTTGTATAATATCAAAGGGAAATAAAAAATCACCCCCTGCCCCCTTTGATAAACTAACCTTTACCCACAATTAGCTTATGTAATCATTAATTGTTAATCATTAATTATTAATTAAGTGAGTCAGTTATTAACCACTTAAAAGAATTAAAAAAAGTTTTATTTTCAATAACTTATGGACTTGTAGGTAAAGATTAGTTTGATAAAGGGGGTTAGGGAATTTTATTTTTATCGATACTCATCAACTCAGCTAAGGAGGAACCCAAAATGGGTATAACTCGATATATCAGTGTGTTATTTGCGGCATTGTGCTTAATGAATGGCCCTGTCCGTGCCGATGACTTGACAGACAACTTTCGCAGAGATGTGCCAACCATCGGGGAAGTCAACGATCAAATCTCCGGTTTAACGACTGACTTGAGAACCATCGCCAACGACAAAATCCCCTCCGCTCTCCTGCAAAAGGCGCAGGCCATTACAGTCGCATACGTGAAAAAAGGCGGCTTTTTTGTTGCCATTGAAACCGGCAATGGTTTGATGGTGGTACGCAACCGCAACAAGTGGAGCAATCCGGCCTTTATCATTCTTTCCAGCGCCAGTTTTGGTTGGCAAGGTGGCCTCGAAGCCAAGACAGTTGTTTTGGTGTGTACAAAACGCGAGGCTGCCACAAAGCTCCTGACCGGCAATTTGCGACTGGGTGCCGGTTTGGATTTAGCGGTAGGCCCCCTTGCTACCGGTATGGGCACGCAGCAAGTTTTCGATAAAGATTGTTATACCTACTCAGATGGCGTAGGTTTATTTGCGGGGCTTTCTATGGAAGGCTCGTCAGTGTCGCTTGATCCTGATTATAATGAGGGGTGTTACGGGAGCGATGTCACTGCCAGCCAGATTTTCTCAGGTAGAGCGAAAACTCGCTCCAGAGCGGCGAGAAACTTGGCGTCTTACTTAGATCGAGCGACAAAGTGAGCGATTTGTTACAACATCTAGCGCAGGTACTAGAACAACGTAAGACGGCCGATCCTGAGCAGTCTTACGTTGCCAGTTTGTATGCCAAAGGCCTCGATACGATTTTGAAAAAAGTCGGTGAAGAGGCCACCGAAACGGTGATTGCCGCCAAAAATGGCGACACCGAGCAACTGATTTATGAGACGGCCGACTTATGGTTCCACACCTTGGTACTTTTAACGCACCAAGGTTTGGGGCCTGAATCGGTGTTGAACGAATTGGAACGCCGTTTTGGCCTTTCAGGCTTGGAAGAAAAAGCGCAGCGTCACAAAAATCCCTAACCTATAGATTTTCATTAAATTAATTTCAAAACAGCCAACCTGAAAGCGAAAGTCCCCTAAAGGGGACTAAATAATTATCTGAAAATCTATAGTAGTCTGTCAACCTTGTTTTGACGGGTAAAATACTCGGTTTATGTCGTCCAAACTTGAGTTTGGCAGTCGTCGTTTGGCAGGAGTCCAATCGTTGCTCTGCGCTAAAAGCGTTAGGAGGCGGGGGCCGACTGAAGAAACAACTACTTATAGTGCCCTGATACGTACTTAAGCTTTCAGACGCTGTTGGCTGAGTGGTACGGGGACTGGAGCGATCCTGCACTAGTCCAAACCTAAAGATTTGGAAAGAAGCTTGCCAAAAGAGAAATCCGATTTCTTCAAGAAATAGGATTTCTTTCGGCCCAAAGATTTCATTTTTCATTTTTTGATGGTAAGCCATTAACAAAAAGCTTACCTAATCAATTTGAAAATAGGGCCCTCAAAAGAAACCTTAGCTTTAAAGCGGCAAGACAACTCAAAGTCTGTCGGATAAGTGGGACACATCCCATTAAAAGCCTCAATGAACTTGAAGAAAAACATGGCCGTTTGATGGCATACATGATGCGTTTATTGCCTATCAGTGCCAAAGAACAATTGCTCAATAACGGATTTCGCACTATCATTAATACCGGCCCGGCGGGCGGCCAAATTGTCTTTCACTTACACATTCACTGACTAGGCGGCGAACGTTTAGGCGGCACAGGCCTCTAAAACTCATTTAACAGGAATTAAAAAAGGTATGCTTGGTACTTGGGAATTATTAATTGTTTTATTGATTGTAGTGGTGCTATTTGGCACCAAAAAACTGAAAAATATCGGCGGCGATTTAGGCGGTGCCATCAAAAATTTCCGCCAATCCATGCGTGACGGAGAAAAAGAAAAACAAGAAGACGCTGACAAACAACCCTCATCACCAGAACCCACCACACCCGCGCAGCAAGTGGCTCAAGATGACAAAGGCAAAATCATTGAAGGCCAAGTCACTAGCAAGCAAACGGGTAAAGTTTAGAATGAAGAATGAAAAATGAAAAATGTTTAAGAATTCAAACCATTGAGAATTGAGAAATCCTATTTTTCAAAAAAATAGGATTTTTTGGATCCCAGAGAAATCCTATTTTTCAAAAGGATTTCTTGTCGTTTAACATTCATTTTTCATTTTTCACTTTTTAAAGAGATATTGCTATGTTTGATATAGGTTTTTGGGAACTAGGCCTGATAGCTGTCGTCGCTTTATTAGTGTTTGGGCCTGAAAAACTGCCGGGGGCCGCTCGCACGGCCGGACTATGGGTAGGCCGTGCCCGTCGTTTTGTCACCACAGTCAAACAAGATATTGACCGAGAAATAGAACTCCAAGAAATACGAGACAATATCAAAGAAAGTGACCAAAATGTTCATCAGTTTTTTGAAGAAGCTAAAACCGGCTTGAACAAGCTGAAAAAACCTATCAGCCTTGACCCCTCACAATTAACGGGGAATAAATCTGATTCATCTTCCAGCAACACTTCCACTGCCACGGCTAACACAAAGCTTTAGCTTTGTCATGGAGTACAAAGCTTTAGCTTTGTCATGGAGTACAAAGCTTCAGCTTTGTACACATAGTAACCAATTAATTAACAAACATTAATAAACATTAATACTTCACAAGAAATAACTGAATCCTTCTAACTGAATCCTTCTATGGCAGAGCCAAATTCTTCCAACGGCAAAGAAATGCCGTTTGTTCAGCATCTATTAGAATTACGTGATCGCCTACTAAAAATGATTTTGGCTATCACAGTGATTATGTTAGTGCTGATGCCTTTTGCGAGTGAGTTATTTACGTTCTTTTCCCAACCCTTGCGGGAACTGCTAAGTGAAAGCACGGGCAACTCGATGATAATAACTCACCCCGTTGGGGCGTTTTTCACCCCCTTTAAATTAACACTAATACTATCCATTTTTTTAGCGATGCCCTATATCCTTTATCATTTATGGGCCTTTATCGCACCGGGCTTGTATCAGCATGAAAAATCAATGATTTTTCCGTTACTGTTTACAAGTACCATACTATTCTATTTGGGTATCATATTTGCCCACTATGCCGTTCTACCGGTGGTGTTTGGTTTTATGATCTACATGACCCCTGTCGGGGTGGAGATGATGACCGACATCAGCCTCTATTTAGACTTTGCACTCAAACTGTTTTTTGCCTTCGGCCTCGCCTTTCAAGTGCCCATTGTCACGATTGTATTAATCAGGATGGAGATTGTTACGCCAGAATCACTGGCCGCCAAACGTCCCTACATCATAGTGGGCGCGTTTGTCATGGGTATGTTGATGACACCACCCGATGCGATTTCTCAACTCTTGTTAGCGGTACCCATTTGGCTACTATTTGAATTAGGCCTCTTTTTTGGGCGCATTGTGCCGGCACGTAAAGCCGATACGGCGGAAGACAATTACCCTGTGCCAGCACAAGACATAAACACTGAAATGGCGAGTGAAGCAACCAGTAAAGATGATCCAAAGGGACTTGAAAAGAAATAGCAATGCAGTCGTCCAAACTTTAAGGTCAAAGAAATCCGATTTTTCAAAAAAATCTTATTTCTGGGCGGTATTTAACTCAATCAGAATCAGTCATACAATATCTACTCGTTTTTTTAGCTCTCAATCACTTGCAAAAATACCCCGTCTTAATTCGCCACCTCGGCCTTGTTCCGTACGAACCCATTTATCAAGCCATGCAGCGTTTCACCGATAAGCGCAACGCTGACACGCTTGATGAATTGTGGGTACTTCAACATCCGCCCGTCTACACCTTAGGGCAAGCCGGCAAACGCGAACACCTCCTCAACCCCGGCAACATTCCCGTTTATCACATTGATCGCGGTGGACAAGTCACCTATCACGGCCCCGGGCAACTCATTATCTATATATTAATGGACATTAAACGGCGCAATTGGGGCGTGAAACAATTAGTCCACGCCCTAGAACAAGCCGTCATTGACTACCTCGCCAGCCAGAAGATTACCGCCAACCGCCGTGAAAAAGCGCCGGGCGTGTACGTCGATGAACGCAAAATAGCCTCTTTAGGCCTCAGAATACGGCGCGGCCGAAGCTATCATGGCTTAAGCTTAAATGTAGATATGGACTTAACACCCTTTCAGGGAATTAATCCATGTGGTTATGCCGGACTAGAAGTCACGCAATTGCGTGACTTAGGCATTACCGAGGATTTTGAGCAGATAACGGCACAGTTTTTAGCGTTTCTTTTAAATACGCTTCAATGTTTCGAGCATTCGTCAAGAATGAACAAAACATCAGACTCTCGTTCGTAGTAGTCGCTTTAGCGACGTTCGTAGTAGTCGCTTTAGCGACTCACTCTAGTGCAGGAAAGCAGAGATATTCATACCACCCGCCATGAGCGGTTCCTCTGCGCTAAAAGCATCGTTAAGCTAAAGCCTACTAACCTCTTTTAAGTACTAAATCATGAATTTCTACATTGGTGGTTGAAACGTAGGGGCAATCCCTTGTGGTTGCCCCTTTAAAATACCCAAAAACTCCGGCCTTACCACCTATCAGTTTGTCAAACATGGCACAACGTCTCTATTAATTCGTTTATCCGCGTAATTCGTTGTACTTATTTCAATCCTGTCAATCCAGAAATCCGTTAAATCTCATTAAAAAAGATGTTTACCATCACAAAAAAACACATCCAAGCCTACTACAAAGAGCTCAAAAAATTTGAGCACGTCGGGCAAGTTCACGAAGGCACCGTCAAAATCGCTTTTCAACACCTATTAGAGAATATTGCCAAACAATCAAAATGGCTACTCACTCAAGAAAATACCTTAACCAGAGGCAAAAAGCATATTCGTTTAGATGGCGTACTATTTGATGAAGCTAACTTACCTCGCGGCTATTGGGAAGCTAAAGATGCTAAAGACGATTTAGACAAAGAAGTTCAAAAAAAGCTGTATACCGACAACTATCCTGACGACAATATTCTGTTTCAAGCACCGAATCGTGCCATCCTATATCAAAATGGGCGCGAAGTTTTAGATGTCTCATTAGTTGAACCGGCGAATCTTGTCAAAATCTTAGCCGCGTTTTTTAATTTCCAACGCCCAGAATACGAACGGTGGGATTTAGCAGCGGATGAGTTTAAAAGTCGGGTGCCTAAGTTGGCGAAAAAGCTGTTGGCGCTGATTCAATCAGCCCGTGTTAACGATAAGCCCTTTGCAAAAGCGTTTAACGGGTTTGCCGAACAATGCCGTCAAGCAATTAATCCGAATTTGGCAGATGCTGCGATTGAAGAAATGTTGATTCAGCATTTGCTGACAGAGCGCATTTTTAGGCGGATTTTCAATCATCCAGATTTTGCCAAGCGCAACATCATTGCGCGTGAAATTGAAAATGTGATTGAGAAGCTCACGGCTAAGTCATTCAATCGTGATGCGTTTTTTGATGAACTGAAGTACTTTTATAAGGCTTTAGAAGAAGTTGCCGCGACAATTGATGAGTATGGTTATAAACAGCACTTTTTAAACACCGTTTATGAGCGTTTTTTTCAAGGCTTTTCAGTCAAGGTGGCTGATACGCATGGGATTGTGTACACGCCACAGCCGATTGTTGATTTCATGGTTAAATCGGTTAATGAGATTTTAGACAAAGAGTTTGGCAAGTCTTTGACGAGTAAAGGAGTGCATCTGCTTGATCCGTTTGTTGGAACCGGTAATTTTATGGTGCGGATTATGCGAGAGATTGCCACTCAAAGTCGTCTGGATTTGAGTTATAAATATGCTCATGAGTTGCATTGTAATGAGGTGATGTTATTGCCGTATTACATCGCCTCTATGAATATTGAGCATGAGTTTTTGGACTTAATGGGCAAATATCAGCCTTATGACGGAATTTGTTTAGCCGATACGTTTGAGTTGGCTGAGGGCAGGCAATCTGAAATGTTTGCGCCAGAGAATACCGAGCGGGTAAAAAAACAACAACAAGCTGATTTTTTTGTCATTATTGGCAATCCGCCGTATAATGCCGGGCAAATCAATGAGAATGACAACAACAAGAATCGTAAGTATCCGGTGATTGATGAGCGGGTTAAGGAGACTTATAGCAAAGATTCTAAGGCGACTTTGAGAAATGCTTTAGCTGATCCTTATGTGAAGGCGATTCGCTGGGCTTCGGATCGGATTGGGGATGAAGGAATTGTCGCTTTTGTGACTAATAATGGCTTTTTGGATAGTATTGCTTTTGATGGAATGAGAAAGCATTTGCGGGTGGATTTTTCTAAATTGTATCTGCTCAATTTGGGCGGTAATGTGCGGAAAAATCCCAAATTATCTGGCACAACGCATAATGTTTTTGGTATTCAAGTCGGCGTTAGTATCAACTTGTTGGTTAAGAAAAAGGACACTAAAAACTCTGATATTTTTTATGCCAGTGTTGGTGAAGATTGGCGTAAAGAGGCCAAATATCGATATTTAGAGGAAAAACAACAAGTTAGTCAACTTGAGTGGCAAATAATTGTCCCTGATAAAAAACACACTTGGTTAACTGAGGGCATGCATTCTGAGTTTGATGAGTTTTTGCCGTTAGGGACTAAAGAAGCTAAAAAGGCTAAAGAGGCTGATGGG
>Ga0190283_1000125_pt1 | contig 42583 bp, 35 predicted proteins | sample 48691801_MG_FD_161669 | JGI IMG/M metagenome (GOLD analysis project Ga0190283, IMG submission 161669) | Hydrothermal vent microbial mat bacterial communities from Southern Trench, Guaymas Basin, Mexico - 4869-18-0-1_MG | ecosystem: Environmental > Aquatic > Marine > Hydrothermal vents >...
GTCTGGTTTTGGAAAAGAATGCCGAGGTAGACAACAAGAAGAATAAAAAGAATAAAACCGTCGTGGCGATCCAGGTGCAGGTCCCAACCGATCAGAACCAGCAGCAGCATGGCCGTTCCAGCCAGAATCATACCGTCACGTCGAACCAGGGTGCGGCTAACGGGGATCCTTCGTAAGAATGCACAACCGCCGAGAATGAGGCCAAGATTGAAATTGTTCGAGCCAACGATGTTGCCGACCGCGATGTCGCCGTGAGTATTAAAGGCTGAAATCAATGTGACCGTAAACTCTGGCGCGGAAGTTCCAAAAGCCACAATGGTCAGTCCAAGACTGAGCTCGGAGATACCAATATACTTTGCAAGGCGTGAGGCGGATTCAACGACGCAGTGTGCCCCTATTCCGATTCCGACGATGGTTACAAGGCTGATCAGGCAATTGATCCAAATCGGCATTTCTTCGAGGATTATCATGGAGTATTCTCACCATCAGGCCTTTCAAGAACACCCGTCATCTTCGCGGTGTAGTAACTTTTGTTCACTGGATTGTTGCGCTTAATCCGAACCGTTGTAGAGGTTTGAGAGAATGTTACCCTCGCGATCTGCGAGGAGAATCCTTCTTCACTCACATATGATGGGATCGAATCCCAATACTCTTTTTGTAGAGAACGCTGATTCTAGCTGGCCGTTGATAAAGTGCGTCGATAACGAGTTCGGAAATATTGTGAGACTGAGGCTCGAATCCGATTACCAGTAGGCTGATTCGTCGAAGAATCAGCAACACACAGATCGGAAAAAAATTGGAATGAGACAAACTGACTTTATCAACGGGCTGCTAGAGCTTATCGTCATTAGGAAGCCAATCGAAGGTCATCCCGACCTTCTCTGAGGAATCATTCGTTTACTTGATGAGGAGCTCAACGCATATGATGTCGTCAAATAGCGAGGAAGCTTCTAAGTGCTAGTCCGCGAATTCCTTCGTCAGCGCACGAATGACCGTCTTCTTAAACTCTGGAGCCGACGTGGCGGCCGCGATAAGCTTTTTTCCAAACGTCTGGTCATCTTCAATCAGATCTCCTAATTCAGAAGCCACGTCCTCGGCGAGTTCACGGATTACCGCTGGTTCAGCCACGAGAGCGTTCACGATCTCGCCGATCAGTTCTTCATCTTGCACTAGATACCTAACATCTTTTTCTTCAATAAGACCCATTGTCTTGCCTCCTTATGAAGTTGTTACTGGTGAAAGCCAGATTGACTAACACCCTAATGTCTAAATTCCCGTAATTGGACGTTACTAAACATGTTTAATGAATATTCCACCGACTCGATCATGTTGGCTGATCATTCCAATCATTCATTGAAATTAATGATCACCAACTTCATTATGCCGAACCTGTTTCGCCGATCCTCAGTCTTTTCTACATCCTAGATATACTGCGACAGGTTGTCGGTGTCTATTTCTGCTTCTCATTCGACTTTCCCATCGCGAATCCCGTAATTTTCGATCCGTGAGGTGATCAGGGACATGTTGGCCGCGTTTCGCAGCGTCCGCGGCCAACTGGCCAACTAAAAACGTCAGTTCAAATTGAGAGATCCGTGCTTAGCTGCGCTCGTAAGCGCAAGTCTATCCATAAGCTTGGCCGCGAATGCAACCTTGAACGACGGGTGTTCCAGCAACTCTCCAACCAGGACATCCTCGTTCTGAAAATTCCGGCTGTACGAATCGTTCATCAGGACAGCCCACATACAGTCGTCGGTCGAGTTCGTACCTGTTCTGAAAGAGTCGGGGAGACCGATTTGGAGTCCCAGATACATCGACAAAAACACCGCGCTCATCTTAGGTGGAAATCCGAATACCTGCAGCAGTGGCCCGCCAAACAGAAGCAGCTCACCAGGTATTCCCGGAACTCCAAATCCGATGAGAAACACCACCGGGATGGCCAGGAACAGTTGAAGCGCAGAGAGTTCGATGCCGAGAAGACTCGCAACCGCTCCTGCGAGCACGATCACGCATATCATGGTTCCGTTGATACCCAGATAGCTTCCCACACCGATGACGAACTGGCGGACCTTTCCACGCACCTCAGGATAGTAACGTTTGACCAAGTAGAGATTGAGAGGTACTGCAATGGCCTCAGAGCTAGTCGACCAGAGAAGTGGGTACACTCGTATCCAATACCTCGTGAAAAATCTCATGATTGAGAAGGTCGATACTTTCCACTTTGTGAACATAAGCAGGATCGCATCCCACATGAAACATGAAACACCGATCACCAGAGAGATCAAGACGTACGCCCAAACCATTCCATACTCGCCGCTGAATTTAGGTCGATACCCTAAAACGCTTAGGTTATCCAGAGAAGTTGGTTCTGTCTCTGCGGTCTTTTTCAACACCAAGAGTGTCGCGATTTGTTGCTCAATTTCCGGAGTTTGCTGAATCTCTTCCAAAGCTACTATCTGTTCATCATACCCTTCAATTATCTGATCGTTCAGGCGAGTGCCGAGCTCTGCCACATAGACTCCGACCGCGACCATAAATAGAGGGACTAACGGCAAGAGGTATTGACCTGTGATTTCAACTCCCTGAAGGCACTTCAGCATGATCCGCTCAACCAATCTGACTCTCTTGGCAACAAACATTGCCACGACAGCCAGATACATCGCATAGAAGTATTGGCTCGTCGTCAACATATGTACGAGATTCTTGCCGGTCGTTTTAACGGCTTCGAGTAAGGTGTTTGCTCCGCTCGTGCTATAAAAAGGCAGTCCGAATACGAGCCAGGTGAACAGGACGGCAAATATCAAGGACAATAACCTTCCGATAGTCATCCAGGTCAGTACGAAGCCGAAAAAGTTGCCTTGCTGGCCTTTTCGGCAGCGCGCCACCCGTGAAAAAGCCGGAGCGAGAATCATAAAAATAATAACAGGGGCCACCAATCCGTAAAGACCTATGAATCCATCCACACTTTCATAGACGGCGTTGGATATCCAAGGAATGCCGGAAATACTGATACCGATGATGAAGCTCAAAACGACTATAATCGGAAGAAATTTCTCAAACCTAGACACGAACTTTGTATACGATAGGATGCGGTGCGCAAAAAGATTGCCAACGTGAACCATGGCGGTTTTAACTGGTCGATTCATAGATTCCATATCAGCCTTCCGGTCGTAGAAACGAATAATATTTGCGCAATACTCTCCCACGGCTCCGCAATTTGAGTCGGATTGACATTTGTCCGGTGGATTGGTTGCCGCCTCGATAATTTTTTACCCATATTGGAACGGTTTTAAACAACAAAACAACTATTGAGGTAGAGATCTTTCTGCTGCAGGATGTAAGAGCTGAGCCACGGCAACGCCTGTAAACATGGCGTTCTCGGGTCAGAAAGTAATCTCGAAGCGCATACCGGCGACGACGGCGTTGCGTCCGTCACCCCCGGGATTGAATATGAACTGAAATTCGGGTTGCAGGCTGAGCCAGGGAGTCGCCTGAAAGCGGTGAAAGAGCTCGATCGCTGTCTCGTGGGTCCTGCCGTCAAGGTCGCGGACAAGACGGGAAAAGAGGGCGCGCGCGACACCCACCGCCGTCACATCGAGGTCGCGTCCGGGCAAAAGACCGGTGTAGGAAAAACCTCCCCCTGTATAGCAGGAAACCTCGTTCCTGTTTTCAGGTGCCCAATTTAGCTGTAGAAAAGCCCCGAGACCTTGGAAATCATCGGTGCCAACGCGTTCCTCGTAGAGCACTTGGTCGGCCACCATGTAGGCCCCGTGGTTGTCCGAGTATTGCCGGGTGGTAGGGGGGAGGGTGATTTCATCGAAACTGTCGCTATGGTGCCAAGCGCCGATCCTCCAGGTCCCTGGCAGTCCGCCGCCGGGATCGCCGAAAAGCTCGATATCGGCCTGGACTACAGAAAAGGCCCCACCCTCGCCGTCGAAGGTCGTGCTAAATCCGGAGGTGCCGGCTTTCGCGTCGCCATCGAAGATCCCGCCGGAGAGGGTGAGCCATTCCAGAGGCTCCACAAAGGCGGACGCTCCGAGGCCAGTATCGGGGGAGTTGAGCATGGGAATGTTGATGGGAACGGTGAACGCCTGGTTGATGAAGTCCCCCCCGAAGTCCGACGCACAGAAGTCCCCGCTGGGATCTTGTTTGCCGATTTTGAGACGCAGCCAGTCTCCCAGGAGGTTCTGTTCGAACCAAAGCTCGTTGACCTGAGTAAAGTCGTGAGCATCGTTATTGCTCACGCTCTGGATGTCACCTACGTACCTCTCCGAGATTCCGCTGCCGTGCTGGCTCAGCCCATAAATGAAAAAGCTTCCGCCCTGCCAGAACCCGAGCCTCTCGGTGTCCAGAGCGACAATCAGGTCCACACTTCCCCGATAACGGGTGGCGTTGGAGGTGTCGAGGCCGCCTCGCAGGTTCGAGAAGACTTCTCCCGTATAAGAGAGATCTATAAGGACACCGCTTTCTTCCAGGCTGGACCGTACGCCATTCCAGTTGCCTGAAGCATAGTCCCGCTCCGTCCAGGACTGTAAGAGTCCTTCCTCCGGAAGAGGATCCGATTCCCAACCGAGAAGCAGGTTAGAGTAGAAAAGGGCGATAGCAACCGCTTTGAGGGGGATGATAAACCAAGAGATTTTGTAGGAAAAAAGTGATTCAGGTCTCAATGTTTGGCTCCGTCGATAAGATGATTAAAAGCTTTCATAGGTCAATCGAACAGACACTGGAGACCACCTGCAGGGGAGAACCCAGGCCGTGACAGTCCGCTTCATGCAATGACCACAACTGAGCTTGACTCGATATATCTTTACCCACAATCGGTCGTTCCCAAACATCGAAAGAACCTTTACAGCTTTGGCATTGAACACCCAATGATTCAGTCTTCATGTGAGCACCCTCATCGAGCAAAAATGTTTAGAAAGGCGCGAATAGGGGCAAGACAACAATAAGGCGGCAGTCAAACTGGCTTCCACCTGTAACAAATCACATGGAGGAACGACAATGGGATTTATCCAAGAAAGTGACGTCAGAACGCTGGTACAGGATGAAAAGATGGTTGCCGAGATCGTTAAGGGGCTCGTGGAGGATCCAATGGTACTCCGTGAGCTCGCCAACGATGTGGCTTCAGAATTGGAGGATCTGATTGAAGACGATCAGACATTCAAGGAGAAGTTGATCGCGGCGGCTGTGGCAACTCCTGAGTTCAAGAAGACAGTCATTCGTTCGTTGATCGAGGAAATCGCCGACTAGCAGTGGAAAAGTGCGTCGTTATTCGTTGGCATCGAGAGCTGTGGGTATTGAGAAGAATAATCCGCTATCAACAGCTTGGAAGGTGGCAGTATGCCACGATTAGTCATCTGGAGGTTTGACAATGGGTTTTATCGAAGAAGATGATGTCAAAACACTGGTGCAGGATGAAAAGATGGTCGCCGAGATCGTAAAGGCGCTCGTGGAGGACCCATTGGTACTCCGTGAGTTGGCCAATGACGTGGCCTCCGAGTTGGAGGACTTGATCGAGGACGATATGACGTTCAAGAAGAAGTTGATCGCGGCAGCCGTGGCGACTCCAGAGTTCAAGAAGAGAGTCATTCGTTCGTTGATCGAGGAGATCGCTGATTAACAGCCCGACAGTGCGTCGTTATTCGATAGTTTTGAGAGCTGTGGGTATCTGAGGGAATAATCCGCTATCAACGGCCCGGGAGGTGGCGGGAGGTCACGACCAGCGAGGGCAGTGGTGCCAAGCCATGTGCTCGTGCTGGGGACAGTACCGCCGCCGATCGATGCAGACATGCTGGCGCCATGGCCGAAGGACCGTTTTTCGCGCGAGCTGCAGATGAAGTATGATGAAGTCGAACGGGAAACATTGAGGGCAGTACCTGGGAGCTATGGGTGTTTTAGTGCAAGCGTAGTCCCGTTTACCGTTTAAATGGTAGAGGGTTACAGTGTTATGTAAAAAAGAACGGGCACTGGGAAAAATGGTAATAAAAACGTAAAAACCCATACGTTTCTTGGTGTTCTTTAATTTTTCGACGTTTTGAACCAATCGGTTTTCAACAGGCGATGGTTGAGAAAGGAAGGCGAGAAATGAGTTTAGCCGACGATATAAACGTGCGTCATTTACTGGAAGACTCGGAATTCGTGGACGACATTATCGGGTCTCTCGTGAGCGATCCGGCTGCATTCCGTAAGTTGACGGAAGACGCGGCTGAAGAGCTCGAAGACCTGCTAGAGGATGCCCCCGCCTTTAGAAGCAAAATCGTCGAGGCCGCGTCGTCAAACGTTGCGTTCAAGAGAGAAATTATCGCGCACTTGGTTCGTGAGATGAAAGACTAGGTGCGGCCTCGGACGAAGAATTGCATCCGGAGGTGGAAATGGAAGACAAGTCGATACAATGGTGCAGAGCTGTGTGGAGCAGGGGTGAACTGACATCTACCGAGAGGACGGAAGACTTTCCGTGTTGTGGATCGTATGACAACACTTTCATTGAAGAAGTAGTAATGTGTGATTGCATCGAGCCGAAGGAGATCCATCTTCATGTCGACAACCCTAATGAAGACGTTTCTCCGGTCATGGTCTACCTATCGATCCCCGCGTCTCCCAACTATTGGGTCGTCGCTCGACTCGTCGTATCCGGGATCGGTGCCTTCTTGGCCCTAACCTATGAGGACATCGACGATCTGAAGATATCGTTGACAGAGGCTTTGAGTAACGCTATCGAACACGGCTATAGAGATTCCGGGAAAGAAGGCAGGGTTGCCATCGTGTTTTCGATCGAAGACGACAGGATAACAGTCTCTGTCGTTGATCGCGGAAAAGGCTTCGATATTGCAGCAATGGCGTTAGAAGAAGACGAAAATGCTCTTTCGAGTTCTGAGTTCGGCCTTTTTCTGATGAAGAATCTCTCGGATAAACTAGAAATTCAGTCGTCCGTGGATATGGGTACGAAGGTCGTCATCGTCAAAAGTGGTGATCTGTCCACGACAAGTATATAAATCCTGAATTAAAGCGTGTATCTGTTAAAAAGGGAAGGATCGTTGCAGAGGTGATGCAGAGGTGATAGTGGGGGCCTCGCGGATAAAATCTTCGCAGAGCTCGAGCGGAGCGAAGAGTTCCTCGGGCGCCCCTTCGGAAGGTTGAGGTGCTGGGGCGGAGTTGTGAAGCAGTAGCGGATAACCGGTAGGGCTTCAATTTCCGTCCCGGCGCTTTTTGCAGAGGTGCAGAGGTATTTTCAGGGCTTTAAGACTCATGCTCGCCGATCTCTGGCGAATCCAGTATCTCTTAGAGCTCCCGAAGCGAAAAGTTGACATTTTCAAAACATCTCGAGAGCCCCCGCTAAAATAATCTCACATTCTACATCTCGTCTTCAGCCTGTCTTTGACCGCTCCGGGATCGCGAAATCGTCCGCATAGAGCTGCGTTGCTTGCGGTTTGGAGGGGCGTCACGACCAAACCCGAAATGAAGCAGGTTAAGGAAGTTTTAGTGAGTTTCTATTACTTTAACGAATATTTTGCAGTATTCAGGAAAAAAAAGATAATCTCTTAACAGACCGGCCGATATCAGATTGGCCGATATCAGAACGGCCGATAGATGCAGTAGTAGGGCCTTATGTCTAGGAGGGACGTGCCATAACATCGCGTGGATTGAATGCCCTGAGAGAGTGGAAGGGAAACAAAAATCTTGATAATGATCCAGATGATTCTGTTGATTTTGGCGTGCCCAGAAAGTTGATCCAGTCGATTAGGATAATTTACTTGCGAGCTGTAAAATGCGCCTTTGAAGCCACATCAGTCCGTCCAGAATGTTTCTGGCTCACACTCACTAGCTGAACCGACAGGCATCTCTCCGTCCGTCGTACTATCCTGCTGCAAGTTCATTAATTTGGTGGTTAACACGATATACTCTAGGCATCGAAAATGCCAGGAAGGAACACGACAGGATGTTGGCCGATGCCGCTAGATCAGGGAATCAGAAGTAAGAAGATCGACATAAATATAAGCTTGTATTTTCTGTTTGATATGAGAGCACGCACATGAATTGCCGGACGAAACAACAAAACGATACATTCCAGGCGGATTGTGCTAGGACACCCGATCGTATGTCGGTCACTCCGGTTCGAGACGAAATAACTCATGATATGACAGAAGAATCGGTAGTTAATTTGTACAGCTACTTGGTCAACAGGATTGCACACAAATATATCGCACGGGGTGTTCCACTTGATGACCTCGTTCAGGTCGCTTATATGGGTTTGCTTAATGCATGGAGGCATTTCGACCACAATAGTGGCACCTTGTTCAAGACCTTTGCCACCTGCCACATCGAGGGAAGCATCAAGCACTATTTCCGGGATCATACCTGGTACTTAAAGGTTCCAAGACAGCTCAAGGAAAGCTATCAGACGATGGCGAAAGTGATCGAGGGGTTAACGCACGAGTTACACAGATCTCCGACCATCTCCGAGATTGCTGTAAGAATGGGGTTGTCCGAGGAGCAGGTAATAGAAATAATGGTTCTCAAAGACGTTTGTACACCTTACTCGCTGGATTCTCTTCTCAACGAGAACGACAACAGCGGTTCCTGCGTTGTAGATAAGGTAGCGGAAGAAAGTTTCGAGGAGAGAGTTATCAACGCCCTCGATCTGGAGTTCGCACACCAAAGCCTTTCCCGCCAGGACCGCAAAGTCGTCTACCTGCGATATGCAGCTGGTATGTCGCAGAGCGAGATCGCTGAGAACATCGGCGTCTCCCAGATGCAGGTGTGTCGTATCTTGAAGCGATCTCTCGAGAAAATGAACGGTCGGCTGAATGCATATTCCCACCAGAGCCAACCGAAAATTTCGAAATGACGAAAACTCGTGCGCTTAGGATTTGCGACAGGATAAATTAGCAGATTCTTCGCGGAAATTTCGTTCAGGTTTGGTAATGACGACGACTCCCAAACGCTGGCGTTGCAGCGTTGTGTCGAGGATCTGGAGGCATCGCAAAGGTAAAGGATAGGTTGATTTGGGGGAGGGGGACGCGAAAGAAAAAAAAAGGCGGAGATGGATATCCCCGCCTAAGAATCCTTCAAAGTATGGTTATCTGATAAGCGTCAAACGTTGAAACTACCAGTTTACATGAAGGTCGAAATTGGCAGCAAGAAGCTTCGCTTTGGTCAGTGTGACATAGGGATTATCGCTGATCTTCGTGACGTAGAGTGGCTCACTTCCCACGATGTTGACGACGGGTGAACGGCCAGCAGTGTAACCGTCTTCGGGAACGCGAAGAAGATGCCCACTCCAGTTGCACACGTATGCGCCGGGCTCATTGATGCGGTCGAATGGTATTTGGGTTTTGAAGTAGATATCTGAAGACTGCTGACTTGCCTGCTGGGTCATGGTTTGGGTCATATTAAATTCCTCCTCAAGAAACTAAAAATGATACCCTGAGATTTTAGAGGCAAACACCACACTTTAGAAGGGTTAGTAGATTCGATGATGTTAAAGAATTTTAGGAAATGATACTCACACAAGTATCGGCACGTAGTGATTATGGGGGATAAAAATTCGAAAAAAAATAAGCCCTCGCTAATGCGAGGGCTATCTACAAATGAGGCGACACACTCCCAATTTCCACTGACTAGAGTTCCATGACTCTAATCCTATTTATCGTCTTCTGAATTGAAAATTATTAAAAATTACTGCAATAAAGTTTTGTGTATTAGTGCAAATATTTCTATATGTCTTTACGAATCGAAAAGCAGCGAGATCCGCTTTTCGGAGACCTTTGAAGATTCCGTAACATCAGCGATCGTAATTGTTGGCGTACACAAGATCGAGTCGTAAGGTGTGAAAAGAAGATTATCTTTTTTGATTCATGTCACTCTCTTTGTGCACTGAATAATAGCGTTCAAGATCCTTTTCGGTGTTGACGCCGCGCCAAGCCGCCGCCAAGTCCGCCGGTGGCTTTGGATGTATCACGCCGCGCCGACCGCTGAGACTTTGCAGTGAAAAGTCAGCATCGAACGCGAGCTCCTCCAGCATGACACGTGCGTGCGGAGCGTACCAAGAGAGCAGCGGCTCGACACCCTGTCCATCTCGTTCTCCCGAGACCAAACGCGGTAGGATCGCTCGCACTCCAGGCGCGCGCTGGTCCAGCAGCCACGTAAGCGCCTCCGGTGAGATCCACGGCATGTCGCAGGCAGCCACCAGCCAGGCCGCATCGGGCGCCCAGCGCAGGGCGCTGATAATTCCGGCCATGGGTCCAAGAACACCTGGCACATCGGCGAATCGTGTAGTACTTGCGACGGCCTCGGGTAGCTCGCCGGCTCCGGCGATGACAACATTGCAGGCGACCTCTTCGAGCATCGCGATATTGCGCTCGAGCCAGGTGCGCGACGTCGCGTCACCTCGCCTCTCGCGGAGCAGGTGCTTAGGGTATCCCAGCCGACGATTTCCACCACCGATCAACAGGCAGGCATAGAGCGGTCGATCGAGCAAGTTTTCCCGCAGCCGGCGGCGCAGCAGATCCAGGATGACTGCGATGCGGTCGTCATCGGGGCCCAACGAGGCGAGCACTCCGTCGACGCCGGGCGGCACAGGCTCGTCCGGTCGGTCAGGGCAATGCAGCCAGATCTTGGGCAGCGGTGTATTCTTGTGCCCCTCCACGAGGACCAGGTCTGCGTCGTTCGCCAGCCGGGAGAGCGCATTTTTCAAGCGCCGCGACTCGCCTCCAACGTTCTGCGCGCCGGTTGTCTCGACCCGGCGCCGGATCATCTCCTCCCCTGGGCCTTGCAGCACCACGTCGGCACCGGCTCGGAAGAAGCGGTCGCTGTCCTTGCCCGGCCGATCCACTTCGATGCCGTGAGCGTCGTGCTTGATCACGGCCACGACCAGCCCGTGCCCTATGAGTTCGGGTAAAAGGCTTTCGATGAGGGTGGTTTTCCCCGAGTTTTTCCAGCCGCACACGGCCAGCACGGGAGTCCCGCTGGGCTCGAAGGATGTGAGTTCAGAGCGCCGGTCGCCGTCCTGCCCGGCACCTTTGTGCTGCGGATCGATATGTTCCGGTTTGTTCATGAGATTCTGCTTTCACGCTCCCGTTGCGGCTGAGACTCGTCGGGATCCTTACGCTTCCGCTCACTGCGGTGCTGCCGTGATCTGAAACCGAATACCCCGAAACCGAGCGCTCTCGTGGGGCAGACATCGATGCAAGCTCCACAGCGGGTGCAGTCGGGATCGTCGACGGTTTTTTTGCCATGCTCCACGTGTGAGCTTAGCACATCGATCGCCATGGGACACTCCGCTGTACACCGCCCGCAGACCACACCTACCGTGGCACGATCGTGTCCGCGCCGCAACTCGGCCACATGCAGGCAGTCGCTTTGCGACCGGCACGTTACCCGCAGCCGGCCGCTCCGTCCCACCAGGCTGTAGAGGCCGCCGAGCGGGCAGATTGCGCGGCACCAAAGGCGCGGCACAGCGAGTTCGATCAGCAGCAAACCACCGAGGATGGCGAGCAACGGACCGCCCACGGCGACCGCCTCCGCCACCCCGCAACGCAGCGTTTCCCAGATGCCCGGCTCCGGGATCAGCGCCGGCAACGGCAGGAAAACCACCAGCCAGGCCACGAAGTTGATCGGTGATACAGTCTGGAACAGGGGCAACGCCGCGGCCGAGGAGAACCCGAGCACTCCGCCCAGCGACACCATGCGCCACCACCGCGCCAGGCGCGGGCCAGACCGTGCGCGGAACCGCGCGATTCTCGCGATCCGCCGGCGCATCCCCGCGTTCAGGTCGAAGATCAGGCCGAGCGGACAGACCCAGCCGCAGAAGATCGGCCCCAGGAGCAGCGCTGCGAGCAGCAGGATTCCCGCCCCCAAGACCACTGTGCCGTCGAACGTCCGCGAGGCCAGGGTAATCTCCAGTGCCGCGAGTGGATCGGTGACGGGAATCCACCCGAAAAGGGTGGCCGCCGAGGTAGAACCCGAGAACCAGGGGAACCATTCCCGACCGCCCAGGAAAAGCAACGCCAGGAAACCGATCGCCGTTGAGCGGTGCCCCCAGGTCCACCAGCGGAAGCGCCGTCGCCGCTCGCGAGAATCTTCGCGCGCCACGGTCAGCGCTCCTCCTCTTCATCAACCTCAGCGTCTGTGTCGCGGTGGGCATCGCAATCGAGCTCACCGCCGCGCGGCCGCACCGGGATGGCTCTCGGGGTGGTGGGGCAGGCGCGGGTGCAGAGCCCGCACCCGATGCAGGCTTCTTCCACCACCTCCGGCCGCAGGCGGGCGTCGAATCGGATCGCTTCATTCGGGAAGGGGCAGGCGTGCCAGCAGGAGCGACACATGACGCCGTTGAACGCCAGGCATGTTTCTTCGAGGAGCACGGCCGTGCCGATGCGGATGGTGCGCAGCCCGTCGACCGGTTCCAGCGCGTTCGTGGGACAGGCCGCGATGCACAAGAGCTCGTCATAGCCGGCGCAGAGCTCGCATGGCACCTCCTCGGCCAAGAAGAATGGCGTTCCCATGCTTCGCGCAGCACCCTCACGCGGCCCGGCCAGGCGCAGTGTTTTATAGGGGCAGGCATCGATACACTGGCCGCAACGCAAACATGCCGCCAGAAACGCCGGCTCGTCGCGGGCACCCGGCGGTCGCAGCCGGATATGCCGGCGGCTGCGGCTCCCGGCCGCCATCGCACCGCGATTGACCGCGCCGAGCAGCCCGCCGCCGGTCGCCCCCGCGGCCAGACTGGTCAGGAGCGCACGCCGCGAGAGCCCCGCCGGGCTCCCCTCTACGCCACCCGCGGCCGCCCCCGCGACGCTGCCCCTCTCGTCATCACTCGTCGTTTTTGAATCACCCGCCATGTTGAGTCAACGCACCTTTCGTGTGAGCGCCGGGTCAGCGTCCCGCAACAGTGGAGCTGCGCACTTGCACGTGGCAACTGCGGCACTTCGACTTCAGCAGGATCGTGGGCATCCCGACATGTTTCACCTTGGGAGCGCCCTTGACACCCGACTCGTGACATAGCAGGCAGTTGTCGTCGAGCCAGGCTTCGCGGTGCGATGCCGAAGCGGGAATCATGGGCGGGAAGGCATTGATCGCGAAGAGCTCTTCTTCTGCGGTTCTCTTGCGTATCATCGGTGGCTTACCAGGGATCAGTACGTGACAGCTACGGCACTTGGCGGTCAGCAAGATCGCGGGCATCCCCTCGTGAACCACCTCGGGCGCGTCGCCCACGCCGGTCTCGTGGCAGCGCAGGCAATCGTTGCGGAACCAGCCGCTCTTGTGATAATCCATGTCAGAGATGGCCGGCGGAAATGCGTTCGCGGCGAAGCCGTCATCGTCCCCGGCGTCGTGCTCTTCTCGATCCCCGTCTCCACCGTCACCGGTCGCTTTCACGTCATTACCCTTGGCGGCTGTGCTCGAAACGGGTGCGTTCTCAGCCACCTCTTTCTGCGGCTCCCCTTCCTGCGGAGTGCTCCTACCCCATTGCGCCGCGCCAATGACCACCGCGTCGCACTCACCCGGCGCAGCCGCCAGCCCCACGGCCGCGGCGGCACTCCCGCTGAGACTCTCGTGCGACGTGGCCTGGCAGGCGGCGTAGAGCAACCCCACCACGAGGACCACTCCGAAAATCAGCTCCGTTCGCAACATGACCGTACTCCTCTGCGAAACTCCCTCGCGGAACGTCTTTGTGAGCACGATTCCGCATCATGCCCTGGCCAGTTTCACGGCACAGATCTTGAACTCGGGCTGCTTCGATCCTGGATCGTAGGCGTCGATGGTCACCCGGTTGATCAAGCTCTCCCGGTCTTCCCAGTGCCAGGGAACGAAAACCATACCCTCGCGCGGCATGTCCACTACGCGCGCCTTGATTACCGCCTCACCGCGGCGCGAGACGATCCGCACTGCATCACCCGAACGTATCTCGAGGTTGGCGGCGTCCTTGGGGTTGATCTCCATGTAGCACGCCGGTTGGGCCCGGCGCAGCTCGGTGGCGCGCATCGTCATGGTGCCCGTGTGCCAGTGCTCCAGAACACGCCCGGTGGACAGAATATAGGGGTACTCGTCATCGACCGGCTCGGCCGGCGGATTGGCCGGCCGCAGCCAGACCACGGCGCGAAAATCGGGCGCGCCGTAGAACTTGATCTCGCCCGCCGCCACGGACGCATCAGCGTAGGGCCCAGCGTCCAACAGCGGATCGTCGCCCTTGACGAAGCGCCGGCTCGTACCAGGGTGGTCGGTCGTCGGCGCCGGCCAGCGGATGCCGCGTTCGTTGCGCAAACGTTCGCGCGTCATACCCGAGAAGTCGTAAGCCGTGTCCTTCGAGGCCTGCCGCATCTCGTCCCAAACATCGTCAGTGGTCGCGAATCGCGAGGAGAGATAACCCTTGGGAATCACCCCTTTCGTTTCCAGCCGCCCCCCGAAATCCAACAGAATATCGAAGTCGGAGCGCGCCTCGCCGGGAGGCGCCTTGAGCTCGGGCTGGTACTGGTAGCGCCGCTCCGACATGCCGAAGACGCAAGACTTCTCGCTCCACATGGCCGCCGGCAGCACCAGGTCGGCCAGCTCGGTGGTGCGCGTGGGATAGGCGTCGATCACGGCGATGAAGGGTTTGTCGACCCGCGCCTTGCCCATCGCGTCCCGGTAGGGCGACAGGTTGGGCAGCGATTGGCCCGGGTTGGTAGTAAGGATCAGCATAGCCTTGATTTTGTCCTCGCCGAGGGCGCGAAACAGCTCGATCGTGTCGAGCCCCGGCGCAGGCGGTATGGTGCCCGGCTTGGCACCCCAGAGCTTCTCCATCTGCGCGCGGTGCTCGGGTTTCTTGACCGAGCGGCCGTAGGGCAGAATGTGGCAGAGGGTCCCCGTGTCGCGCACACCGCCGCAGGCGTTGGGCTGGCCGGTGAGCGAAAACGGCGTGGCACCTGGCTTGCCGATCTGACCAGTGATGAGGTGCAGGTTGTGGATCAGGTTGTTGGCCCACACCCCGGTGATGCGCTGGTTGAGGCCCATGGTCCAAAAAGACGTGGTAGGGCCGAAGGTGAAGAGGCGCGCCGCCTCCACGATCTTCTTGGGATCGACGCCGGTGGAGAGCTGCACCTTTTCCGGCGCGAATTGCTCCAGAAAGGCGACATATTCCTCGAAGCCGACCTTGGCCTGCTTGCCGTCGCGCATGATCTTGAACTGGACGTGCTTGTCGATGAACGCGCGGTCGTGGCGCTTCTCCTCGATGATCACGTGAGCCATGGCATGGAAGACCGCCAGGTCGTAGCCCGGCACCGGATCGAGGTGGATGTCGGCGATCGAGCTGACCGGGCTCTTGCGCGGATCGCAGACGATCACCAGCACGTTGCGGCTCGCCTGCTTGCGCGCCAGGATCTGGTCGAAGATCACCGGGTGGCACTCAGCCGTATTCGAGCCAATGAGGAAGAAGACGCGCGCGTGATCGATGTCATCGTAGCATCCCATCGGCTCGTCTTTGCCGAAAGTGGTCACGTAGCCCCCGACGGCGCTGGCCATGCACAGACGCGGGTTGCCCTCCACGTTGTTGGTGCCGATGCCGCCCTTGAAGAGCCGGTTGGCGAGGTAGCTCTCTTCGGAGAGCGCCTGCCCCGAGCCATAGTAGGCCACGCTGTCAGGGCCATGTTTCTCGATCGCTTCGCCGAACCGGGTGGCCATCAGGTCCATGGCCTGCTCCCAGCCGATCTGCGCGTAGCTGCCGTCGTCCTTGCGTACCATCGGGTGGGTGAGACGGTCCTTCGAGTGCACGATCTTCGGCAGGAAGAGGGCTTTCGCGCAGACCAGCCCCTTGGTGGTGGGGTGCTTGGGATCTCCGCGCAGAGCCACCAGCCGGCCGGCGCGCATGCCCAGCATCACGCCGCATCCGGTTCCGCAGAAGCGGCACACCGATTTGTGCCAGGAGATCTCGTCCGACACAGGGAAGGCCCTGGCCAGCCCGGGCCCCCCGGCCACCGAGACGACCGCCGCCGTAGCGGCGGCCTTGATAAAATCGCGACGGGTCGTTTCCATGAGACGCTTCCTTTCACTACCTCTCAGTCCTGCTCGACGGCCCCGGAGACGGCCTGCTTGGCTTGCCTGGCCGGATCGTCTGCCTCCTCGTCGTGAACGTACACGGGCCAGATCCCCAGCACACCCTCGCACCCGGTGAGGTTGACGGTAAGCATGTGGTGCGCGCTCTCCAGGTCGTCAGCCTCGATGAGCAACCCCAGCTTGCCGGGCACCTCGAGATCAAAGGTCTCCACGCCGGGAAACCCCGCGAGGTCGCGCGCCACCGCGGCGGCCCGCGTCAGATCGATGCGCGCCCAGGCTCCGACGAATGCCATCGTGCTCCTCCAGCATCGTGTTTTGATATCGTTGCGTTGAGTGTCTCGCGAACCGCTACTTGCCGTAACGCTTCTTGAACTCTTCGGCGGCCTTTTTGCGGCGTGCCTGCTCTTCGGGATCCATCTCGCCGAGGAACCACTTGTGCTGGTCGCTGCCCAGCACCTGGTCGAGCTTCGCTTTCAGCTTGTTGGCAGCCTCGACCTTGGCCTGGTCCCCCGAGTGCAGCCCTTTCTCGATCAGCTCGCGCAGCTCGGGGATGTAGTGGGAGTAGAAGTTCTTGGCCACGTCGTAGGTGCCGTGCCAGTGGGTATAGTCGGGCGCCATCATGGAGGCGCCGTGGCGTGCGCGGCGGCCTTCGTGATGCCAGATCTCCCACCATACCCAGTCCACGGCGTTGGCAAAGGGGACCTGCACGTCGCGCAGCGGCTTGGCCAGCTCGTAGAGCGCCGCGCCAGGGATGGCGAACTTGGTGTTGTAGAGCTCGATCAGGGCGTCGTACTGGATGTAGAAGTTGTTCACCCAGTCCGCGCTGTGACAGTTGAGGCACACATCCTGCATGTTATTGCGGCGCACCTGCCAGGGGATGTTGGCACCGGGCAAGCCCATCTTGGCGTCGGAGGTCTCGGGCCTCACCGACATGTAGGGGCGGTTGTTCCAACTGATGCGCATGCCGATGTCGTGGGTCACGCGCTGGGTCTTGGTGGCCGACATGTGGCAGGTGGCGCAGTTGGGCGCGGCCCAGTAGTCCTCGCCGACGATCCACTTGTTGGACTCTATATTCATCTTGTTGATGTTGGAGAAGAAGAGTATGCCGTGCTTCGATTCCTCGTAGATCTCTTTCTGTGGGTGGTCGGGCCCCAGATGACACTTGCCGCACGTGTCGGGGTGGCGCGCCTGCGCGGCGGAGAAGGCGTGGCGCGTGTGGCAGGCGTTGCAGGAACCCTCTGAGCCGTCGGGATTGATACGGCCGATGCCCGAGTTGGGATAGGTGGCGGGATCGAGCTTGCCGCCGGCGAGCACCTTGATCTGCGAGCCGTGGCACTGCCAGCAGCCGTTCACCGCCGCCGCCGAGTTGCCCCCGGGGAAGCCGGCGGTCTGGAAGTGGTTGTTGCCCTCCACCACCTCGGCCAGCACGTTGTCGAGCGAGCCCAAGATGCGGCCGCCCTTGGAGTGGTGCGAGCCGGCGAACTGGGTCACCTCCTTGCTGTGGCAGCGGGCGCAGTCCTTGGGCGTGACCAGCACGGCCATGGTGAAGCCGTAGTGGTCATAGGCGTCGGCGTCGGTCTTGTTCGCGCCGTGGCATTCGAAGCAGGCCACGTTGGCGCGGTAGTGCTTGCTCTCGCCCCACTGCTGGTAGACCACGGGGTCGGCCTTCTTGTGGCACTCGATGCACTCGGCCGAGTTTTTGCTGAGATCGGGCAGGCCGATCGCCTGGGCGCGGAGCGGGGCGGCGTTGCCCGCCGCGCACAGGAAAGCCACGATCAGGGCCGCCGTGAGGCCACGCGATTTTGTTCGGTTGAGCCGATCTTGTGGTTTCATGAATTCTCCCCTCGTTAACTGCTTGAGGTTTTTATCGAAGTCGCTTTTTGGGAATCCGGTTCGTCGCCTTGGCGGTCTCCTGCCCCTCCTGCGCTCGTAGCGCGCGGCAGAGCCGAGGGACCGACCAGGCGGCCCGAGAGCACGGGAACCGTGATTCTGACCAACACCGTATAGAGGAGCAGCCCGAAAGCCCAGATTCCCATACACACGAGAATCTCGTTGAGCGACGGGGTGTACTCCTGAATCTCTCCCAAGGGAGAGGGAATGAACGCGGGAACGATGAGTCCCATGCCCTTCTCGATCCAGATGCCCGTGATCAGGAAGACGCAGGCCAGGTTCAGGAAGCGCAGGCTGCGCGAGAGCGGCAGGAAGAGGATGATCAGGGCCACCGTGTTGAGGCCGATGGCGGTCCAGATCCAGGGCACCAGGGCGCTGTAGCCGTGCAAACCGAAGAAGAGATAGATCATGGAGACGATGTGCGTCGACTCGCCGTAGAACTCGGTGAAGAGCTCGCAGCCCAGCAGAAACATGTTCACCGCCAGGGCCACGGCCACAATGTTGCGCAGCAGCAGCAACGCTCCGTCGGAGACCTCGTAAGAGCTGAAGCGGCGGATGACCTGCAGCGTGAGGATGATGAAGGCCGGTCCGGCGGCGAAGGCCGAGGCCAGGAAACGGGGGGCGATGATCGCCGAGTTCCAGAAAGGGCGGCCGCCCAGGCCCACGTAGAGGAAAGCGGTCACCGTGTGGATGCTGACGGCCCAGCCGATGGCCACGAAGACGAAGGGGATGTAGAAGGCCCGGCTCGGCGGGCGGCCGCAGTAGGAGCAATAGACCAGGTAGCCGCAGATGTGCAGGTTCAGGAGCAAGTATCCGCCGAGCGCCACCACGTCCCAGGTGAGCATCGAGACGGGGAAGTTGAAGCGCCAGAAGATGTGCATGAACCGGTCGGGGCGCCCTAAGTCGACGTTGACGAAGAAGAGGCACATGATAATCGAGGCCACCGCCAACAACTCGCCGAAGATCACCAGGTCGTGCAATTCGCGGTTGCGATAGATATACACCGGAATCACGAGCATCACGGCGGCGGCGGCCATGCCCACGAGAAAGGTGAAGTTGGCGATATAGATGCCCCACGAGACGTGGTCGGTCATACCCGTGGTGATCAGGCCGTGCACGAGCTGCTTGCAGTAGGCATTGAGCCCGAGCAGCGCCACCGTGGTGAGCAGGATCATCCAGACGTAGTAGAGCCAGCTCCCAGAGAAGCTGAGCCGGAAGCAGCGCAAGAGGAACTGCAGGTAGTCTCTCATGCCGCACCTCCACCGCCGGAGGGGTCGCTGGAGGATTCGGGCGATCCCGCCGCCCGATCGAGGGTCGCCTGCTTCTTGTTGCGCGGGTATTCCTGATCGAAGTAGTAGAAGAAGCGCGGCAGCGTTCCCACCTCCTGCTTGAGCACGAAGACGTGCTTGTTGTGCAGGATCTGGGAGACCTCGCTGGCCGGATCGAGCAGGTTGCCGAACTTGCGCGCGCCTACCGGGCAGACTTCGAGGCAGGCGGGCATGCGCCCCTGCCGGGTGCGGTGCAGGCAGAAGTGGCACTTCTCCATGACGCCGGCCGTGCGCGGGCGGTTGGAGAGATAGGCCATGGCGGGATTGAGGTCCTCCTGCGGGTCGCCGAATGCCGGACGCGTGAAGTTGAAGCGGCGCGCCCAGTAGGGGCAGGCCGCCTCGCAGTAGCGGCAGCCGATGCACCAGTCGTAGTCGATCACAGTGACCCCGTCCGGCTCCTGCCAGGTGGCCTCGACGGGGCAAACCTTGACGCAGGGCGGGTTGGCGCACTGGTGGCACTGGATCGGCATGTAGTAGTGGTCCTCGTCGGGCACCTTCGGGCGGTCGTAGTGGTGGTTGCCGCGTTCGATGTCCACGCTGCCCCGCTGCATCTCGAGCACGCGGATGTACTGGATCTGGGGGTTGTGGCTGGTGTTGTTCTCGGCCACGCAGGCGTAGACGCAGCGGCGGCAGCCGATGCAGCGGCCCAGGTTGAGGGCGTAGGCGTACTCTACGCCGTCCATCGGCTTGGGATCGCTCAAATTGGCCGCGACCTGGTAGCGCTCGGCCACTTCCTGGCGGATGCGCTCCAGGACGATCTCCATCTCCGCCGGGGTGAGCTCCTTGTAGTGCTTCTGCAGGAAACGCTCCAAGGTCAGCTCCGAGGTATCCAAGTCCTTGAGCGGGCTGACTGCTGCGGCCAGAGCACCGAGGCCGCCGGTGACACCCAGAGCGCCGCCCACATAGCGGAAGAAACTGCGGCGCGAGAGGGACGAGCTGGTGTCTTGTTCGGGGCGCTGGGGGGTGTCGCCCCCGGAGGTATCGTGGTCCTTGGTGGTCATCGGCTGTCCTCCTCGGTATCGCCGCCATGGTCTTCCTGGTCCGCCGCCTTCTCGGGAGGATCCGCGTGTGCGGGGCTTGCGTGCTCCGCCGTGCCGCCGCCGCGGAGCAGCGCTTGGCGCAGGGGGTCGGCCTCGTCCTGCAGGGCATCTCCCGCATGAGCCGGTTCGGCATGCCGGGCGTGGCTCATCCTCAGGGTTAACGGGGACGGCAAGGGTTCGAGCGGATCCATGGCCGGAACACGCGGGTTGTGCGGATCGTGGCACTCGCTGCAGCTCAAGCGGTGCTGCGGTCCGAGCTCGACGTTCCAGTAGCCGTCGGTGCGGCCGTGCATGCCGCGCTGCCAGTCGCGATAGGTGGGTCCGTGGCAGCTCGCGCAGAGCTCGACCACCTGCGAGTACGGTATGGAGCGACCGCTGCGCAGCACGAGGCGGTCGCGGTCGTTGACGTCGTGACAGTTGCGGCAGCGATCGTTGATGCCGTGATCGAGCGCCACGTGATCGTGCCGCAACAGCCTTGCCGGCGGATCTTCCCTGGGCGGGAAGATGATGTGACAGTCCATGCAGGTGCGCTCGAACCCGTCGATGAAGATCGTGGGAGGGTCGCTCAGCATCTGGCGCCGGGGCGTTGTGCTCAAAACATCGCCATGGACTGCCATACCCCGGGTTTCAGGAAGAGGTTCCAGCTCCGGTCCCCAGAGGAACCACGCCGCCAGGAGGAGGAAAGCCGGACCGATGACGTGCCTGGTCCAGCCCCGCCCTTCGGATCGGTGAGCGCTTTCGGCCTTGTCCGTATTCCGCATGATGAATCCCAACACGACAGCTATTACAAAACCGTTATTAAAGAACCGCCGGCAGCAAGAGTGTATCAATTCGGGGCCTACGTACAAATCCATAAAGAGCGATAGACATAACATATAATTTAGATATGTAGCACCAATATACATGTTTAATCTCGGGCGGCAAGCAAAAGAGGGGAGAAGAGCTGTGAATAAAATGACGATTTATTTCGTCACCTCGCCGTCTGTTGCGTACTAAAGAAAAGCGAAACGCACCTGTTCGAGACCTCGACCGAGGGCACCCCTTCTCGGCTCTATTCTTCCCGGACCGCTCTGAACAACCTCAAGGAGGACATGATGGTGGTATTCAGAAGCCTGGCGCTCGGGCTGCTCGTAACGTTTCTGCTGGCGGTGCCGGCCGTTGCGGCTGAGACTCCCGCGATCCACGAAAAAGCCGCGCTCGGAGATACGGACGCGGTGCGGGCACTCTTGGAGCAGAACTCCGCACTGGCTCACACCGTGACCCGACAGGGTGCCACACCGCTGCACATGGCCGTCGCCGAGGGACACTGGGCGGTGGCCGAGGTTTTGCTCGAGGCTGCGCCCGATCTGCTGGAGAAGGGCGACGACCGCGGTCTTTCGGCCCTCAACCTCGCCGCGTTGTGCGGCAGGACCGAGATGATCACCAGGCTGCTCGAGCGCGGTGCTAAGCTCGCAACCGGCGACAACGAGAACAGCCGCCCCCTGCACAACGCCGCGGCGCGCGGGCATCTCGAGGCGGTGCGGCTGCTCATCGACAGGGGCGCCGATGCGACCTTTCAGGACGACAACGGCACCACGCCCCTGCATTTCGCGGCCTCCAGCGGCGTAAACGAGATGGTGAGATTGCTCCTCTCAAATGGCGCCGATCCCAATGCCCGCAACCTAACCCGGGGAATGACGCCCCTCCACTGGGCGGCGGGCGCCGATCGCATTGAAACCGTCAAGCTCCTGCTCTCGAGGGACGCCGATCCCGATGTGCGGGATTTGGAAGGGCGCACGCCGTTGAGCCTGGCGCTGGTGCGTGGTCTTAGCCGCACGGCGCGCTGGCTCATCGAGAACGGAGCCGATATCGACATCGCCGATCAACACGGTGAAACGCCGCTGCTCATCGCCCTGCACACCGACGAGGCGATCGCCCGCCTGCTGGTCGAAGCGGGCGCCGATCTGCATGCCGGCCCGGAGGGTGGCTGGACGGTGCTGCACGTGGCCGCCTTCAGCGGGATGCAGGCAATGGCCGAGCTGTTCATCGAGAAGGGGATCGATGTCGATGTGGCTACCGCGAGGGGTATGACCCCCCTGTGGGCCGCCATCAGGCACGGGCACTCACCGATCGTGGAGCTGCTCATCGCCGAGGGCGCCAACGTCAACGTCATCGATGACAACGGAGATCCGCTCTTGATGCACGCCGTGAGGTATGGAAACCGGCAGGTCGTGCGATCGCTTCTCGATGCGGGGTCGGAGCCGAACGCGTCTGGGCGCATCTACGGCCGTACCCCGCTGCACTGGGCGGCCATCGACGGCAGTCGCGAGATCGCCGCACAACTCCTTGATAACGGCGCCGATCCCGACCTCCACGACGCGACCGGCAAGGCTCCCATGGCCTACGCCTGCCGCTATGCTCATTCCGAGGTCGCCGATCTCCTCCGGGAGCGGGGAGCTTCATCCAGCGCAGCGTCGGGCGGGACCGATACGTGCTCCTTGCTGGCGCAGGAGATCTCGGCGGGCGAAGCCGCGCTCTGGTACCTGGGACACTGCGGCTGGGCCGTTCGTACGCAAAAACACTTCCTGATCTTCGACTACTGGGAAAACGGCGTCGAGCCGGACACCCCCTGCCTGGCCAACGGCCGCATCGACCCCGAGGAGCTCGAAGGACAAAACGTCTACACCTTCGTCACTCACGGACATGGGGACCACTTCGATCCCGCGATCTTCTGGTGGCGGCGGTTGATGCCCGAAGTCACATACATTCTCGGCTTCCAGCCGGACCGGCGGGTTCCGGCCCACGTCTACACCCCCCCGCACGAGACTCAGACGATCGGTGATCTCGAGGTCACCACGATCGCCGCCAACGATTCGGGTGTAGGATTCCTCGTCGAGGTCGACGGTCTCGTTATCTACCATGCCGGTGATCACGCCGGATGGCGGGAGGGTGAAAAGGAAGGCTATACGCGGGAGATCGATTTTCTTGCCAAGAGATTCAAAGGCGTGGACCTTGCCTTTCTCAACATCACCGGCTGTCATGCTCATAATCCGGAGGCCCTGGCCGCGGGCACCGCATACACGCTCGCCACGCTACCGGCCAAGGTGATGATCCCCACGCATGCAGGCGGGCGGGAGAACCTCTACCGGGAATACGCTCTGAAAGCGGCCGAGGAGGAGTGGCCTGTCGAGGTCGCCTGCCCCGAGAACCGGGGTGATTTTTTTGTCTTTCGCAAGGGGCACATCGAATGATCGATTGCTCGATGGATAGGATCGATGGAGTGCTAGGATTTAACCACGGCTTCGAACGCGTCTTTGTGCTTTTGCAGTGGCTTTTCTGACGACCGGTCGGGTTTTTAGAGACCTGGCTGTCAATAGCAGTGTGACCGTTTTGAACGGTTCCTCGATGGGGATGGACCTGCGTTCGAAGCCGATATCCGAACCGGCCTGGTTCCAAGGGGGATGCCAGGTCGGTTCTTTTTTTAGACAGCGTGTGACTGTAAGAGACGACTTACTTTTTGTAGGCGACGATCATGCCGTCGCGGCTCGGAAAGAGCGAGACGATCCACGCCGGATTGCTCGTGATCTCTTCCGTGAACTCGCGGATCGCCAGGGTGTCCGGCGAGTCATCATCACGATCGTAGACGCGACCCGACCAGAGCATGTTGTCGATGATCAGCAAGCCCTTGCTCTTCAGTTTTTGTTCGATCACCGGCAGGGACTTCGGATACCCGGTTTTGTCGATGTCGTTGAAGATCAGGTCGAAGGGGCCCTGCATGCCGCTCAGGGTTTCGATCGCCTCGGCCACGTGGTATTCGACGATGCCCTGGTAGCCCAGGGTGTCGAGATGTTTGCGTGCCCTTTGCGAGAGATCCTCGTCCCACACCACGTGGTGCACCGTGCCGCCGCCGTTCTCCTGCACGGCCCACGCGAACCAGGCTGTCGAGTAACCGTATCCCGAGCCGAGCTCGAAGATCGTCCTGGCACCAGAGATTCTGGCCAGTTGATAGCACAGGTAACCGCAAGTGGGACCGATGATCGGAAAATCGGTCTCCTCGGCATGGGCTTCCATGGCCAACATCTCGGGCGGCCTCGCCGGGACGAGGCTCTCCAGGTACTTCTCGACTGAGGGCGAAACCAGCTCACCTTCCATGGGAGGCTCCTTTGGTTGTGTTTTTATTCTGCCGGCCCCGGCGGCACGGTGCGATCGAACCGAAGAGGGCCGATCGGTTTGCGATCGGTTGCGAATTCGCGCGCGCCGATTATAAGGGCTGGCGCTGCACGAGCCACCGGCAAAAGTCGCCGGTCGATCTTCGGCTCATTTTGGAGAGCAGGTTGGAACGATGTTTGCGCGAGCAGGAATCGTAGAACTCGTCGAAACACTTTGTATGGAGGTGCCGTATGTCGCGCCAAACCTCGATCTCCCTGGCTACGCTGGCTGTAGTGCTGTTCACTCTGGCACCGTCCTTGAGCTCTCAGGGGCTCTACATCGGTTCCGATCGACCGACGCGGACCGATCTGCTGGCGTCGTCCGGCCAGGGTTCGGTCGTGTTGACCGATCGCAAGATTCACGCCGAGATCGTGGAAGCCGGCGCCACCGTCCAGGTGACGGAGAGATTTCACAACAACTCGAAGTCGGTGCTGGAAGGCACATATATCTTTCCGCTGCCGCGGCTTGCGGCCGCCACGGGTCTTGCGCTGTTCATCAACGGGAAGGAGATCCAAGGAGAGGTGCTCGAGGCGGGGCGCGCCAGGAAAACCTACACCGATATCGTGCGCCGTGCCCGCGATCCGGCACTTCTCGAATACATCGACCATGGCCTGCTCAGGGCCTCGATCTATCCCATCAACCCCGGCAGCGACGTGACCGTCGAGCTGAGCTACCTCGCGGCAGTGGAGCGTAGCGGCGGGCTCTACAATTTCGGCTTTCCCCTGAAGACCAGCGCCGCCGGTGACCCGCGCACCACCATCACCGTTCACATCTCATCTAAGTTACCTGTGAGAAACATCTACTCACCGACGCATGAAATAGATGTCATCCGCGGCAGCGATTACGCTGCGCGTGTGGGCTACGAAGGGCGTGGGGCGACGAGCAGCAACTTCAGCCTCTACTACACCCTCTCGGAGAACGAGTTCGGCTTCTCGCTGCTCACCCATCGCGATCAGACCGGTGAGAACTACTTCATGCTCATGATCTCACCCAAGCTCGAGGTGGAGGCCGGCAAGATCGTTGCCCGAGATGTCGTTTTCGTGATCGATAAATCGGGCAGCATGAAGGGTGAGAAGTGGCAGCAGGCCAAAGACGCGCTCAAATACTGCATCCGGAGCTTGAATCGGGATGACCGGTTCGGGGTGCTCGCGTTCTCCACCGAGACTCAAAGCTTTGCGACAGAACTCGCGCCGGCGCAGGATGGCATCAAGCAGAAAGCCTGCGGGTTTCTCGACTCGCTGAGCGCTGCGGGCGGCACCAACATCCATGGAGCGCTGCTGGCCGCGCTCAGTCTGCTGGCCGAATCCGACCGGCTCTGCACGGTGGCTTTTCTCACCGACGGTCTTCCTACCGTGGGTGTGACCGATCCCGAACAGATCATCCGCGAGTTTCGCAGCGCCAACGAGCAAAACCTCAGGATCTTCAATTTCGGCGTCGGATTCGACGTGAACACCTATCTGCTCGACAATCTGGCACAGAGCGCGCGCGGCGCCACCGATTACATCGAGCCCGGCGAGAACATCGAGGTCAAGGTGTCCAGCTACTATTCCAAGATCAGCGAGCCCGTGCTCTCCGACGTGACGCTGGCTTTTCATGGGGTGAATGCTTACGACCTCTATCCGATGAGGATCAGCGAGCTCTTCGCCGGATCTGCGTTGACCGTAACGGGTAAGCTCGAGAAAGCGGGACGCGGCACGGTGGTCCTCAACGGAACCGCCTGGGGCCGCGAGTTGTGCTTCGAGTTCAGCGGGGAATTCGCCCCTGATTTGGAGAACCGCCACGATTTTCTGCCGCGCTACTGGGCGATGCGCAAGATCGGGTACCTCCTGAATCAGATCCGCTTGCACGGCGTGAACGACGAGCTGCGCGACGAGGTGATTGCGTTGGGCAGGCGGTACGGTCTGGTGACACCGTACACGTCGGCCCTGGTCGTGGAGGAAGGCGAGCGTTTGGCGCAGGCTGCCGATGTGCCCATGCCGCAGGGGCGTAACGTGTCTGGACATTCGGGATTTCTCGTGGGGCGGGGGCGCAAGGCTACGGAGGGTCAGCTCGGCAGGCTCGGCGGCGCGCCGCCATCTCCCGGCCCCGGCGGGCCGCCCCCCAACACACTCGGGCCGCGTGGTCCCGCGACGCCGGGAAGCCCCAGCGCACCACGAGGCAGCGGCAGCCGCGCGCATGGCGGAGAATACCGCGGGCCCGGCGATGCGGTCCCCCCTGCGTCAGGAGGGCCGGGATCTCCGGCGGCAGGACCCAACGCCGGCCCCTCCAGCCCGCGCGCTTCGCAGAGCGGTAAAGACAAGGTGCGGGAGGCGAAAAAGCTCAACAAGCTGGCGCGCACGGGGAAAACCGGTCAGCCTTCAGGGGAGCAGAAGAAAGGCGCGCGGGAGGAAGGCCCAGAGGTCATCCAGGTGGCGGGATTCTGCCTTCACCGCCTTGGAGAGGTGCTGGTAGACTCACGGTTCGAGGATGAGATGAAGGCCAAGCTGATTGAGATCAAAGCTTACGGCGAAGTCTATTTCGAGCTTCTCGCAGAACACCCCGAGCTCAAAAAGGTCTTCGCCCTGGGCGAGCAGATCATCTTCGTGCTCGACGGCAAGGCTTACGAGGTGAAGCCGGCAGCGGAAGAGAAGAAGGAAAGTGACGAGAAGGGCACGGCGCGGAAACCGGACGGGAAGAAGAGCGACTGACGATTGCGACATCGATCTCCTTTGGGATCAGGAATCTTGAATCGAGTCTGAAATGTCCACGCTATGGAATATAATAGGGACGCCATGAGATTGATTTGGATCCCATGGAGATCGTTGCAGAACAATGAGACGTTTTTCCCTGGGCGAGCAGATCATCTTCGTGCTCTTTTGAAAAGACGCCTTGGCTCATTCACTTGTGCGCCGATGACGATGTGAAGTGATCGGCCTCGTCGCGCTGGCCGGTGGTGGTGTAGAGCCGAGTCAGAAGAGCCGCGGCGTTCTTCGTTTGCTGGTGAGAATCTCCGAGCATTGCGCTCAGCTCGTCATATCCTTGACGGAGCGGCGCTTCGGCTTCCTGATAGCGCTCGAGCTCGAGCAGGCATGCACCGAGCTCGACCCGATAGCCGGCTTCGTTGAGCCGGTCGCCGAATCCTATCTCTTTGGCAAGCTCTATGATCGTCGCGAGCGCTTTCGCCGCATCCTCCAGCCTGCCCTGCTCTTTCCAAACGCGAGCCTGGTAGCTCACGACCTTCGAGATTTTGGGGTGGATCTCGCGGTAGTATTGCCGGCAGTCTTTGATCAATTGCGCGAGATCGTCTTCGGCATCGTCGAGCCGGCCCTGTAACCGAAGGATATCGGCCCGTTCCGCTCGCGCCCTGAGCAGCCAGTCGGTGTCGTGCGCCCTAGGCAGGTCTTCATTGGGGCACAACTCACTTAGAAAGCCTCGGACCTCGTCGATCACATCCTCGAGTATCTGATCCGCTTCCGGCAGGCGGTTCTCCTTCTCCTTGATGATCTCGGCCAGCTTGATCTGCAATCGCCGGCGATCGATGAGGCAGGCCGGATTTCTGTTCTGGGCCAAGAGCACCGCATTCATGAGCTCTTCGGCTTCGGCGAGCCGCCCCTGTTTCCCGATGATCTCCGCCAGATTGCATTTCGATAACAGGGTAATTTTGTCTTCCGCGCCGAGCAGGCGGGATCGCTGCTCGACGACCTCTTCGAGGAGCTCTTCCGCGTCGTCGAGCTCTCCCATCAAACCCATCATAAAGGCGAGGTTGTGTTGGGTTTCCAGGGTTGCTGGAGCTCTTTCGCCGAGGGTTTTCGCCTGGATCGTGTGGACCTCCTGATATAGTTTCCTGCAGTCCTCGAGCAGACCGAGCATCCAATAGGTCGTGGCGATCTGCGATCCGATATCAGCTTGGAGCGCCGGAAAGTCTGCGAGGTGGACGGGCAGCTCTTTTTCGATGACCCGCAACACATCGATGAATTTGACGTCCACGCTGTTGTAGGACGGCCCCGGGGAAAAGATAACCCTTTCGAAGAGGTTATTGACCGCCTGCAGCTCTCTCTGAGCTTTCTTGATTTTGATCGCGTACCAGGAGAGCGAGACGCACAGGATCACTACCGAGAGGAGCGCAACGGTGATGGCCGAGCTCGCGATGGGATGGCGTTTGGCACGGCGCCATACTTTGGTGACCCAGCCTGTCGGTCTGGCGCGAATCATCTCTCCCGCCAGGAGACGTTCGAGATCGTCGGCCAGCTCCTCCATGGTCGGATAGCGCTTGGCTGGATCCTTCTCGAGGGTCGTGAGGATCACCGTTTCCAGGTCGCGGGAGATGGCTGGGTTGAACTGGCGCGGCGCGGGTGGTTCCTTTTCGAGGATCTTCAGAAAAAGCTGCTCGGTCGTGTCACCCTCGAACGGGACAGTGCCGGTGATCGCCTCGTAGAGGGTGACCCCCAGGGAATAGACATCAGTGCGCTGGTCGATTCCGCCCGGCGCTGATCTCACTTGTTCCGGGGAGGCGTAGTGGGGGGTGCCGTGAAACTCGCCGGTGAGCGTCAGCGTGGCGAGCTTGATGTGGCGGGCGATGCCGAAATCCAGGAGCACGGCCTGGTTTGCCGGTGTGATCCGAATGTTCGAGGGTTTGACGTCGCGGTGCAGGATTCCGGCTTCATGAGCGCACTGCAGAGCTCTGGCGACGTCGCGAACCCACAGCAGAACGCGTGCCGTGCCGATCTTTTTTCCTTCGTGGTCCGCGGCCCCGAGCATCTCGTCGAGGCCTCGACCTGGGATCAGGTCCATGGCGTAGTAGAGGACTCCCTCAACCTCGCCGCTGCCGAAGACGGTGGCGATATTCGGGTGCCGGAGCTCTGAGACGGCCTTGATCTCGCGCCAGAACCGGGCTCGCAGCGCGATCGATCCCGTCAGGTCGGAGCGCAGCAGCTTGAGAGCCACGCGGCGGCCGAAGGGTTCCTGGATAGCGAGAAAGACCATCCCCATCCCACCTTCACCGATCTTGCGGATCAGCCGGAAATCTCCCAGCTCCTGGAAGGGCAGGCCAGACTCGATCGCTTCGGCATCGATCTCGTCCGTTGCCTCCACCATCAGCGACGTCCATGTAGTCCCGGTAGGATGGTCGAGGAGCGGAAACTCCTCCACGTGTCTCCTCAGAAGACCTTCGACGTCTTGTCGCAGCGCGATGTCGCTACCGCAGGCTTTTGCGAGATACACCTTGCGCTCGCCAGGATCGCGCTCGAGGGCGGCCTGGAAGAGCTCCTTCATGATTGTGAATCGGTCCGGCACCATGGTTCAACGTCCCGCGATCAAGGATTTCCGATCTCCTGATGCAGCCAGGCCCTGATGAAGCTCCAGTCGCGAATCACCGTCGACTTGGCTACGCCCAGGTACTCGGCGATCTTCTCGAAGGTCAGGCCCGCGAAGAACCTGAGATCCACGATCGTCGCCATCCAGCCGTGGATCTCATGGGCCTCCAGCTTCTCCAGCGCCTTCTCCAGGGCGTCCAGGTCCTCGAAGGTGAAACTCTTCGCAGTCTGGTCCTGGAAGGGCTGGTTGAGATCGGCGAGGGAGACCGGAGTGCGGCCGTACCCGCGCTTGGCGGCCTTTCTGCGGCGGGCTTCCTGGATGAGGATGTGGCGCATGACCTTACCCGCTGTTCTGAAGAAGTGGGTTCTACTCTGCCAGTCGCAGCCTTCCTTGGGCAGGAGGCGGAGGTAGGTTTCGTGGAGCAGATCGGTGGTCTGCAGAGCACGGCGCCTGCCTTCCCGCTGGACGGCCCGGTGGGCAAGCGTGTGAAGCTCGGTGTAGACGATGGTGAAGAGTCTCTGCCCGGCGTCTTCATCACCTGCGGAGATCGCCGTCAAGATCTTTGTGATGTTCTCGGAGTTCATGGACACAGGGAAACAACCTGTCAAAAAACGGCCAAAATATTTCTACAGTTCGACCACAAAAAATTTCTACTTCGTCGACCAGGGAGTCTTATTGTGCACTTCAACGGTTGGAAGTTGCAACTCCAATTATAGTGGACCCTGGACGATCAGAAGTTGAGTCGCGAATCGAACCGATCGCCATTGTCGATTCCGTCGGTGTTAACGAGGAGATATGACATGTTTATAAAAACTGTTTTTCTAGGAGCATTCACCTTTTGTTTTTTCAGCGTTCTGTCTCTGGGAGCGACTCTCTTCGTTCCCGACGACTACGCCACGATTCAGGACGCGATCGACCAGGCAAATGCCGGTGATACGATTGTCGTCAAGGAGGGGGTTTACTTGGAGAACATCAACTTCCGAGGCAAAGGCATCACGGTTGAGAGCGAAAAAAAGCCACCCGACGAGTCCGTCATCGACGGCGGTCGTCAGGGAAGCGTCGTGACATTCAACAGCGGCGAAGGTCTGGATTCGGTGTTGAAAGGATTTTTGATCACGAACGGAAGCGGCACGGCCGGTAATGATCCTCAGGGCGGCGGAATCTACTGTGAGAGCTCGTCTCCGACGATTACCGAGAACATCATATCATTCAACGAAGCGATGGGTATCAACATGACCTACGGTGGTGGCATCGCGTTTATCGATTCCAGCGCTATGGTCGTAAACAACATCATCTCCAGCAATTTCACCAAACGCGGGGGGGGGATCTCTATTGGTAATTCAGATCTCTTGCTGGAGAACAACATCATCGCCTTCAATCACCTGGATCAGACCTGCAACGATACGATCGGGGGCGGTATTCATATCTCAGGATCTAATCGAACCACAACGATCCGCAACTGTCTGATCGTCAACAACACGAGCTACAACGGCGGCGGAGGAGTCTGCTGCAGCGGCGAGCAGAGCAGCACGATGGTTGTCAATTGTACGATCTCCAACAACAGCGGCGGCAGCCGGGGAGGCGGTCTGTTCGTGTTCTACGGGCTCAACGTCAATGTGACCAACTCCATTATCTGCGGCAATACCGCCTCATCCGGTACCCAGATTCAAGTGGGTTACTACTATCCGCAGTACCCACCATCTTCCCTGTCCATCGATTATTCCTGTGTTCCAGGGGGGCAGAGCGGTGTTTTCGTCGATACCGGCTCGACGCTCATTTGGGGAGCGAGCGTGATCACCGACAGTCCTCTCTTCGTGAACGGGCCTGGGCATTATCTCGATAAAACGTACAACAACTACTATCTGTCACAAGTCGATGCCGGTCAATCACAGACGAGCGCGTGCGTCGACGCCGGCACGGGGCTCCTGCTGGATCCTGCCTGCACGACCAGAACGGATCACTATCCCGACGAACCTGATATCGATGTGGGGTATCACTTCCCGCAAGCGGTCCCGGCTTCTTTCTACCTGTCGGTAGAACCTGAACCTTTGGTGGCCGGACAATCGGCGAACTTCTGTGTTTCCGGTGGTAAGAAGTACAGCTATACCTGCCTGTTCTATTCGAGGTGGGGATATGGTTCCAAGTATGTCAATTTCTTCGACATCAACATCAATCTGGACAGGCCTCGACTCGTGGGGAATGTGGAGATGACGGATGCTTATGGAATGGCGTTCTGGAAGGTCAAGGTGCCTCTCGAGGCGTCCAAACTGACAGCCCTCTATTTTCAGGCCGTACAATATGGTACCTGCAGCAACCTTCTCGAGGTCGTCGTCGATTGAGGATCGATTCGCGGCAGGCGTAATAAACTTTCGCCTGTCGCGGTGAGATGGATGAGCTGACCGAGCCCAGCCGGTTTGCCAACGGTCCGCTTTCAGTTTTGGGCCACCTCCACTGGAAGGTGTTTCGGCTTTTCGAGGAGATGAAAAAGGCGCTCGCGCTGTGCACGGCGCAGGGCGGGACGGCTTCGGCGAGCCTGGCCGTGGACACCTGGGGTGTCGATTTCGGGTTGCTTGCCGGGGACGGTTCGATTCTGGGCCTGCCCTACTCTTACCGCGACGGCCGCACTCAGGGCGCCATGGATTCGTTTTTCAACCGGGTGGCCAAATATCACTACCGGGAAGTCATTCCAGTCGGCCCCCGGGAAACGCTCTTCGTCGCATGCAAGGGCAATTTGACCCGTGATGCTACCAGTCGAGGAGAGCTGAAGGCTGTCGGTATCAATTACCACCGTTACTTCCACTGATCGGGCCCCGTCGAGCTTACGCTCTGCGGCTCAGGCGCGCGGTCTTCCGCGTCGCCCTGCAGCCGCTTATTCGGGCTGTACTGCACCTGCGTTCACCGCACGCGCAGGAAGGAACGCCAAAATGATCCCCTTCCTTGCGCGAAGCTTCCGTCCGGCGCACTCAACCAATCCCATCTGGGCGACGGCATTGATGTCTCTTGATAGAGTCTTCGTGGTCTTGCGTGAGTATTCCCGCGCGAGGCGCGCGGAGAGATCGGGGATATCACCACGGTTGACCCAGCCATTGTCGTGTGTGATCTTCGATAGTTCGAGGACGAGGCGCCGGCGCCGCAAGTGACTTGGCGATCCCTTGCCGAATCGCTCGTAGACGTAATTTCGCCAAGTAGTGTCCCACTGCATCCGGCGTATCACCCCGAGTTGCTCTCGGAGCTGGTCTACGAGGCCCCGGACCGCATAGGCAATGAAGTCGTGCATCTTGCCGCCCGATCGGCTCGTCTGATCAAGCTGACGATAGTACTCTGTTCGCGTCTGATTGTAGAAGTTGCTCAAGAGGTGCGCCGCAGGGGTCGGGAAGCTAGCTTGAAGAAGGAATCGGAACTCGATAAGTCGGGCTGTTCTTCCGTTCCCATCGCCGAAAGGATGGATCCAGACGAAGTATAGGTGAGCGGCAATCGCGGCCAAGATGGAATACGGCTGTTCCAAACCTTTTGGCAAAGCCAGCCTGTTAAGCCAATCGCAGAACTTGCCCAGCAAGAACTCGCAGTCTTCGGCTGGTGCCCCTCGGTATCGTCCTACCATGACAGAGTGCGATCGAAGGGCACCGGGCACAACGTCCTCCTGCAGGGGAAGTTCCTTCAGCACTAGCTGATTATAACCTTGAATCTCTTCGACTGTGATCGGCCCACAGTCACCACGAATAGCAGCGTTTCCGATCTCGTTGCAGACGGCAACGATGTTATCGATTTCCTGCGTCAGGTATTGCCGAGAGGGCGGCAGCTCCAGGCGCCCGGCGAGGTGCTCCTGCACTTCATATTCTGTCAGCGTGTTGCCTTCGATGGCTGTAGTGGCAAGAACCCCCTTTGCCAGATACACAGCATGGAGTTTCGCCGCAGAATCCGGTTCCAGAGGGACTCCCGCGATATGTTCGGTCTTGGAGACGGCCTCGCCGAGAGAAAGCCACGTTGTGTAGTCTATTTCTCGAAGATTCAGCGTGAAGTCAAGCCACGGATGTGTCTTCTCGAATGTCCTCACGTTTGTCCCTCATAATCCATTGGTAATAAAAATGATATGGATCATATGTACAATTCAATGTCCGGACACACCGTAATAATATGCGCTCCGCTGAGTAAGTGCAAGGGAAATTTGGTCGGCTGCCGCCACGAGGGGAGGAGCCCGAACGCCTTGCCGATCAGCGGCCGGGCCGCAGGCCGGTCCGTCTGGATCGGCGTGTTAGCCCGAATGACCGCGGATACCGAAGTGGGAAATCAGGAACGGTTTGACGTCATCAGGTCCTCCGATCTTTAACACCGGGCCGTCGTGAATTGGATCTGTCTCAACCTGGAAACTCAGAGATGAACAACATAGCGACTCGAGAGTCGTAAACTCCTCGACGTGCTGCGCAAACCGGCAAGATGGGTCGATCCAGAAGGCGAAGCCGTTGCTGTGCTCCATGATCTCCGCTATGCCCACTTGCATCCACTCGAGAAGCAGTCTGCGCCGTTGGCGTTGTGCGTCATCGAGTCTCGTCAAGTCACAGGACAATGGGTTACTATGTGATGTCAACCGTGGAACCTCCTTGGCGGGTTAACAACGCTTGATCCTGTCGCATAAACCCCAATTTCGACGTATATCAATGATTATTGATATTGAGAGGTATTGTCAATAAACAAGTTACAACGACTCAAAATGGCGAAAATAGGCCAAAAAGGGATTTTACGAGAGAGTCAACGCTTCGCATAACCGGCTGGCAATGGAGCGCAGCGTAATTGTCAGTCCGAGTTAATGCGGTTGTTCGAGCGATGGGTTTCCGATGCATCAAAGTTGCCATATTCCATGAGCCAGACATAGCTGCTTATTAATCTTTGCGATTGTTATTTTTGCATCAGACCGATCCAATTTCAGAGTAAAGTCGGGGGGAATTTTTCCAATAGGAATATTAATTGTTGGTCCGTCGGCATTGAAATGTTTTATCGCCACATCATGTACCCGGGAAAACAATTTGACAGGAACTTCAACGAGTTCATAACGGTGTAAAGCTTGGAAATAGCGTAGCTGAATGATGGCATCAACTTCGTCACAATACTCCTTGAAAAGACGACGGGTATGTGCTTGACGCTTTTTGGCAGTTCTACAATCTTGAATCCAGGCGGCCTCAGTAAGTTTGCTAATATGAAGGGTGCTTTCAGAAAGATTTTTCGCTTTAGATGACTTCAGGCTAATCCTTCTACCATCAATCATAACATCCCAAAAACGCTGCCCTTCAGGTGCTTCCTGAACCTTGTGCCCGGCATGAGAACAGGCAGCTATAAATGCGGAATCGAAGCTTTCCTGAAATAGCGGTGAACCCATAAAACAGTGATGTGTAAGGAGTTTCGACCGGAATTCGCTCTCGAACGAATCGCTGTTAAAAGGAGACTTCGGATTCATTTCCGCCTTACAGTTGGTTCGCAAAGCACTGATGAACTCCTTGAGCCTTCGCTCCTCAGCAGTAGTTACGGAAACAGTAAAATCAAGCATAGAAAAGCTCCTGCTGGCCTTTTTTAATAATGTCCGACTGTTTTAAGTTAGTCCCAGGTAGGAGTATATCTTTGATTTCGGGTTGCTTCCCCGTCAGAATCCAGTGGGCAAGGTGTGCCAGCTGATAGGAAATCAAGGGAGGGACCGCATCGCCTATGTGACGGTACATGTTCGATACGGCGGCCCCGTTGAGGACGAAATCGTTCGAGAACCCCTGTAAAGCTGCCATCTCTCGCACAGAACATAGCCGATCGTTCTCGGGGTGCACGTACCGTCCGTTTCCAACATGGGAGCACTCACGCTTGATTGTGGGGGCGGGTTTTCCCCAGGCCATTCGACCGTAAACGTCAGGGTAGGATCCGAATCGCTTGTGAGCAACGATTCGCTTCATCGCATCAGTTAACAGCTCGTCTGCATCACTTCGCCTTAAGAGATCCATCCATGAGCCGCCGTCCTTTGGAATTGCTGCTATTCTTCGCCGCACTATGTCAGACGAAAAACCTGGGTAAAGATCGAAGCCATCGGCATCCTCTGAAATCATTCTAAAAGCTCTTTTGACGGTCAAAGCTTCATCTGCGGCACCCCATCCATCCCACAGACTATCCAACGTATGAAGCGGGAGATACTGTTTTGCGGCGATCACTATTGCCCGTTCACGAATTTGTGGTAGGCCGAATCTGGATAGCATGTAGGTCCTGCCAAAGACGTTGTATCCGTGACTCTCCAGATGCTCCCGGAACCACTCGTAGTGATTCTTGAAATTGCCTCGAATCAGTTCACGGGCATTTTCCATGACCACAATATCAACCGATAGGGCAACAGCGAACTGAGCCGAACGGCGCACCAAGCTGTTTCGCTTGTCATCACGAAGATGATTTTCAGGATTGGCTCGACTGAACCCGGTGCATGGCGGGCATGTCGCAAGAACAGTGACATGCTGTTGGTCAGGCAACGCAAGTTTTGAACGCAATTTGTCCGGAGCAACTGCCGTCAAATCCAATCGGGCTGGCATCAAACCAATATTTTTAAAATAGGTGCTATTGCATTGTAGCTTACCCTGCCCGGTGCTCGGCTTTCCCAGTTCAGCATCGGCTGCGGCTATTACCTCGAAAGAGGTATGCTTATGGAATCCGTAGCTCATCCCTCCAGCTCCGGAAAAAAGATCGATAACGGCAAATCGTTCTCTTTCCATGGCCCCTTACCTCATCTACTTTGATATATTAAATTCCGGTTCGTTATCATACGAGGATATTCGATAACGTATCTTTTTTTCCGCCACTGATAGCAGCTCATGTTGTGTCACGTCACCAGCATAACATACATTGTCTTGACTAAGCCAATAAGCGACCCGATGAATAGTTTCAACCGTTTTTTTGGTCAATTCGCACTCCCATACCACCAAAATCCGCCAGCCAAGGTTTTCGAGTTGTCGTATAATTCGACGGTCTCTTTCAACATTTTCAGTGAATTTCTTCCCCCAGAAATCGACATTGCTTTTGGGCGTGCTAGCGTCTTTACAACCTGGATGCCTGTGCCAATAGCACCCGTGTACGAACACGGCCGCATGGAACTTGGGAAAGGCGAGATCCGGGCTACCTGGTAGGTGGCTGTTCTTAAGACGGTACCTAAATCCAAGTCTATGCAGTCCACATCGAAGAATCCATTCCGGCTTTGTGTCCCGGCTGCGAACCTTCGACATCAGTTTCGATCGTTGTTGTTTGGTGAGGATATCGGTCATTGATCTCTTTGTGCTCGAACGTCCAGCATGTACCGCGCCCGCTTGCGGGCGTCGGTACGATGCTGTTGTTATGGCTCCTTTCGATAGTCTCTCAACCAGTAGTTACTTCTCCAATAGAATGTGTCGTCCAGTATGCTCCAATCCTTGCTCTCTATGAGTCTCCGTTCTTCATCCGGCGAAAAGCTGTCCGGAAAAACGTCTGTATCATTGATCGGTCGCCATTCTGGGTCGTTCACGTCGCCCTGCGTTGGCTTTCTTACGTGCTTGACCATATCTTTCGTGCAAGCCCCGAATTCTTCGAAATTCCTTTGGGCTTGTTTCAATGACACTTCGTAATTGGCGCCGCCGTCGCTGTTTGCACATACCAGCTGATTCCCATCGTCCTCCCAAAAGCAAAGGGGGCAGATTTCATACTCGCCCTCATTCGTCAGCGTTTTGTACCCACAGCAGGGGCAGGTGAACAATTCTCGGTTAGTCATGTCATCTGGCCATAACAAGTTATTCTAGACAAAATCTCCTTTACGCGGGTTCTCCGAACTCCTCGTCGTTCGTCCGGCGTCAGACCTCTCGGGGCGGATGCCAGGCCAATCCCTCCCGGACGACCGTAAATCAACACTCCCATGAGCAATCCAATCAAAGACCATTTTCCGTGTAACTCCTTGTCCAGGTTGGATGTCTTTCCATTGCCATTGCCCTGGAGTCCCAACTACGGAGCGTCGGGTCGTTGGAATCCACGGGTCACAAAAGCTCGGCCATGGCTGGACTTACGGAAGACCGCCGATGAATATAACACCCAGAATACCGTTGTTATGGAGATTGTCAATAAAACGGAGATTCAGTTATGACGGAGGTGGGAGAAAAGCTCAAATCGGTTCTGGACGGATTCGCTCAGGACACCCTTTTCTAACCGTTTCAAGCAAACCGATCAAGACCATGCCGGATAGGGGATTTTTCCAATGCAAGGAGCCGCATGCGACGATCCGCTGGGTGCGAAACGAGGTTGGAGTGGCGCCCTAACCTGCATGGTATGCAGTGAAGAAGGTGGATGAGTTTGCGAAGAGAAGGCGTCAATCCTGGGAAAAGCTGATTCAGGAGGTGCTTGAAGCGACTAAGCCTCAGATTGAGGGGCTCCCCATCTTTTGGATTTAAAAGTGATCGAATTAAGGTGGATCGGGTCCAGGGGTAGCCTTCCAGATACCTGGCGGCGCTTGATCGCCGGGTACTGCCGAGACCGTCCAGAACGGTGCAGTGCTCCACGTGCGAAGCCGGGCTCACTTTGGGATGTCCTGGAGAAGGGAGTGCTGCGCGATTTCTGCGCGTCAGCGTTTCGAAAGCTTGTGGTCTCCTGGGTATCTCGCTGAGTTCGATGCTCTACCGATATGAGCGCCACCGTCGTCTTGCGGCTATAGAGCCCGCATACCGTGCGCCGGGCTGTCGCATCTCCCATCGCACCCTCACGCCGGATCTCCCACTACGGAGTCAAGTCCTCAATGTCCCGGTTCGCCTGGCTGCATTGCTTGAATCCGCGTTACGACGTACTCACGCGAGTGAGATCACAGGGTCAAACGAAATCTCTGGGTATGGGCGATACACCGAAGCCATCGGGGAAACCCAACATCCTGTTCATTGCCGCGAACGAAATGCGCCCGCAACTGGGTTGCTACGGCCATGAAAAACCGCTGTCGCCGCATATCGACAAGCTGGTCTCGCGCGGCACGATTTTCAAGTGCGCCTTCTGCAATGTGCCGGTGTGCGGCCCCTCGAGGGTGAGCGTCTTGACCGGCATCCGGCCGCGGCCCAACCAGTGGCGGTGCAGCGATCTCATGGTCGACGACACCACGCTCCCCGCCTATTTCAAAGAGCACGGCTATCATGCGCTGTCCAACGGCAAAGTGCTCCATTTACTTGAACGACCGCACGGAGGATTGGAGCGAACCGCCCTGGCGCTCCATCGAAATCTACCACGGGAAAACGGACCGGGCCAACTACAATGCCTACGGCATCTGGCAGGATGAGCGATCGGCAAAGGCGGTCAATCCCAATTCGCTGCGCGGGCCATACTGCAAAGCGGTGGATGTTCCCGAAAACGCCTATCAGGACGGCAAGGTCGCGGAAAAAACCATCGCGGACCTCGAGCGCCTAAAAGCGATGAACAAGCCTTTCTTTCTTGCCTGCGGGTTCTGGCGGCCCCATCTGCCGTTCAATGCACCCTGCCGTGTCAGCGGATACTCGATGCGTGAACTCAATCTGCTTGATCCTTACAAGGTCTGGACATGGGATCCTGCCGCCCGTCGTCCGTATAGAGGCTATCCGAAGAAACAGTTACCGATGTGGCATCGTTACCGCGTCGAGTTTCACATCCGATGCCCCGGAAACGGTGAAGCCGATCCTGCCGGCATCGGCGCGGGCCTTGACGTGGAGGTCGTATTTCAGCTCGTTCACGTCGCCGTGGTAGATCAGGTCGATACCGGGCCACAGCTCTTCATAGACGATCTTGCCATAGGCCATAGGTCGAGCACCCCGTCTTCCAGTCCTCCGGCCTGCCACGAAAATAGCTGAAGACCGCCTCCTGTCTGTCGCGGCCTACGGGTTTCACGCTGTTGGCGCCCTCGAACTCGAAACCGATCTTGATGATGTAGCGCTCGATCTCGCGCTGCAGCGCCCCCTCTCCGGTCCGCGTCAGTGCGATCGTGATCCCCAACTCCGTGAAGTAGAGGGTCCTGTCCGTCCCTTGAACGTAGAAAATGACCTCTTCCACCAACCGCCCCTCATTGGCAATGAAGTAGAGCGGAAGGCGACCGATCTTGCTCCATCACCACCCAGCCCTGATGCAAATGTACACCCCGGCTTCGAAGGGAGGCTGCGTGTTGGCCGTCAGGGAGTGAGGATCGAAGGACCCGGGGATTGCAGCGCTGCAGAAGAAGGTGCGGCCGGAGACATACACCGTGGTCTCGTCGGCCGGTGCGCCGTAGACTCCCGCACTCAGTGTCATCACGCACCCCACGTAGAACTCGCCGTCCACCGTCACCGGCGCCGTCAGCGGCACCACCGTCACGGTGTTCGTGTCCACGTTCTGCACGGTCGTCTTCTCGCGCGCCAGTAGCAAGCAGTCGCTCGGATCGCCGTCGTTGGTTGGGTCGTTCCACACGAAAACCTCACAGGGCGAGCCGTTGCCCGGTGAGGATCCCGGGTAGACGTAAGAGCCGTAGATCTGGTTGACGCTGACAATCGTCTCGTGCCCCGGGATCGTGTCGTACTTCTGGAGCCAGCACAAATCGCCGCCGTTTGTCAGGCCGTAGAGGTTTTCACTGGAGCCGTCGTCGTACTTGTACTCGGTGACCGGCGGCTCCTCTTCGACGATCTCGAGGACCATCAGGTTGGACAGCTTGGCCCGGGGACCGCCGATCGATCCGATCAGCGCCTGGCAGGGGTGGCGCGAGCCAATCCCCCAGGGAAGCGGAACGACCGCTTTACGGCTCAGAATACCGGTCTGGGATACGATACCGAGATTCCACAGGCCAGAAGGCGGCAGGACCAGGTGTAGATCGCCATATTGCGTCGCAAGCGGTGGAGTGTGCAAGTTCGTACCGAGCGCCAGTGTGGCCGCTTGGCCCGGCACTCCTACTACCTTGATGTCGACTTCGCCTCCGGGGAAAAGATTGCCCGTTGAGTAGAGGTGGTAGTGAAACTCATCAGCGCCCATATCGACGCCGCCGAAGACACGGCGCGGATCGTCCTCGAAATCGGTGGACGGCAACGATGCATGGCAGATGCCGGTATCGCGGCAGGGAGAATCGAACCGAATATGGAAATCTCGATTGGACTCATCGCAGAAGAGCGGATCGGCATCGATCATGCCGGGACCCCAGTTGAGGGTACAACTTGGATCGACATAGACACTTGCCTGACCGCCCTTGACGTCCGAGTGGCCGATGTTGAGGGTCGCTGGTGGCCAGCCGCACTCTCTGACACTTATTTCTTGCCCGATACCGGCCGAGTTGTTCCACAAGATTGTGTTAAGCACTAGAGTTTTAGAATCCTGTGCACAGAAGAGACCACCTCCGACGATTGCCTTGTTCTCAACAATCGTATTATTTATAATAGCAACATCAGCGTTGCTACCAATAAAAACACCGCCACCGTTAGCAATGCCTGACGCCGATAAATAATTGTCTACTATAATATTGTTTGAGAGCAGTGGTGTGCCGAATATAACGACTGAAATACCTCCGCCAGCATCCACTCCGCCATTATTTATTACAATATTTCCGCTAATAAGTGCGCAAGTATGATCGTAACACATGATCCCACCACCGCCATAATTGGATTTGTTGCTGCATATAACATTCTCCTCTATAATAGAGAAGTCCGCCGCCATGTTGAGCCCCCCACCATTCCAGGCATGATTGTCCGTGATGATGTTATTCTTAATAACTGGCGCTCCTTTTTCCAGACAGATCCCCCCACCGTTCCAGGCCGCATTGTGGAGGATTGAATTACGTAATACAAGAGGTGATGAATCATATATATATATCCCTCCGCCCATACCGAGAAATGCTCCTCGCACTGAATTGTTTTTAATGATATTATAACGAATCGTCGGTGAAGAATAGTGGCACCTAACTCCTCCACCATAATACCAATTGCTGGACGCCCGATATGATCCACAACCATTGGTAATCGTAAATCCCTCAAGAATGGATTGTCGTGTTTCATGGTTATTAAAAAGAACTACCGTTTCTTTCTGCCCACCGTCGATGACAGTGACATCAGGACCGAGCTCGCTCTTCAAAGTGATCGCCTTACCCCCAAAGCTGATGTTCTCCATGTATGTGCCCGGCCTCACAATGATCGTATCGCCTGTTGACGCTGCGTTGATCGCACCTTGGATCGTTGCGAAATGGTCCGGCACGTAAATCTCGATGCCGCAGGCACGTCCGGTGGTGATAGCGATTACCAAAAACAGTCCCAGACATCCATGAATGGCATAAATCGGCTCCAAATACCACTTGAGTCCGAAATCCTCTATCAGGTATTTCGAATATTGTAACACAATCAAAGCTCTCGTCGGAGGATTGGGTGTCAATTGGAATGCTGTACGGATTGAGAAACGCTCTGCCGACGGCCGTCTCAACAGCCACCTCTTCCGTGAAGACGATCAGTAGCCCAACCGTCAGGGAGGGCGGCTCGGTGTGAACTCGAGTCCGACAGCATGCGATTGATCTCAGTCACGACGAATGACGATCGGTAAAAATCGGAGCAATCACCCGGTAACGACCATACGACTGCCGATCGCGCCGTCCGTCACCGTCGGGTTTCTATGGATCAATCGATCTTGCTCCATCACCACCCAGCCCTGATGCACATGTACACCCCGGCTTCGAAGGGAGGCTGCGTGTTGGCCGTCAGGGAGTGAGGATTGAAGGACCCGGGGATTGCAGCGCTGCAGAAGAAGGTGCGGCCGGAGACATACACCGTGGTCTCGTCGGCCGGTGCGCCGTAGACTCCCGCACTCAGTGTCATCACGCACCCCACGTAGAACTCGCCG
>Ga0190283_1000136_pt1 | contig 40475 bp, 30 predicted proteins | sample 48691801_MG_FD_161669 | JGI IMG/M metagenome (GOLD analysis project Ga0190283, IMG submission 161669) | Hydrothermal vent microbial mat bacterial communities from Southern Trench, Guaymas Basin, Mexico - 4869-18-0-1_MG | ecosystem: Environmental > Aquatic > Marine > Hydrothermal vents >...
CGGCATGGCGTTCCTCCCCCGCTTGGTTTCAATAAACGGATATGGATGGAACGCCTATATTTTTCAAGTAGTTTCCGCGGAACAAAACGTCAATACCTTACAATATTGGCGAAACTATAGCTCCCCCAGCCCCCTCCCAAAAACTCCCAATTGACGGGCCGACGGGATCGGGAGCTTCATGAAAAACTGGTGGCGGCCGCCAAACATGGTCGCTTCCTTAGGGTGTGTCACGGAATAGACCTTGCAATAGGTTGCTGTGGCAATTGTAGGGGCAGACCCCGGACTCCGATCCCGGGTCCGCCGGGGTGACGACGGGGACTGGTTGGCTTTTTCTTAAGTCACCAGCATTGATCCTCACCCAGCCGTGCTACGATTTCCGACAGATCGCCAGTTTTGAGACACTTTTTGAATTTCGGGACTACTATCAGGAGTCCCTCCGGGACTCTTTTGAAGAAAGGATTCTGTTCCAGTTTCAACCAAATCGCTCTAGAGGAATTTCGGTGGAAGCCTGTGCTCACTATCGAAGGATAGGTCCGGCATAACCATTAAGGTGGAAGTGCCGTGGGCCAGTATCTTGTCGTCCTGGTCGGTTACCACGGCATCAGCCAGCCCCAGGGTTCTTCCCAGCTTTATGCGTCGCCCGCGTGCGATCAACTTCCCGCGAGCAGCCGGCGCCAGATAGTTGAGTTTCAGGTCAACAGTGGTCATACCGTCGTGTTCGGCCACTTCAGGAAAGACCGCCCAAAAGCACGCAGCATCAATGATCGAAGCGAAGACGCCCCCGTGGACTACTCCGAAAGGCTGCAAGTGTCTGTTTTCCAGATCTATTTCCAACAGGCTGTTCCCCATGTGAAGTTCCACGATCGACATGGACAGCAGCTCAAAATAGGGGCAGAAATTAGTCATGGCTCCGATTGTGCGCACATATTCGGGATTGAGATTCTTCATGGTTATTCCCCTGGAGGATTCCAAATTCTTGCGGTTCGGCCGTAAGAATTCTAGCATAGAACCCGCTGATCGCAACGCTTTGAGTTCTTATACCAACTATCATCGCAAGAAAGCGACAACGAAATATGAAAGTCTTTTCCGTTGTTTACTGGTCCGGGGCTTCGCCTCGGACAGGGTACTCCAAGAGCGCGCACGCTGCGCATGGACTTGGAGGGTAGACTCATCTCCCCTCCAAACCACCCCATACGTTGACCCGTAAAGGGGTGGCTTTGTCCACGGGACTTTCATGCGAATGCGCTTTCAAAGGGGGAACATATGGCTCAAAGCCGGAAGGGAGAAATCCCCCCTAACCCTCCTTTTCAAAGCTGTTGCAAATTGGCCATTGTCCACACTTAACACCGTGGCCCCGGTAATTGGTCCGGAGTAGGACCGGCATCTTGCCGGTCATTCTTCACCCGTTCAAGCGCTTGGGTACGGCGGCTGACACGGCATGGGCGTGTCAGGCTTTACCCCGAGGTAGCCAATTCCGCCCGGGTACAGCCCATTATGAAGTCTTTGGGAGGGGGGTCTGGGGGAACCTTTTCTACCGAGAAAAGGTTCCCCCAGATTACTCTTCAAAAGGCCAATCCGTATCAATTGGGGACTTGAAAAAAACTGCTTTTTCTCCTACACATTATTGACGGCAAATGCTGCGGTACGGTAATGGTTCACCGGGCTTGAAGCGGTTCTGCGCCCGGTGAGAATGGAGGGGGCGACTCATCTCCCCCTCCAAACCTCACCCATACGTAATTCCGGGACTTTGTACGGTTCACGGTGAACGGCTGCACGGTACCCTACTCGGGCTGAACGTCCGAGCCATACTTTCGATCAAACGTCAAGAAGGATGCCCCAATATGTCAGATTTGAAAACAATAGTCTCTGAGGCTGGATCGGGACCGGAATTTGCACGGCTTTACGTGGAACATCTCGTTGAGGTCCTTCGCGGCGTGGATTACGAGTCCGTGGGACGGGTCATTGACCTGTTCGTGGAGGCCCGGGGCCGGGACAACACGATCTTTTTTATGGGAAACGGGGGAAGCGCTGCGACCTCCTCACACTTTGCCAACGATCTTTCGGTCTGCGCGTCCCCTGAGGGGCGCCCGCGTTTCAGGTCTCTGAGTCTTACCGACAACAGCGCGTACATCACGTGCTTGGCCAACGATTTCGGCTATGAGAGCGTGTTTTCCCGGCAACTCAGGAATCTTATGCGACCCCGGGACGTGGTGGTGGGGATCTCAGCCAGCGGCAATTCTCCCAACGTGGTGCAAGGCCTTGAGTTCGCGGCCCAAAATGGCGGAATCCCTGTGGCTATAGTGGGATTCGACGGCGGCAGGATGAAACAGGTAGCGCAACACGTGATCCATGTGCAGACCAAAAAGGGAGAGTACGGCCCCGTAGAAGACGTACACATGGTCCTGGATCACATGATCTCAAACTATCTGGCCACGATGAGCGAATGAGTGTAGCGGTTCTCGGAGATTAGTTTCGGATTCCTGCGAAACTTCTTTCTGTGGCGCAGACTTTCCAGTCTGCGAGAGAGAGAAGGGTCAAGTCTGCGGTGTTCCAGCCTTTCGACTCTTCTTCGGAGCCTCGCGTCAGTTGATCATTCATGAATTTCTCTGTGCCCTCTGTGGCTAAAAAAGGCGGTTTGCCACAGAGGACACAGAGATCACAGAGATAATCTGGTGATCCCGTCAACCAATCGTTTCGTGCTCAAAGGAAGACAAGCCGAGGTCTGACCCGGTCGTCGAGTCGATTGATTCCTACTTCTTGGGCTGCCGCCACTGCTGCTTGATATTCTTCACGGGTCGTTGATCTGCTGAGATCCGCGTGGGCATGCGCTTTCCCGCAGGGTCTGTACTGATTCATGATGTTCACATAGGTGTTTGTAGAGATTTCCGTTGCCAGGAATTTCATGGCGGCATGAGTATGGGCCATGTCATTGGGCATCACCAGGTGACGGACCAGAAGCCCCCGGGTGGCCACGCCATTCTCGTCGATCTCCAAATCGCCCACCTGACGGCTCATCTCTCGAATCGCGGCTTTCACAACATCAGGATAGTCGGGCGCGTCCATAAGCTCTTTGGATATCCCGGAATCCATGAATTTCAGGTCGGGCATATAGATGTCCACCACACCTTCGAGGAGTTTGAGCGTCTCCACGGAATCGTATCCGCCGGTATTGTAAACCAGCGGGACCTGCAAACCCTGTTCAGCCGCCACATGGACCGCGTCCAGAATCTGGGGAACCAGATGAGAAGGGGTTACGAAATTGATGTTGTGGCATCCGATCCTCTGCAGTTCCAGCATGATTGCGGCCAGATCCTTGCTGTGTACCTCACGACCCTCCATGAGATGGCTGATCTCATAATTCTGGCAGAACATGCACTTGAGGTTGCACGAGGTGAAAAAGATGGTCCCCGAACCGCGGGACCCGACCAAAGGAGACTCTTCGCCGAAATGGGGATTGGCCGAGGAGACTACCGCGGATTCCCCCAGACCGCAGAATCCTGTTTCACCCTCCAGCCGATTGATGTGACATTCTCTGGCACAGACAGTACAGTCCTTGAGCATCTCGCGCGCTTTGCCGATCTTTTCAGGAAACATACCTTGGCTAAGGGTCCGCAGGTAGGCTGATTCGAACATGGTGAGTCTCCAATGTGTCTGTCCTACGGTTCCTCGTTGGAAGAAGATCCTTGGATTATGCTTGGATCGACGGGCGCAGTCCTTGCGTTTGACCCGTAGTGCACGTTAAGCAGATAGAGACCGTGGGGCGGCGCGGTGGGGCCGGCCTGAGAGCGATCGCACAATTCAAGAATCTTGGCGAACAGGTCCGGACTGATCTTCCCGCTTCCCACAAAGACCACTGTCCCGACGATGGATCGGACCATGTATCTCAAGAATCCGGTGCCGGTAATGGTGAAATAGAGCATTCCATCGGATTGGCCGAGATCCCAGTTTGCGTGGACGATCTCCCGAACGGTCGAGGGGGTTCCATCGGTCGGGCGCCCAAAGGCTGAAAAATCGTGCGCCCCCTTTAGGGATCGGGCCGCCCGGTTCATCAGGGCAATATCAAGAGCGTGCGGAAAATGCCAGGAATACAGACGGTCCAGCGGAGATCGAATTGAACGATTCAGTATTTGATAAACGTAGGTCTTCAAACGAGCTGAATGCCGGGCGTGAAAGTCATCAGGAGCGCAATCCAGCCGACGAACCATGATGTCCGGAGGCAGCAGTGCATTGCAGGCCTTCCGGAGATCCGCGGGTTGGTGGGACCAGTCCGCGACAAAATGGGCTACCTGGCCTTTGGCATGAACTCCCGCGTCCGTGCGACCGGCCCCATACACTCGAGTCGGTTTGCCCAGTATGCGTTCAAGCGCGATCTCCATTTCACCCTGGACGGTAGGGAGTGCTTTCTGAAGCTGCCAGCCGTGGTAACAGGTTCCATCATATTCTAGGATCGCTACGAATTTGGTCATCTATGGGTCTGGGGTATCGTTGGGTTCGCGGCGGCGATATCGAGAAAGTACCTGTGAAACCTGTCATCGTCCGTGAGTTCAGGGTGGAAGGACGTGCCCAGCAGATGCCCCTGGCGCACCACCACGATTCTCCCCGTTCGCTCCTTGCAGAGTATCTCCACATCGGGACCCACTTCCGTTACGACCGGCGCCCTGATGAACACTGCGTGATAAGGCCCCCCCTCGATACCGCTTATCTCAAGATCTTCTTCAAAGCTGTCCTTCTGACGACCGAAGGCATTGCGCTCCAATGCAATGTCCATGACGCCCAATACCGGCTGATCCATTCCCACGTCACGCGCCATGAAGACCAATCCCGCGCACGTTCCCCACATGGGCATGGCCGCGGCCAAGCGCCGCAAAGGTTCTACAAGGCCGTAGCTGCCGGCCAGATTGGCGAAAGTAGTGCTCTCCCCACCGGGGAGAATCAGCCCGGCAAGGCCTTTCAATTGGTCCGGAAGTCGCACTTCACGGGGCTTGATTCCCAACTTTCTCAAGACCGCGCAATGCTCCTGGAATGCCCCCTGGAGCGCTAGAACTCCGATCTCCATGAGGATGTTACCATCCCCGCACTGCGAGACGCTCGTTTTCAGGCAATTCCGACACGCCGATTCCGACCATTGCTTCGCCCAAACCTTTGCTGACCTCGGCAAGTATGCCCGGATCGTTGTAGTGGGTGACCGCCTTGACTATGGCCTGTCCCCTGGCTGAAGGATTGCCGCTCTTGAATATGCCCGAACCGACAAACACGCCGTCCACTCCCAATTGCATCATCATTGCCGCATCCGCAGGGGTCGCCAGCCCCCCCGCCGCGAAGTTCACCACGGGAAGTCGCTTGAGTTCTGCGGTCTCCTTTACCAATTCGTATGGGGCGCCGATCTCCTTGGCGTACGCCATCAATTCGTCGCTCCTCATTTCCGATATGCGGCGGATCTCGCCCATCACGGAACGGGCATGACGAACCGCCTCCACGACGTCCCCGGTGCCTGCTTCCCCTTTGGTGCGCATCATGGACGCGCCTTCTCCGATGCGCCTCAAAGCCTCGCCAAGGTTTCGACATCCGCATACAAAGGGAACCTTAAATGGATGCTTGTCAATATGGTTCGCCTCATCCGCGGGAGTCAGGACTTCGCTCTCATCAATGTAGTCAACACCGAGAGACTCCAGTATCTGGGCTTCCACAAAGTGCCCGATGCGACATTTGGCCATTACCGGTATGCTCACCGTGTCCATTATCTCTTGTATCAGACCGGGATCACTCATGCGCGCCACACCGCCGTCCGCCCGGATGTCCGCCGGCACCCTCTCAAGCGCCATAACCGCGCACGCTCCGGCATCTTCGGCAATTCTTGCATGCTCCGGCGTCACCACGTCCATAATAACCCCGCCCTTGAGCATTTGGGCGTGTCCTCGTTTGACTGTTTCGGTCCCTTTTTCCATCGGCTCTCTCCCAGCTTCCAACTTTATTTTGAAATGCCATCTCCCTGGAATTCAACACAAACACACCAATAGTATATCACGTCGTCGGACAGAACGGAGAAGTCTCTTTCTTGTTGGGATAAATCATTAAAGACGACCGCAGGTTAAGGGCATCGAGCCGACCGCGGGCGCGCCGGCGCATGGGCATGAGACTGTTTCCGCCTCAGACATTCAGAGAATGCTCAGGATTGGGGTGCGCTATGTTGGTGCTCTTTTTCGTCGGGGACCAGAGTGGGGACAGCATGATCTATGTCGAGACGTTCTTCCGCCCCTTTTCGCCTGAAAGCCCTTCCCAGGGCACGAACCCCGGTGGGCTTCCCGTAGCCGTGAGTCCTCTCCTCGCGGGAAGGCATCGGCTTGCTGGTCACCTCGCCGTAGATAGCGTTGAGAATCTCTTGCAGGCTGTTGAAAGTCGTCTGCACGATCGCAGGATCCAACTCAAATCCACCGACTGCGGTTCTGCCCTTTTCAAGAGTGTCTTCCGTGATGTTATACGCCGCTATGATGCTTCGGATTATGTTCTTCTTCTTGTGTAACTCGCGCCAGGCGATCCAGGAAGCAAAGAAAGCGATCATGCCGAAAAGGACACACATCACGAAAACGATCACGCTAAAGTACTTGATGGTAATATCCAATAAGTTCATGGATTCCATGAAAAGCTCCTTCCTGTGCCCTCCGCGTACACGCGGCGATAGTGGTCGGAAATCACCCCTACCAGACATGGGCACAACGGTCAACGGAAATAGGGAAATAGTTGTAACCATTCACTTACGCGGGGGCGCCGGCAGGATGTCATTGCGAGCGCAGCGAAGCAATCTCCTTCTCGCCAGGTGTGGAGATTGCTTCGTCGTTTCACTCCTCGCAATGACATGATCGATGAAAATACCTGTCCAGTGAAACTGCATGATTACAAATAATTGAAGCCGCGGTCCGCGTCACTTGAGCATATCATCCATTTCTTTGTCGAACGCTTTCCAGAACTTCCGATTGCAGTCCTGGACACACTTCGTGTAGATCCGGTATGCCCCGCCACCACGGCCCGGGTAACGCATCAAGTACAAATCGTATCCGTATCTGCGCCGGCATTCTTCTTCGCATGCCGCCAAGTTGAAGCGCAGTTCCGGTTGGCGCCGATCCGCCGGCGCCTGTGCCGAGACCAGACAGAGACACCCGGTTACAGCCAACACAATGACGAAGAGCTTGAAGGTTTTTTGAATCTGTTTCATGCTCGTATCCTCCATCCGGTTCTCGTCTGTCACTACCATTAGGATACTGCATGGCGGCCACAACCGCCAGCAACTGCCGGATGGCAGGAGCCTTCCTGATACCGCTTCGCCATTGTTCCGGGCCCGGTCTGTGGATCGAACAAAAAAAAAGACGGCCCGCTATGGGACCGTCCGAAAGGAGCAGTATTTTCAATGCTCCGTAAACCCGCGGAAGGTGGCGCTTTCACGGGGAAACTTTGATTCTCTTAGGGCCTGCCACGAAATAACGTTGGCATTCTCCTGTAGGGGCGGACCCCGGATCGGAGTCCGGGGCAGGCTCTATGTGTCCGCCCTTTCCCGCGTGCGCACCCCTGTATTGCGTCAGCAACCTGTTGCAAGGTTTGTTTTGTGACACACCCTTAGGAAGTCTTTTCGTACGTCTCAGCGTTCCACGGAGTCCACTCAAGCCTGTGAGGTCGTAAATCCCGCATTCCCCCCTTTGAAAAAGGGGGCCAGGGGAGATTCTTCCGCTCACCGATGGCTCTCACGTGACCACATGTCACATATTTGAAAGCGCACGAGTACTAACCGATTCGCCGCGAACCCGTGTCAGAAGCGTAATCCCACGCTGCGTCCCATGGACAGAATCCTTGAGAAGATTCCGTGCCCCGACTGTTGTGGTCCGGGCGGTGCGCAAGCGGGAACTCGCGGCGAGCGATTGCGGGCCCGGTTCGCTCGGGTCGCCTGGAGGTCGGGTCCCTGCATGTACGACTGGTACGCGAGCCACTGCTTTAGTCCGGCTATGTTGCCTTTCTTTACGTATCCAAGATTCTTCACCTGAACTCTTGCGTACTTGTCCGGGTCCCTGAGCCTGAATTCGATCAGGTCATCGGGAAGCACGAGGAAGAGTTCGCGGATAGGTACTAGCCCGGATTCTATGACGCCCTGATCCTTCAGCTCCCAGTATCCTTTGAATGTGTAGTGACGGTAAGTGAAGATCCTTCGGCGAAAAGAGGCTTGATCCGCTCGTTTGTGGACCAGGGCCCACACGCCGGAACACGTGGCCCTGAAGCAGACTCCGTCGGAGAAACCAAGTTGTACCGGTGTGTCGGTGCAGGTAAGCTCAATGCCGCATTGGGGCCGAGGCGCGGGCGCGGGGGGGCCGCATCCGGAGGGCGGGCCTCCTATGGAGCACCGGGCAAGCGGAGGCCCGGCGGTCGCCTGCAATGTCATGAGACATAATAGGCCGAATGCTACGACAGCCATTGTGAGCAGATGCTTTCCTATGGAAACGGATGGACTGTGAAGTCCCCCGATTTTCGGCTTGGACCGACTATCCGAGAGGGCGATGCATGCGTCGCCCCCACGCCCGGCGCCTGCTGCTTTGCCGGCATTCTTATGATTCATTGCGCTTCGATTTTGAGGCATGGAAGTGGGCATGGTGTAATTCCTACAAAAACCTCGTGGAAAACCACCCCTTTTCGGGTCTAAGTATGGGGTGGTTTGGAGGGGAGATGAGTCTCCCCTCCAAGTTATTGCGCAGTGTGCGCGCTCTTTAAACGCCTGTCCGAGGCGAAGCCACGGACCGCTGAACAGTGGAAAAGACTTTTGCGTTTCATTGTGCCTCTGTTTTGAGGCATGTAAGTTCCTATTTGCGGCACGAAATCTCGGTGCGAGGTTCTTCATAGTCATTCTCCTGTGCTATCTGCGGCCGAGGAGGTTCGGCATCCAGGTCCCCATTCCGGAGAAGGCGTTCATTCCATCCGAGAGCGCCCCGTACATTCGGCGCTGCATCCTTTGCAGGTCGTTCACCGTGGGAAGTCTCATCCGCTCGAAATCCATGTCTCCCTTGACTCCAAAGTAATACGTTCTCCCCGCGTTGGGCCACCACCAAGGCTCGGAAGGAAAGCCCGCTACCGACCCCTGAACCGCGTATTGCCGGTCGCTGACATTGTTCACACCGAAATATAGTGTGGCCAAATCGTCGAACAGGGTCTGCGAAAACGCAATGTCTCCCCATTTTGCGGGTTCCATCTCCGGCCACTCGTTGAACTCGTCGTTCAACATGTATCTGCTTCCGACATAATGGTAGGCGACACTACCGGAGAATCCCCATTCCTTGTTCTCATAGGAGAGTGACAGATTGCCCATCTCTGTGGGGTTCAGGGTAAGCCACTTGTTTGCGGAGCTCCTGCCCGTGGGGTCGCTGGGATGCCAGTTGTCCCTGAAGATGACCTTTTGTTTCGTGTAGTTGCCTGTGGCCGTCCAGCGTGGAGTGAGCCGAATCATGGCTTCCAGCTCCAGGCCCGAATGAGAGACATTCGGAACATTCTGATTCCTGCTCGCAAAAATAGCGGGATCGGGATCGGTTCCGTAATAGATTTCATTGTCCATATCCAGTTCGTAATAGGTGAGCCCCGCGTAGATGTTGCTTGTGAACCAATGGCGGAGCCCGACTTCCTCCAGGGTCCCCTCTTCGGCTTCGAGAAACCAGATCGGATCGGGGTGGCCGAATCCGAATCCAAAGGTAAGGTTGACCATGTCATCGAAATTCGGGAGACGATAGGTTCTGGAGTGCTTGTAGTAAAGAGTGGAACCGAGTTCCTTGTCATATACGAGACCGAGGCTGTACTGGGAAGCGCTCTTTGTGCGGCCGATCCTTCTGTTCAGTGTGGCCGCAGAGTTCTGAGAATATATGTCTTTCAGGTCGTAAGTCTCGGTTCTGTGCCCGAGTCCCAATATGATCCTGTCCCAGAGTCTGGTTTGATTCATCACATAGTAACTCAGGAGTTCCCGATCCGCCCTTTGAGCACTATTGTGCACCAGGATGGGCTGGAAAAAGGGGATACTGACGATGCGAGACTCTCGGCTTAACCTCCCATCGGCATGATCGTTGCCGATAGTCAAGTCGTTGCGGATGAAACGGAATTGGTCTGTTCGCGAGTATTTGAACGACAGTCCGAAGTCGGTCCATCGCTGGTCGGAGCCCACGTAATCGGTAACATAGCCTGGGATGCTGCGGTCGTACTTACGGGCGGTCCCAACGATTTCCAGATCGCCCAATCTTCCGCCTTCATAGGACAGAGTCCCAATTGTCAGATTGTCCCATCGCTCCTCGGGAAACGAATCAAACGCGGGGTTTCCGAACTCGTCATAGCCTATTTCTCGTGTGTCCCTGCTAAACCATCTTGCAGCGGGAATGGCCGTCACGCGTCCCGTTCGTTGGTCGGAGATCAAGTGGGTCAAGTCAAGAGTAAGCCGCGGGGTTATCTTCCAGTTCAAGCTCCCCCGGACATTGGTCAACGCCCATGGGCCGGTTCTGGGAACCGGTTCCTCCCACGTGTTGGAGCCGTAATGTGTTCTCCAACCTTCCTGGGAATAACGGCCCATGAAAAGGCCCACTGCCAAGGGACCTCGAACCAGGTTGACCGAGGCCCACTCCCTGTTCGTGCCCCAGGATCCGCCCTCCGCTCCGAAAAACACACCGGGGTTCTGCCTGGGTTGCTTGGTGATGATGTTGATCGCGCCGCCGATCGCCTTGTTGCCGAACTGGATCGTGCCGTCGCCTCGAAGCACTTCGACTCGCTCTATCAGTTCGGGAAAGATGAAGTTTGAATTCACCTCCTGCCTGGGCACATTCATGCTCGTGCCGTTCAACAGGAACTTCACACGGTTCATTGATTCGTTGGAAAACCCCCTGATGACCGTGGCCGAATCAAAAGGATTTCCCGCGAACCCCGATGTCCACAGCCCGGGCTGACCTTTCAAGAGGCCGGATAACCCGCCTTTCCCCAGAGCCCCGGGGCCCTTGTTCTCGATCACACTGATCGCTGAATGGACTGTGGCAAGGTTGGTAGGTCGCCTGGAAGGCGATACCACTTCACCGGGCGTGAGAGGATAATCCGAAAAAGGCTGCCCCGAGGGAATGGGCCGGTTGAATCCAAAGCCATCGGTGGTCCTCCCGGTCCTTGATTCGATCTGACGTTGGTCTTCCGCGGCCTCCACCTCGACCGCTTCCAATTGTTCGGCTGCCTGAGCATGGACGGTCCGCGCGGAGTTCAGACTCAGAAAGACCATGAGCAGCGCAGCAATCATCCATGACATATGATCGAAAGAACTTAATCTATTCATTACACTCCTCACTATCCTCCATGACCGCGCCGACAGGCGCGCGGCCGACAAAAAAAGGTGCCCCTTGATGGAGGCTCTTATCTACCCGGGTATGGGCCGCATGGCTTTGGGCCGGATTTCCGGGACAGATCGCCGGCAATCCGACCTCGCCCAATGATTCTCGAAGGCAGATTCCAGATTCCGCCAAGGAGCCCTTGAGGCTCAACCGCGGGATATTCAGAGCCGCGGACAACTCTTGCAGGCACATACGGCCCGCAAACAGGAGCGCGGCTGCTTCCAGGCAAGGGAGCGACCGAAGGGCCCGGGGGAGCGCAGGCAAATGGCGGAGGAAACACGGGAGGTCCACACCTTGTTGGACGCGCGCATTTGGTCACCCTACGGGGAGCAAATCGCGGCGCGGGCCCGCAAGGCCCAAGACGCGGGCCGCATCTCTTCTTTTTGACACGGTCTACGAACAACTCCAGCAGCCTGAAAGGCGCGGCCACCACAGACCCGATAAGACTCACACCGTGATACAGGATCGGTTTCACGGGCCCGGGATCTTGAACGGTCACAGGGACCGGACCTCTACCACAAAATGGCATCGCGGGAAGGGGCCTTCCACAGGGCACAGGAACCTTGACAATCCTTGCCCGAGCCTGTGGACCCGCGGGGCCTGAAGGCGCACAGAATCTGCCCTCAGCCGGTGGGGGCAGGGGCGGAACATATGTACCGGCGCCGGCCGGCGCCGGAGCAGCCGCCAACAGAAGCGCGGCCGCAAGGACAAAACACATACCCAATGGAACCTGTCTCATGATTGATTTCCTCCACTTGGAAACTCTGTAAAATAACGCCTGCTCAACCTGGATCCCGTCCAAGTCGCCGGCAGTGTCGGAGCAAAATAAAAAACCCTCCCGCCTTGGCGGCGGAAGGGTATTGTCGTTATCTACCCTCACCCGCCCGCGCAGGTTTACGAGGTGATTAGAAATGCCCGGGTGTTCTGGCTTCCGCTTCTTCCTACTCTCCGAGCCTTCCCGGAATCAGATTCCAGTGGCTACGTTTCGGATTTCGTCTGCGGTTACAGCTGCGGGGCAGCGACGGATTCGCACCGTCTTCCCCGGAACAGTTCCTTTTCAGTCTTGCTCGATTTGGAAAACAGGCTTTCAGGTTACCAAAATGTTTTTTGGACAGTCAAGTCTTTTTTTCAGGAGGCAGTAAGCCTGCAGTCATTCGGGGAACTCTCGTACAATGTCATTGCGACTCCGGGCTTGAACCGGAGGAAGCAATCTCCTGCGCAGTAATGTGGGGATTGCTTCGCCGTTTCACTCCTCGCAATGACATGCTCGATGAGAAGATCTGTCCCGCGAAACTGAGGGGTTGCCAGGAGGTAATCATTCAGTCATGCTCAGGCCAAGAAGAAGGACGATCGGCAACCCTTCAGGGCCAGGGCAAGAGGGCGCACACACAGGGGCGCCCCTACACCCACAGACAAGACGGTCTTTCCGGTAGGGACAGACCAATGTGTCTGCCCGTCCCCATCGCAAGTGACGGCTTGCGACGGCAAAGGCATTGTTACTTTACGGAGTATGGACATGAAAGTTCTGGACAGTCACGTTCATTGCGGATTCACGGAGCCGTATGAGCGGATAGCGGCTCTGTGGCTGGAGGGGGACATTGAGGGAGGCGCGGCATTCTCGCCCGTTGAGGAGATATATGACCGGTACGACCCCTTTTTCACAGACTCAGAGGAATACCTTGAAAGCAGGGCTCGAGTTCATGGATATCTCCTGGATCTGGCGGAGCGTGAGCAGGTCTACCCATATTTCTTTGTTTGGAACGATTTCCCTTCCATCCCGGAAGCTTTCAAAGGGATAAAGTGGCATCGCCACGCAAACGAACCGGTTTACCGATACGAAACGCCCGAATGCGATCGAATCATCAACGAGATCTGCCGCAGAAAACTCCCGATTGTGCTTGAAGAGGAGTTTTCGCACACCCTGGAATTCATCCGAAAGATTGCCGAAAGGACTGTGGTGATAATTCCTCACATGGGCGCTCTCAACGGTGGCTATTATCGCCTGAAGAACGCGGGAATATTCGAGAGCCCTATGGTCTGGGTGGACACCGCGCTCGCGGGTTCCCACGAGATTGATGACTTTGCCAAAAGCTTTGGTTCCGATCGGATCATGTTCGGGTCGGACTATCCGTTCGGGGTTCCTCGAAGCGAAAAGCAGAAGCTGCTCAGCCTGTTCTCGGGCGATGAACTGTCTTTAGTACTTGCCGGCAACCTGCTTCGTCTCATGGGGGACAAAGCGGAGAAATTGATTTCGTAAGAGTTCGTATGAAAATGGATGCCGCGGCCGAGTCCACCGAATGCCGTCACTGACCGAGCATCCAAGAGGGCGTAGCATGCTACGCCCCTACGGCCGGGACCCAGGCGCGGTACGGGCATTTTCATGCTTGGTTGCGCTGTTGCCGGGGATGGGTGTTCATATGAACCCCTTAATCGAAGCAACCACATTTGGCGGCCGCAACCAGTTTTTCATGAAGCTCCCAAACCTGTCGGCCCGTAAATTGGGAGTTTTTGGGAGGGGGTCCCGGGGGAGGCGTTTTTGCAAAAACGCCTCCCCCGGTTAACTCTTACTTTCCGTCTTCCTACCGTCGGCCGCGGCCTCGGCGGAACATGGAGCGCATGGCTCCCTTGGAGTAGAAATCGGCCACTACCTTCAGCTGCTCCGGTGAGAAGAGCGCAAGACGCTCTCGACGCATCTTCAGCCGCTCCTTCATCAGCTTGGTCCGATACTTCACCAGCTGATCGTCAATCTCGGCAAGCTTTTTCAGATCGATCTTTCCGGAGATCATCATGGTCTTCTTCTCGTCTTTAAGCCCCATCTGATCTGTCCGGGCCTTTCGAGTGTTTTCGAGAAAAGTCACCTTAAGAGCACGCACTCGGTCTTTCTGCTCAGCGGTGAGCCCGAGTTTTTCCTCCATCTCTTTCATGGCGCGTCCGCGCTTCCATTTTCCATGTGGACCGCGGGCCATACGTCCGATCCCACGATCCCCCTGGCCACGGGAATCAGAGCCGATCTGATCGACCCCTGGGCCGGGGGGGCCTCCCGGATTCCCGCGGAATGAGTCGCCGTAACAGACCCCTACTCCCAGCAGGACTACCAGGGACAGAATTGCAATGATGTTCTTTTTCATTTGGATTACTCCTTATTGATGTCTTTGTCTCTTCAGACGATTGGACCCCGGTTATGTTAAACACTCGGTGAAAATTTCCGGATTTCCGCGCGCTTCGATTCCGGCTGCGCGGTCCAATACGGTAATCAGTCAGTCATTCGGGGGCACCGGCAAGTCATTGCGAGCGTAGCGAAGCAATCTCCTGCGCGCCAAGTGCGGGGATTGCTTCGTCGTTTCACTCTTCGCAATGACAGACGCGATGAGTGGATCCGGCCCGCAAAACTGAGGGATTGCCCAATACGGTGATCATGTCCTTGACGTTGGGGGGATTCATCTGGTACTAACCAACATTCGGCTTGAAGAACCACTGTAACGGTTCTTCGAATCGGTTCCGATCGCAAGCGGCCGGAGCCGGTGGCCGGGAGAGGGCGACCGGAGTTACTCACCCCGCCAGGTCCGGAAGGAAGCAACGGAAGTAATCTCATCAGTCGGCCCTCAATTCCGGTCACCGACTGCGACCGCCTCGTCGGAGGCGTCAGGTACGACACCACAACCAGCGCCCCGCAATTCCGGAGCAGAAGGCCTGGGCGAGAGCGGCGCCTGTTCCACAACGTGGACCCATGCCCTCCTATCTAGTTCTAGCCAGAAAGTATAGACCGGCCCTGTTCAGTGATGTGATAGGTCAGGACCATGTTGTCCGGACTTTGACAAACTCCATTACATCGGGGCGCGCGGCTCACGCGTTTCTTTTTTGCGGGGTCCGGGGCGTGGGAAAAACCACGGTAGCTCGCATCCTTGCAAAGGCCCTCAATTGTAGCGAGCGCGGCGAGGAGAGCGGGGATCCTTGCAATGAATGCTCTTCGTGTAAGGAGATCACCGCGGGAATCAGCGTTGATGTGCAGGAGATCGACGGCGCTTCTCATACATCGGTGGATAATATTCGAGAAATCAATGAGAACATCAAGTACCCACCGGTGAGCTCGCTGTACAAAATCATCATCATCGACGAAGTTCACATGATTTCCATCAACGCTTTCAACGCGTTGCTCAAGACTCTGGAAGAGCCCCCCGCTCATGCGAAGTTCATCTTCGCCACCACCGAAGCCCACAAGGTTCCCGCTACCATTAATTCTCGTTGTCAGCGTTTCAATTTTCGTACGGTTGCAGTGAACGACCTGATTGCGGGCATGGCCGGGATACTCAAGCAAGAAGGCCTGGAAGCGGACGAGGAGGCCCTCGCTATTGTGGCGATGGAGGCTCAGGGGTCGTTCAGAGACGCGTTGAGTCTTCTGGATCAGGTGATCTCATTCAGCCCGGACCGCATAACAGCCGATGACGTGACCGGGATTCTGGGGATAGCAGGTCGGGATTGTTTCGCGCGGCTCATGGCGGCCGTGTTGGCTCGTGATGCGGCAGCAGCACTGGAACTGCTCCACGGGCTTTTCCAACAGGGTTTCGATCCCGAGCAGCTTGTCATGGACCTGATCAGGTTTACCAGGAACTTGATTGTGGTGAAGACCATCCCGGCCCGCGCACGGCCTGAAGGCATGGTAGAGGCTACCCCGGGGGAACTGGAAGAGATGGAAGACCTTGCGCAGGGGGCGTCGACCGAAGAGATCCAGAACCTCTTCAGCATGCTGTTGCACGGGGAAAGCGAGATAAAACGCGCCGGGAATCCGTGGGTGGCGCTTGAAATGACCACTATCAGACTGGCCCACGCTCCACAGATCCAGGATCTGGCAGAGATTATCAGCCGAATAGATTCACAAGGTGCGCGTCATGAACAACCGGTTCAGCCGGAATCACGCCCTCCCAGGCCCGTCTCCCGCGGCACCCCCGAGAAACGGGCTGATCCGCCCCCGAGCACGCCCGATCCGGACAAATCCGAACCGCGTTCCCGTTCCGAAGGACCGACCGACACGGTCCATGAGAGGTTTGTCATAGAAGAGGTCCGGCCGGTTCCCACCGGGTCGCCCGAGGAAATATGGGCGAATCTGAAAAAGAACATCGAGGCCAGTGGCACAGACCACGTGCTGGGATCCATTTTGGATCACGGAAGCCTTATCGCTTACGGTCCCACGAAAATCGAGATTGGGTTCACAAAAGCCTTGTACAAGGAACAATTCCAGGAGAAACTGGAAGACCGGGCCTGGTTGAAAGAGGTGCTTGAAGAGTTCTTTGGACAGACCCGCATCGAGATCCTGACTCTAGCGAACAAGACTTCCCTTAACTCGGAGGCCCCATTTCCCGATCCGGCTGACGGGGACACCGATCAAAGGCGCGCCTTGAAGCACGAAGCCATGGAGAACCCGATTACAAAGGCCGTTTTGGAAGAGTTTGAGGGAAGTTCCGTGGAAGAAATCAAGATTATTTGAGCCTACTTACATGCCTGGAAACATAGGCACAACGAAGTATGAAAGTCTTTTCCGTTGTTTACTGGTCCGTGGTTTCGCCTCGGACAGGGTACGCGAAGAGCGCGCACTCTGCGCATGGACTTGGAGGGGAGGCCCTAGCCGAGCAGGCATTTCAACGTCATGTTGCCGACAGCTATCATGTCACGTAAGCTGTCCGGGGCCCGCTCAATCCCCCATCGTAGGCCCCGAAATGTTGCTTGTTAAATGGCGAAGCGGAATGATAGCTGATCCTCTACAATTTGGGCCGACACCGGTCTCTTGACAGATGGGGCCGGGGCCGTTAAGCTTTACTGGAAATATCGAAACCGCACAGGAGATTGCGATGTCAGGATGCCGAACCTGCTCAGAAACCTGTTCCGAACCTACTTTCCAGCGGTTGAATGAGGCGGAGAAGCTGGAGAAGATTGAAAGCTCGGGTAATCCTCGGTACCCCCGTGTCTTTGTCGGTAAACAGGCAATATATTCCGACGACCAAGCTCAGATCATCGTCAACGTGGTTGCTGACGAATGTGACGAAAACCGTGATTGCTTCACCCTGGAACCGCAGACAATATTGAAGGACCCTTCCAACCAGTATGCGCCGAGTAAGCCTTTCAATGTTTTACAGCCGGTTGGAGACGGGTCCTGGAAATTGCACGCTCTCATTTAGGGTGTCGGTACTAATGCGTGGTGGCGGGGTGATCATCGATCGCTTTGCGTCAATGAGCGCTCGGTGGCTCGATTCCCCCTTGAGATCACGAAAATCTTCCTTACATCCGCCTTGGTCAGTGATAACATTCATCGTATTAGTTCACCGGGCTTGAGGCGGCTCTGCGCCCGGCGAGAATGGAGGGGGAGACTCATCTCCCCCTCCAAACCTCCCCCATCGTGATTCCAGCGGGTTGCACATCTCCCGGTGAACGGTTACCATTCATCCATGATCACCGAACATTTGCAGCCGTACCCCCTACAGGTCTTTTGCGCCTTGGCAATGGCCTCGGACATGCTGTCACCCCAGTGCACATGACAAGCGAAAATAGACATAATCCCCAAATCAACCACGGAAACTCCACCTCCCTCAACCTGCGTCTATCCTGGGAGGCCACCGAGTTACGGGTATTTTGTCAACTCCTGCCCCGTGGCGTTATGCTCAGGGCTCGACCCGGGGCGAGCTTGATATCCATTTTGCGCGATCGCTTGGGCATCAGGTCAGATTATCTTTCCACAAGAATAGGGGCGGTTTTTCTGGATGGAAAGACCGTGCCCGACATTGGCGGCCGGCAGGTCCCGGAGGGGGCGACTCTGGCCATTTCCGGGGTCCTCACAGAGCCGTTTCTACGATTTGCCTTTTGCGGAGACGCGGATTCAAGACAAGACGATGACAACACCACGCGCGAAGAGAAGGAATCGCCTGATTCGGATCAGCAGGCCTTTTTCCGACTCAAGCTTTTCAATACTCTTGCCGCTGAGTTGGGGCCGCGCCTCTTGGAATCAGGGATCTGGGTCAAACCCAACACTCTTGATGATTTCTTCTCGAGTCGTTCCACGGACTTTTGGGCCGGATTGAGGAAAGCGGAACTAGACGGTCAAGAGATTGACGCGGCGCACCTTGAACAGACAAGGTGGTCTGACGTGCGGGGACTCATCAGGGTTCGCGTACAGGCCGACGATGATGGAAAAGAGCAATCCGCTAAAATGTAATAAAGCTGCGGTCATTGCGCGCCGTGCGCTCTAAGGATCTTGGCAATTTGGGTCCGGCCCTTTTCCATGGAAAGCTTCAGCGCGGTACGGCCTTCATTGTCTCTGGCGTTCACGTCCGCTCGTCGCTTCAAAAGGAGTTTGACGGCTTCGGCATGGCCATGCGCTGTGGCCCTCATCACTGCCGTTTGGCCCCGCTCGTCCTTGGCATTTATGTCAGCCCCGTTATTGAGCAGGAGTTTGACGATTTCCAGATCGTTGTTGCCGGCCGCAAGGATCAGAGCCGTCCGGCCTTTGTTGTCCTTGGCGTCGGCATCAGCACGTTTCTCAAGGAGCAGCTTCACTATCTCGGGCCGGCCGTTGCAGGCCGCCAACATCAGGGCGCCGGTGCCGTGTTTGCTTCCGGCATTGACATTGGCCCCTTCGTCCAAGAGGCTCTTCACTTCTTCCAAGCGGCCGCCCCCCGAAGCCCTCATTATAGGGGTATTGCCGTATCGGTCCGTGCAATTGACAAATGACATCTTCTTCAGGTCGCGCTCAACCTCTTCCAGGAGCCGTTTCCTGCGAGCCTCGATCAACGGGTCTTTCTTGCGGGCGTCCTTATCCAAACGATCGGCGGTCTTGGCGCGATCTTGTCCGGAAGAGTCCACCAGGGCCTTTTTGCCGGTGAGCATCTGTTTGTCTCGTCCGGTCCGGGTCCCGGAGCCATGCAGGTATTCCTTGAGTAGGGCCACCAGTTTCTTGTCACCGCTTTCTTGAGCGAACTTCAGCGCTGTGCGTCCGTTATTGTCCTTGGCATTGAGGTCAGCGCCTCTGCTCAGCATGAATTTCACTACTTCTATGTGACCGTTCCAGGAGGCGCGCATAAGGGCCGTCATGCGAAAATCCTTGTCCTTCGCATTGATGTGGGATCCCTCGTTCAGAAGGCGTTCAACATCACGTAAACGGCCTTGTTCCGCTGCCTCAATCAATTGTATGTTCCTGGCGAGCGCCTCCTCTGAGAGTTGCCCGGATGCTCGGAGGCCTCCTACAAGTGCGTCTCTCGAAGCTGATGCGTGGCGAGGATCCTCCGTCTTAACATCCGCGCCGAATTCCTTGAGTAGGGCCACGATCTCCTTGTGGCCTTTCTTGGCGGCAAGCGTGAGTGCAGAGTGCCCTCGCTTGTCTCTGACATTGATCTCAGCGCCCCCGGCTACCAGCAATTTCACATTATCCAACTTCCCCGCGGCCGATGCCGACATCAATGCGGTCCAGCCCTGCCTTGTCTGCGCATCCATGTCGGCCCCCTTATCCAAAAGGAGCTTCACCGTTGCCGGACAATTCCACCTTGCCGCCACCATCAGGGCCGTCCGGCCGTCTCTCGCCTTGGCATTCGCGTCGGCCCCGCGATCCAGGAGGAGTTTCAGCTTCAAGGGGTAGTTCCATCTCAGGCACTCCATCAATGCGGTCCAGCCCGTCTGAGTCCCTGCGTTGGGGTCAGCCCATTTCTCCAGTAGGAGTTCCATCACTTTCAGAGGCGCATATCGGCACGATCTCCTCAAGATCGTCATACCACCTTTGCCCCGGACATCTATGTCGGCGCCTCTTTCGAGAAGCTGTATTACCAACTCCCATCGGCCACTCATAGCGGCTTCTATCAGGGCCCTGTTCTTGTCCTCAAGCCCGGGGCCGACAAGCGCCACAGTTTTTTTGGCAAGAAGCGTCTTCACTTCCCTTTTTGAAGCCATAGACAGGGCGGTCATGCCGAATTTGTTCTTGATTGTCGCGTCAGCGCCCTTGGCAAGCAGCAGTTCTACCAGTTCCGGGCTGTCGTGCGTCGCGGCGGACATTAATGCGGTTCCACCGGCCTTGTCTCTTGCGTTAACATCAGCGTCGTGGGCCAAAAGGAGCTTCACAATTTCCACGTGGCCCATGCCGCAAGCTTTCATTAAACCCGTGTACCCGTGCTGGTCTTTTGCATTGATGTCCGCTCCATGAGCAAGGAGTATCTTCACCACTTCTTTGGTGCCTTGCCTGGAAGCGTGTATCAGACCCGTTTGGCCTGAACCGTCCCTTGAATTGACATCAGCGCCCTGCTTGAGGAGGCCCGCGACCTTTTTCGGTTGGCCATATAAGGAGGCTTCTACCAATGCCTGGCTCTGATGTCCGGCTGCGCTTTGAGGCTTCCCAACCTTGATCTTCTTCATACCGGGAGCAGACGCCCTTGTGCGTAGTACAACCTCGACCTTGTGTTTTCCCGGGCTTGTCTTCTTGGATTTGATATGGGGCGCGCTTTGACGCTTCACGGCCCGCTTCTCATCAGATGATCCAGGTTTAGTCCCAACATCAGGGCCGATCATCAGGGCCGCGTTGGCCACCAACAGAACCATGACCGCCACTCCCACATGGCTTTGCCCGAACCTGGAATAGTGAGCAACCGCGGCAAATACTCCTGCGGAAACGCCCGCGCCTACCGCAAACCAGACCCAGTACGACAGCACACTACCTGTCGCCACCTGAGCGACCAAGAATCCGGTCAAGCAAGACGCAACCACGATCAAGACTGGAGCCAGGGGACTCCGGTCTCCTTGTTTGCGCGGGGGCGGGGCTTCCGGTGGATACTCCCTTGTCCCGTCAGATAGCTTTTCGTCAGCACCAACCCTCCGGTCAAGTTCTGATTGCTGTAAGCGGCCCCCTTCCACAAGTTTCCTGAAAATGATCTGAAGAGAGTGCGCGGAGATTCCGTACTTTTCCGTAAGCGCTTTGTCACTCATCCCGGATCTGACATCGTCAATGACATCGCCTGCTCTGATCTTCACCTTGGGCATGACAAACCTTCCCCGGAGTCGGACAATGGGGGGACTTTAATAGTATGAACTCCATGACCGAGATTTACAACAGATTCCAGTTCGTTGTATTAAACGAGCCGCACCACCGTCTACCAAGAGGCAATACCAATGTGCGTTCAAACAAGTGATAAAGAGCATTGCTGGGCAAGCCGGCAGTGGCACCCAAGAATCAATCGGCCATTATTTTAGGCAACTGCTATAAGTTAACGCCTATGGGGGTAGGGGAGGGTGATCGCGGGGCCGAATGCCAATGCGCATCACTATAGTACTGCACGGCGAAAATTCGCGGGCGGTGCCGGGCAACCGGCATTCCTACCGCGACCAGACGAACCTCAACTGCGCTTGCCTTTGGCCTTAAAGAAGGACTATACTAAACGTTGGCAAAAGTAATTTCCGATTGAGTATAGGGTGCCGTTACCGGCTTGTCCGGCAGTGCGAGGGTATTCGGACAGAACTTCCGGCAACAGCGATAACTCGTTCGTGGGTTAGATCGGTGCGTGGCGCTTTCCACAAAGTTTCCGTGATGATCTGATCTGTTCCGAGCTATGGCAGTTGCCAAGGATTCTGTTTGATTGGAAGGTGATTCCCGGACATTGGCACAATCCCCTCTTGCCTGCTCTGACAAAACTGGGGTTGGGGGATTTCCCCTCTGTGAGCATCGGAACCGGATCTGAGATATCGGTCAACTTTTTGGACACTTGCCACTGAGTAATTCATTGCATTCCGAGAGATGGAGACGCGGCCATGCCGAAATTCGAGATCAAACATAGACGAACCGGCGAAGTGATCTTTCAAGGCAGAGCAAAGTTCATGAAAGAACTGTTGCAGTCTGCGGTCGCCGCGGGGAGAGAGGGTTCCAAGTCCGATGAAATGATGAAGATGCTGAAGCTGAAGAAGTCGGGCAAGCAAATGTTGTACGGCGCGGATCTCGCGGGACAGGATTTGTCCGGAGTAAACTTGAGGGAAGGAATCCTTACCGGCGCGGACATGTCAAAGTCCAATCTGACCAAGACCGACCTATCGCTGGCTGCGCTTTCAGGCGTCAATTTTTCGGGCGCAACCATCGACGGCACCATACTGACGGACTCGGACCTTAGTGAGGCAAAGCTTTCCGGAGCCACAGTCAGGGCGGCCAGGCTTGACGGCGCCAACATGACCGCGGCTGATTTGTCCAACGCGAATCTTTCCAATAGCAAGTTGACAAAGACCATTCTTTTGCAGGCAAATATGTCGGGCGCAACCCTCACGTCCGCGGACCTTGCCCGGGTGCAATTGTCGGGGAACAATCTCAGCAAGGCCGATCTTTCATGGGCCTTTCTGACCCGATCCAAGCTGACCAACTGCAATCTGTCGGGGGCCGATCTGGAAAAGGCCGACCTGTCGGGGGCCGATCTCTCCGGGGCCGACCTGGCCGCAGCGCGCTTGGTCGGCGCAAATCTTTTAGGGGCAAATCTTTCCAAGGCGAACCTCAGGGGCGCTGAACTAGGGGGGGCCAGGTTGGGTGGCGCTGTGCTGCAGCAAGCAGATCTCTCCGGGGCCAACCTGTCCGGCGCCTATCTGGAGAAGACAAAATTCGATTCCTGTAACCTGTCCGGCGCTAATTTGAGCAATGTGGAAATGGCCGGGGTCATGTTCATCCGCTGCAAGCTTGTGGGCGCGCAATTGTCCAAATCAAATCTGACCGGCGGCGCGTTGAGCAATTCCGATCTCCGAAAGGCAAAAATGGCCAAAGCCGTGCTCGCCGGCGTGGATCTTACGGGTGTTCAGATGTCGGAAGCGGATCTTACCGCGGCAAGACTGGAGGAAGCGGATCTTACCGGCGCGAATCTTGTCGGAGTCACTGCTCACGGCACACGGTTCGACAAGGCCAAGATGGCGGGCGTTGATCTTAGCGGGGCTGATCTCACCAGGGCTGTACTGGATAACTGCGACTTGTCCGGCGCCCGGATGATCAAGGCCAACCTCACGGAAACCGATCTTCACGGCGCAACTCTGAACGGGGGCGATCTTTCCGGGAGCCTGTTGACAGATACCAAGCTCAGCGGCGCCAACATGACGGATGTCAAAATGGTCGCGGCCGCCCTGACCAACGCGGATTTCTCGTGGGTACACCTGGAAAGGGCCGACCTGACCAAAGTGAAAATATCTGGTACCAGCTTCAGGGGCGCTCAACTCATTGAAGTGATAGGTGTCCGATTCAAGAAAAAGGACCCCTAGGAACGTTCTCATACCAACTTACATGCCTAGAAACAAAGGCACAACGAAGTATGAAAATGTCCGCAAAGTCGTGGGTCCCGGCCGTAGGGGCTACGCATGCGTCGCCGAAATAGTTGGTGCAAGGCGGAACCTCAGGGTCATCCCGGCTCATCTATTTTCAGGTAAATGCGCGTTCAAACAAGGATAAAGACCACTGCCGGGCAAGCCGGCAGTGGCGCCCAAGAAACCGATCTCAGTCTCTTGATTGTGCATTGGTATCAATTGTGCCGGAGAGGTTTGTCTCTTCTGAGGCGGTAGGATTCCCGGCTCTGACGGCCGGATCATCTCCCAAGGCAGCTAGAAATCGGCTCCATGTCATCCTGAGGTACTCATTGTAGGGCTCTTCGTGATGGATTGGGCGCTGCCACTTTACGCTCAGCCGGCCCCCCCCAAGCGTAGCCTCGGAGTCCATGCGGGTGGCGTGGGGATGGACCTTCCGGGGATTGGACCATTTCTTCACAGTACGGCCGTCGTAGAATACCTCAACGGTGTCGAAATTCAGGTCGCTTACCCCGGATTCCAGGAGATCAATCAAATCGTCTATGGACTGGGACTTTTCAATTCTGCGCCTCATGGACGACAGATAGCTTCCCAAGTATCTGAAATGGCGCCTGTTGCGCAGGGTAGTTGAAAAGTTGGCCACCCGATAAAGTCCTATCGACGCGATTACGCCTCCGAAGAGCACTATGGACGCGATCACAATCAGGAACTTCACGATCCCCGACTCCAGCCGCAGCACAAGAAACAGCGTCAAAGCGCAGAAGGTAGCGCTAAATAGATAGAATATGGCCACAGTCAGTCTGGGGTTCTCTGTCTTGTCTCTGACGCGATAGTGCAAATGATCGCCGTCACCAAGGAATATTGCCTGACCTCGGAACCATCGCCGCACTATGGATAAACCCACCTCGAAGAGCGGAATCCCAAACGGCAGAAACGGAACCAGAATCATCACGCTGGTACCCAGACGCTGCCCTGGGGCGATCGCCTGAGCACTCATGGCTAATGTTCCCAGCAGGAACCCGATCAGCATGCTTCCCCCATCCCCCAGGAACATGGACGCGGGAGGAAAATTGTACATCAGGAATCCCAAGAGACTCCCCGATATTACAAAGCTTATGGTGGCGGGAAAGAGATCCCCGTTTGACAGTCCTATGATCCCGCTCGTCAATGCGGCAAAGAAACAGATACCACCTGCCAGTCCGTCTATGCCGTCGATCAGATTAATGGCATTGGTTATGGCGATCACCGCTATCATGAAGAGCGGAATCCCCAGCAGCCCAAAATCCACGGGCCCGAACAAAGGAAGCGTCGCAGTGGCGATAGTATGACCGCCCAGGACCGGAATGAGCGTTCCCACGATCTGTCCGAGCAGCTTTTTCCGCCATCCCAGGGGAGCCCTGTCATCAATCGTGCCCAACAGCATTATCCATGCACTGCCCAGGAACAACGACAGCATCTGAAACCTGTCGGCATGATAAGGGGACAACCTGTCCGTAAGAGAGAGTACGAAAAAACAGGTGAATACGAGACAAAACGGCACAAATATCGTGATGCCGCCCAGCATGGGAGTGGGTTGCGTGTGCGTCTTGCGTATCCCGGGCGCGGAGACAAACCCGAACGTATGGGCCAACCCTTTGAAAACAGGAACAATAAGAACGGTCGTGACGAACCCGAAGACAAAGAGAAGGCCCATCACCCATAAATGCTCAAACATGCAGATCTCCGGACCGATCAAACTTCATGTAACCTACTACTGTCATGGTATCAGAAGCCGTACTATAGTGCCAAGCATTGAAATTCGATTCTGCGGCCGCACCCCCCCAACTCTATCCCTCTCCCAGAGAGATAGGGAATCCAAGGGCCTTGTCATAGTGATGCGCATTGAGATTCGATGAGCGATTGTGCTATAGCCCCAGATTGAGCGGTGACTTCTCCGGAAAAAGTGATAGAATTCCTTTCCGGTGCTTATTGGCAATGGTTCACTGGGCTTGAAGCGGTTCTGCGCCCGGTGAGAATGGAGGGCCCACTCGACGTGGTGTCAATGGGTCCTCCACGATATATCCGTGCTTCGGCCAAGTAGTCCCATCCCTCGATATCCCGGTGTCTCTGTGCCAAGCATAAACCCAAAACCTTTCTCGAAGCACCCACGCCCGGCGGGCCGCTACGGACTGCAAATGAAGCTCTCACACCAACCGGCTCGCAAATTGGCCCTACGCCCAGTGCTACCCGTCCAAACCTCCCCCATACGTAATTCCGGGAGCTTGTACGGTTCACGGTGAACGAGTACGGTTATTACAAGATGCTGAACGAAGGATAGAGGAAAACCCAATGAAATCGAAGAAGAATCACACCATAATAGACAGTGTTCCCCTCCTGGATCTCAAAGGCCAGTACATGTCAATCAAAGATGAGATCGACGCGGCCATGTCCCGGGTGGTTGAAAGTCAGCGTTTCATAATGGGCCCTGAAGTGGAGGCCCTTGAGGAAGAGATAGCCGAATATTGCGGCGCCAGGTATGCTGTCGGGGTTTCCTCCGGCAGCGATGCTCTGATCGTATCGCTCATGGCGTTGGGCATATCATCGGGCGACGAGGTGATCACTTCGCCTTTCACCTTCTTTGCCACGGTGGGTTCGATTCTCAGGTTGGGGGCTTCAGTGACCTTTGCGGACATCGATCCCGTGACCTTCAACATAGATCCCGCACAAGTGGAAAGGCTGATAACCGAAAAAACAAAGGCTGTCATCCCGGTTCATCTTTACGGCCAATGCGCGGACATGGATCCGTTGTTGAAGATCGCGGAAGAGAGCAGCGTCCCCATGCTGGAGGACGCGGCACAGGCCATAGGCGCCCGATACCGGGGCAGGACCGCCGGAACCATGGGGGCCACCGGCTGCTTTTCCTTTTTCCCCTCCAAGAACCTTGGCGCTTTCGGTGACGCAGGCATGGTGACCACCAATGACAAGAACCTGGCTGACCGAATCAGATTGCTGAGAAACCAGGGAGCGGAGACCAAGTATGCTCACAAAGTGCTGGGAGGCAATTTCCGACTAGACGCGATTCAGGCCGCGGTACTCCGGGTCAAGCTGCGGCATCTTGATTCATGGTCGGACAAGAGACGCGCCAACGCTGCCTTCTATACGGAACGACTACAAGATTCGGGACTTGTCGGCACAAAGATCGTCACGCCCTCGATCGTTCATGAAAACCACGTTTTCAATCAGTACGTGATCCGGGCTGAGGATAGAGACGGACTGCGGGAGTTCCTGGGAGCCAATGGAGTGGGAACCGAGATATACTATCATACTCCCCTGCACCTGCAGGAATGCGTGAATGACGGCCGTCACAAAACAGGAGACCTGCCCGTCGCGGAAGAGGCCTGCGCGTCGGTGTTGGCTCTTCCCATATTCCCGGAACTGTCGGACGCCCAAAAAGACTACATTGTGAACACCATAGAGCAGTACTATAGCAACTCACAGGCCTGAAAACAGAGGCACAACGAAGCATGGAAGTGGTATGAAGAGCGCGCACACACTGACATCCGTCATAGGGCTTTGAGGTTCTTTTCGTAAACCTTCAGGTCTGATTCGGAAAAGAGCGCAAAAACAACACGTCCAATTTCAGGGAACCGTTGCAGCCCGCGCAAGGCAGTCTTCAGGGCAATCTTGGAAGCCTCCTCAATGGGATAACCGTACACACCCGTGCTCACGGACGGGAACGCCATGGATTTGAGGCCGTTCTCGTGAGCCACCTCAAAGCATCTCGTGTAGCAGTTCTCCAGAAGCTTGGGCTCGCCCGAAGCCCCGCCTCTGTATATGGGTCCTACAGTGTGCACCACATGCCGGGCCAACAGATTGTAGCCCTTTGTGATCTTGGCGTCTCCGGTCTCGCATCCCCCCAGTGTGCGGCATTCCGCAAGCAGATCGGGCCCCGCTGCCTTATGGATGGCGCCGTCGACGCCCCCGCCGCCCAACAGACGGTTGTTGGCCGCGTTCACAATCCCGTCCACATCCATCTTGGTGATATCTCCCTGTATTAATTCGATCTTCTCCTTCATCTGCCTTGCCTCCTTCATGCAACGCTCGATCCTTCAATAATACATCAAAGCGTACGACGGAGCACTAAGTCGTAGTTTCCTGCGCCATTTCTTTATTGACCAGTCGCTTGATGAAGGGAACAGAGAGAATCACGGCAGGCATGAGGACCAGATCCCCCACGAGAGCAGCCACGATAGCTGAAGATCCGAGGACCCCAAAAAAGATCACCGGCCGGAACGGTGAGATCACCAGCATCAGGAGCCCGAAATAGAGGACTACCGAAGTTGATATGAGGGCCTTGGCCGTAATCCTGTAGGCGCTTGCCAGGCACTCCTCGATTTCCGGGGCGCCACGCGCCGACCGGATCTCTCTTTTCAGCTGGGTAAGATAGTGTATGGTGTCGTCGACCGACAGACCGATCGACATGGTCGCTGCAAAGATCGTTACGCTGTCCAATGATATTCGGAACCAGCCCATGAGTCCGAAGATCACGGCAAGGGGCAACACGTTGGGGATCAGACTCAGTATCCCCAGCAACAGAGATCGAAACTGGATGATCATGAGTATGGTGATGCAGGTAATGGCGATGAAAAGAGACAGGGTCTGGGCCCTTACCAACTCGGAGGACTGAGACGCAAAAACCGCCAGGTCCCCTGTGACTACGACCTCTCCCGTGCCTTTCATCACACCCGCGGCCGTTGCCCTGATCCGCTCGATGGTGTCTCCGATGGGAGTGGATGGTGAATTCACAATTCGCACTGATATTCGGCTCTTGTTGTACCCTTCGTTGATATACCTGGATAGAATTTCCTTTCCGCCCGAGCTGAATGACGTCATTGCCAGGAGTTGCGGGATCAGGCGAGGATTGCCGAAGAGTTCGCCCGTGGAAGGCGCTCCCGCGACCTCCCCGAGATACTTGAGCACGGAAACAAGAGAATCCGTCCCCGCGACTTCAGGTATAGTCTTTAAACGTCTTTCTATCTCAGCCACTTTCGCCCATGGCTCAGGGGTCTTGAGCGCCCGGTCGCCCACATCGATCGTCAGTTCCAGTGAATGAACCGGGGCCAGGTTTTGCTCAACAAACCGGATATCCTGGACCTCCTTGGTCCTGTCGGTGAGCATTCGCAAGATCTGGGTATCGCTGTGAATTCGGGGCGCCCCTGAGGCCATCAGCAAGATGAAAACCAAACCTGCCGCTGCGCAAACCCGATAATGAGCGAAAACGAACGCCTCCAGACGGTTGAATGCCACAGCCACCCAGTCGCCGGACATGCGACTATACGCCCGCGGTGACGGCGGTTTGAACATGATCAGCAGCGCCGGGGCCACGATTAAAGCGAGAAGGTAAGAGATCAATACTCCCAGGGCCATGATGAGGCCCACCTGTCTGACCATAGGAATGTTGGAAACCGTGATGCTCGCGAAACCGGTCGCGGTGGTCAGCGAACACATCAGGCATGGCCGGCCCACTACCATCAAGGCTTGTTTGGCGGCTTCCACCCTGTCGTGCAGATGGGAATAGCGTTCGTTATAGTGGGTCGCGATGTGGATGACCGCGGCCGCGCTCACGATGAGGACCAATCCGAACGACAGAGCGGTCGTGGAGTTCAGTCTTACATCCAGAATGGACATAAGGCCCATCATCCACACGACGCAAATCCCCACCACCAACGTCGTGATCAAAGATACGCGCAGGCTCTTGAAAATGTAGAACGCGACCAGGGTTGCAATCAGGGAACAGAGCAATCCGAAGGTAATGGCGGTCTGAAGGTTGTATTTCTGGACAGCGTGGCGGATTACAGGACCGCCGATGACACGAAAGTCGGATCCCGCGGGCGCGTCCGCTCGCAAGACAGAATCGATTCCCTTGAGGACCTTGTCTATGAGCGGAGGATTCAGCCTGCACCTCTCGGAGATCTTCACTATGAAGCCCACTGTCTTGAGGTCCCCGGACAGCAGAAGGTCCAGCACCGGTATGAATTCTCTGAGTCTCTGTAGTTTTCCTCGGTCCGGGAAAACAGGCTTCCCGTTCCTGTTGCGTATCAGCTTGTACCCGCCGAACCGCCCGTCAACCTCCTGAAAAAATGACAGGTTGGTCAGGCTTACAACCTCCTCGATATCCTGATACTCTTGCAGCCGTTCGGTAATATTGTCCAGGGCGGTCAGGATCCGTGGATCGTTTGCGGGCAGATTGTTCTTCATCGCGATCAGAATGAATTCCTCGTTTCCGAACTCCGCGAGAAATTCTTGATATTGTCTGTACTCACGGGAAGTGGTGGAGATTCCGGATTTCATGGTGGGGTCAGGCTTCATTCCGGGAATGAAAAAAGCCAACCCCACAGTGATGACAAATACACCAACGAGAAGAAAAGATCGCGACTCCACGAACCAGTCTATGAAACGGTGTGAATAAGATCTGCGGGAATTATCCATATGATGGAAATGATGCTCCTTGGCTGGTCGGTTCACCTTTATGAACGCCAATCCGTATCCGGGCGAAAAGCCCCGTTAGGACGAGAATCGAGCCGAGCCGACCTCACGTAATTCCAAGTTATTCCTTGATGTTACGGGCCCGACCGTCCTGGCATCCACTCAAAAAAATGCATTATAGCAAGAAATGAGGCGGGTTTCATCTTATGTTATTATTGTATTTCAGGCTTGGCAATGGTAATCGTCTGGAAGGGTTTCGGGAAAAACGCGGGAGTGGCTTCGCGCCTGCCCGCTTGACGAGATCCGCCACTCAGCGGCTTTGAGAATTTGCTCCGGCAATCCAGGGGAAGGGCATTCATGGAGATCATCATATTGGGCAGCGGAACCGCGACCCCGAGCCTGGAGCGCAATGCGTCGGGTTTGGCTGTGATGGCAGGAAAACTGATTCTCCTGGTGGATATGGGCCCTGGAACGCTTCGGAGAATGTGCGAGGCAAAGATCGACTCAAGACTTGTTGACGCTGTTCTCATAACCCATTTTCATCCTGATCACACCTCGGACCTGGTTCCCTTTCTGTTCGCGTCCAATTATGCTTTCGGTCCTGCGCGGGAAGATCCCTTTTATGTTATTGGGCCCACGGGCCTCACAGACTTTTACGCCTCACTTCAGGAGGTTTGGGGGGACTGGATTGTTCCACGCAACGAACGTTTGAAGATAAAGGAGATGGACGCCGAGGCCCCTGACAGCTTTTCAATGGACGAGGTCACCATACTGTCGACGCCGGCACCGCACTTCTTTCCTTCAATCTCCTACAGGATCGAAGAAGCAGGCAAATCAGTGACCGTCTCAGGCGACACAGATGTTTCGGAAGGTCTCGTGGAACTTGCCAAGGACACGGATGTTCTAATATGTGAGTGCTCCATGCCGGAAAAAAACAAGGTACCGGGTCACCTGGTTCCCTCAGAGGCGGGAGCCGTCGCCGCGAAGGCCCGTGCCCGAAAACTCGTGTTGACTCACATGTATCCACCGTGTGAAGAAGTGGACGTGGCCCAACAGGCTTCCGGTACCTTTTCAGGAGAAGTGGCAAGGGCCGCGGACTTGATGAAAATAACCGTATGAAGTAATGGTTCACCGGGCTTGAAGCGGTTCTGCGCCCGCTGAGAATGGAGGGGGCGACTCATCTTCCCCTCCAAACCTCCCCCATACGTAATTCCGGGAGCTTGCACGATTCACGGTGAACGGTTACCGTATGAGTTTACAATGATGACCATTGAGATTCCGAGTTGAGACCACCCCCTACCCCTGCCGTCAATCCTGCGGGACGCGGGGCCGGCGGGAGAAGGACAGGGCAATTGAAACATGAAAATTCGTGGCAAAAGCATAGTCGGGAAAGCCATATTCACCTTTTTCTTCTTGATTCCACTCGTGTTCGCCCTGTCCGTGCCCTTTTTCGGGGCCGGGGGATTGCTGGGCGCGTTCCTGGTTTATTCCCATAATCTGCCGAAGATTCCCCAACTGAGGAGTTATCAACCCAGGACCGTGTCCACCTTTTACTCGGATGGCGGCACAGTCATAGGAATATTCTACAAGCAAAAGAGGTTCGTGGTCGATCTGAACGACATCCCGCCCCATGCTGTCAAAGCTTTTATTGCCGCGGAGGACGCGAGATTCTACCAACACCACGGAGTGGACTGGAAGGGTGTGGCCCGCGCGGTTTACCAAAACCTGCGCGCGGGCAGGCTTCGAGAGGGGGCGAGCACCATAACGCAGCAAGTGACCCGAAATTTTCTGCTGACCAGTGAGAAAAAGATATCCCGAAAAATGAAGGAGATCATCCTTGCCAGAAGGCTGGAGGATCTCTGGGGAAAGAAGAAAATCCTATATGTGTACCTCAATGAGATTTATCTGGGAGACGGATGTTACGGAGTCGAAGCTGCGGCCCGAAACTACTTTGACAAGCCGGTTCAGCATCTCTCGGTGGCTGAAGCGGCCTTACTGGCCGGCATAGTTCCGAGTCCTTCAAGGTACAACCCTTTCAAGAACGCAAAGAAGTCTCTGCTCAAACAGGGACTTGTCCTCAAAAACATGCTCGATGCGGAGTTCATTACCAGCGAGGAATATGAAAAGGCAAAAAAGGAGCAACTACGGTTCAGGAAGGAAATCGTAAGGCCGTTTGATTTGGTACCCGATTTTGCAGAGGCTGTGCGGCAATACATCATCAACAAGTATGGCGAGCCCGCGCTTTACCACGAAGGGCTCAAAGTGTTCACAACGTGCAAAATCGATTTGCAGAAGAAAGCCCTGGAGGCTATGGAAAAAGGGCTGAATGAAATCCGCGCCCGGCAAAAACACCTCGCTATCGTCAAGACCATCGATCCGAAAAAAATCCCTGATTACCTGGAGAACCGCAACACTCCAAAGCTGAGGCTGAACGGGCTGTTTGAAGGCGTTGTGACAAAGGTGACGCGAAGAAAGAAAGGCGCGGATCTCTATGTCGCCCTGAGTCCTGAGCTTCTGGGACAGGTGAGGCTGGAGAAAAAATCGGTTTATGTAGCCGGTAATGTTATGGCGCTTCGCTTCAAGGGGTTTGAGGATAAGATACCGTTCTTTGAACCGGACGAGAAGCCCATGCTCCAAGGAGCTCTGGTCTGCATGGAGAATAAGACCGGCTATGTTCGAGCGCTGGTCGGCGGCTCCACCAGGGAACACTTCAAATTCAACAGGGCCACTCAGGCCAAGCGCCAGCCCGGAAGCGCGTTCAAACCCATAGTCTATGCCGCAGCCATCGAGCGCAAGAGTTACAGCCCGGGAACAATAATCGTAGACGACGAAATAGTCATAGACCTGAAGGACAAGAACCAAGAATGGAACCCAAGAAACTCGGGCGGAAAATTCCTCGGCCCCATCAGCCTGCGTAGGGCTCTGGAGCTTTCCCGAAACATCTGCACGATCAAAATCCTTATGGATGTGAAGTTTGATCCTGTCATAGACCTGGCCAGGAAAATGGGGATCAAATCCCCGCTCGGCCGCAATCTTTCCCTGAGCCTCGGGACTTCCGAGGTAAGCCTTTTTGAACTCACTTCCGCTTACACTGTTTTTCCGAACAGCGGGATCTATGTGGAGCCCGTCCTTGTCAAGCGGATCGAAGACCGTCACGGAAATGTGCTTGAAGACAACACTCAGATCGAGGGACTGAATGAATCGGAGATACCGCGGCCGGCGCATCGAAATGAGTTCCGAGAACCGACAGATGATGATTCCGGCGATGGTGATTGGGAGGTTGCTGACGAAGAAGAGGAGACCGAGGGTCCGGCCCCGAGCGAGGACGGTTCCGACCCGCCGGGCGCGGAACAGAACGCTGACGCGCCTATTGCCGACGATGCCCCGGACGCAGCGCTTGCCGTGCCGTCCACGGATGATCTGAAGAAGGCAAAGGAAGGCGAAGACAGCAACCCACTCAAGGTTCCATTGGCCCCGGTTGACGCGGAGTTCCAAGGCCGGCCCAGGCGTGAAACCGCGGCTCTATCTCCTCAGACCTCGTATATTATGACCTCGCTGTTACAGGGTGGAGTGAGGTCCGGGACAGGCTGGCGGGTGCGTAAATATCTGAAACGTAAGGATCTTGCGGGAAAAACCGGGACTACAAACAATGTGGAAGACACGTGGTTCATAGGTTTCAATCCAGACTACTCCGCGGGTGTGTGGGTCGGATACGACGAGAAAAGGTCTATGGGTACCCGAGAGGCCGGCTCGAAAGCCGCTCTTCCCATATGGGCCTATTTCATGAAGGGGCTTCTCGAAGGCAAACCTGAAAGGGAGTTTCCAATTCCTCCGCAAATAACTTTTCACCCTATGTTTACGTTCACAGGAAACATCAAGCGAGGCGGCGTCCCCACGATGGTCGTGGAACCGGTGTACACGCCCTTTGCAGGGAAAACTCTCGTTGTCTGTCCTCTGGATCCACCCGATGTCCTGACCTCCCACGGCCCTGCCACACCCCCGATCGATCCGGACGATCCTGCACAGGGACAATACCCCGGCTACGGGCTGTCTCGGCCCGCGCCGGGAACGCAACCCCTGCCGTTGCACCCGGGAACAATGGCGCCGCCTCAGCCCAGCGGAGACCGCGATCCCCAACGTCCCCCGTATGCTTCGCCTCAACCTCCATATTATCCGCAGCCTCCTACCCCTCAGCCGGACGATGATCAGGTTCCGTCAGATTCTGAGGACGATTCTGAATTCGACGAAACAGAAGACCTTGAAACAGAAGACCTTGAAACGGACGCGGGATTGCCGGTCGCCCCCCCGCAACCGCCCCAACCGCCGGACGCTTCAGGTGATGAGTTTGATCCCCCGCGGGTTCCTCGACTGACCCTGCCTGCCGGCCCGAATTCTTTCCATCGTCGGCTGTCTCCGGCGGGAAGGGCCGATGATAGATGACAGATCGTTGGGACCCGCTTTGAGAATCGGTCTTGTCAAGCCCGGGAGACTTGTATGCGTGTAGCCGTCGCCATGAGCGGTGGAATGGATAGTACAGCCACTGCTTTGTTGCTCCGTAGAGAGGGACATGATGTCATAGGCTTTCACATGCGTCTGCACTCTCATTCGGATGCCACGTGGGAAAGCGCAAGCGTGCTGGCCGCGCGGATCGATGTTCCCATCCGTGAAGTAGACCTCCTTGAGGACTTCGCAAGAATAGTCATCAGGCCTTTTGTGGAAGAGTATGGTGTGGGGCGCACTCCCTCTCCTTGCCCAATCTGCAATCGGTTCATCAAGGTGTCGCGCTTGTTGGACATGGCACGGTCCCTGGGATGTGAAAGGCTGGCTACCGGACATTATGCGCGCATCCGCAATACCTCGGAGGGTCCGGGACTCTTCAGAGGTCTGGACAGAAAGAAGGATCAGTCTTATTTTCTCTTTATGCTCACCAAAGAATTGCTTGCCGGTCTTGTGTTTCCCCTGGGCGACAGCACCAAGGCAGGGGTTAAGGAATTCTTGAAGCTGGAAGGGGTGGGCGTTTGGGAATCCGAGGAATCTCAGGAACTTTGCTTCATGCAGGCCAACGATTACCGGGATTTCCTAAGGCAAACGCGCCGGAATTCCAGGCCGGGCCCCATCATTGACCTGCAAGGGACAGTCCTCGGACGGCATAAGGGAATCATGGAATACACCGTGGGTCAGCGTAGAGGGCTCGGCATATCCAGGCCGTATCCCATGTACGTCATTCGAATCGACGCCGCGACCGACACCATCGTAGTCGGTCCCAAGGAAGAGACCTTTGTATCGAGCTTGAGAATCAGAGACATCAACCTGTTGACCACGTCTCCACCTGATGTGGGAGATAGGTTCCTGATAAAGGTGCGATCAACGGCAATACCGGCAAGGTCTACCGTGACATACCGCGCCCGGGACCATATGGAACTGACCTTTGATGAGCCTCAGTCCGCAATAGCCCCCGGCCAGGCGGCAGTCCTATACGACGAAGACAGGGTAATAGGAGGAGGCTGGATCGAATCCCCAAAGAGACCCGCGGACGCCGGTTATTATAAGCCGTCCTGAATAAGGTGCCCCCATGAGAGCAACCAACTACCGAAAAGCTTTGGCCGAGAAAGAGCGTCGTCTTAGGGAAATAATCCGAGACGCCGCGGGAAGTGAGGCCCGGGTCATCGTAGCCTTCTCCGGTGGCGTGGATTCGAGTCTACTGTTGTGGGAAAGCGTACAGGCTGTGGGTCGAGATCGCGTGCTCGCAGTAACCGCGGTATCCCCAACGTCGTTTTCCGAAGAGGGGCGATCAGCGCGACATCTTGCTGAAAAACTCAATGTGGAACATCTGGTCGTGGAGTCAGGCGAGTGCTCCGATGCTTCCTTTGTCCGCAATCCGCCGGATCGCTGTTATGTCTGTAAGCGTATACGGTATCGGCTGTTGAGGTCGATGGCGGAGGCAAATGGATCCGTAGTCCTGGACGGAACGCAGGCTGATGATGATCCTGAGGATCGCCCGGGCATGCGTGCTCTGGAGGAATTAGCTGTCCCAAGTCCGCTTGCAGAGGCGGGCATCGGAAAAGAGGAAGTGAGAGACCTCCTCAGGAACGCCGGTTTTCCGGACCTTGCAGACAAGATAGCGCAGCCTTGTCTCGCCACCCGTTTGCCGACCGGCACGCGCATCACGCTGGACGCACTGGAAATGGTGCAGAGAGCGGAATCCTTTCTAAGAGAATGTGGTCTGAGGATCATGCGCGTGCGCCATCATCTTCCCATGGCCAGAATCGTAACAGACCGGGAAGGGATGAATCTCATCCTTACAAGACCGGAACTTCGCGGGAGAATTACGCGGCGCCTCAATGAGATCGGTTACGAGCACGTGACACTGGATCTGGAGGAATACGGCAAACAGGAGTAAGAAAAGATCACATCCGCCCAAGGGGTAAGACTTTAGTTTGACGGTAACCGTTCACCGTGAAACGACGAAGCGATCCCCATATTCTCGGCACAGGAGATTGCTTCTTCCGGTTCAAGCCCGGAGTCGCAATGACATGTTCGGAGCCGACCTTCCGCCCCGCGAAACTGAACGGTTACTCACAAGGGAGTTAAAGTCCTTGGCCGAATGTAGTATTATGAATAGTGCGGCAGATACAGCCGGCTTGACAGAGCAAGTATTTGGAAATACGATTAGGCTGTTGGAAGCACAGCGTCGGCGCCCAAAGCTCCCGGCTTCTACGCGATAGACATCTGAGGTTAGGGACCTTGAGCATAGAAGGAGCAGATTCTCCAAGCTGAGCAGCGGCTGTAACGATGCGTGGACAGGCCGCCGATCTGAAACGCTCTTTCATTATCGGTCCGCTCTTGATGAGAGAGGCTTGAGCGCGCCGCAATATCGGTGCGGGAGACCGGACAGACGAGATGTTAGAGAACCAAAATGTTTCGGCATTCCTTCAATGGGACACGGTCCCCGACCTGAAGGATCCGATCATGGTAGTGGGCTTCCACGGGTGGTCCGATGCGGGTAGTGTTTCCAGCGATACTCTTGTTTACTTGAATGATACGCAGCAACCGCAGGTCGTGGCTTCGCTCAGCGAAGAGCCCTTTATCAATTATGCTCTGGATAGACCGCTGGCGGAGATTCGGGCGGGCCTGATTCGTCGGATTGAACCGATGGAAGCCAAGATCAAGTGTTGGGTGAACCCTGAACCCAATCACGACCTGATTCTGTTCTTGGGGAAAGAGCCTCACTACCGGTGGCTCTTCTATTCAAGCGTCCTGGTGGAGGCCATGCGCAGACTCCGCGTGACCCGGGTTTTCACGATCGGAGGAGTCCAGGACACCATCTCCCATTCCGCCAGTCCCGTGATGTCGATCGTGGGTTCTTCAGACTCCACCATGACGGAGATCACCAGCCTCGATGCAGGTATTCAACGTGCGGACTATGAAGGACCCATAAGCATTCATACCACCATACTCCGGGCCTGCTCGGACGCGGGCATCCCGGCAGTGAGTCTGTGGGGACATGTGCCGGCCTACCTGCAGAAGAATCCACGGCAGGTGTCCAGGATGGTCAACGTCCTCAACAGAAGTGTCGGCATGGAATGTCCGGTTGAAGTCCTGACGAGGCAATCTATCGAAATGGATAGAAAGATAGATGAGGCCCTGGCCAAGGATCCGAATCTGAGGCAGTTTGTAGAATCCATTGAGGGAAGAGACGAGTCCCTGTCACCATCCAGGGGAGAAGACAATATCATACGTCTGAATGATTTTTTGCGCAGGGATTCGAGTAAGGACCCCCAGTCGTAGACGAAGAGGAGCACAGAAGGGGCCGGGGCCGGGTGTTGATTTATGAAATCAGCTAATTATGCGATCCAGGTTATTCCGGATCTATCCATAGATCGGAAGTACTCCTCGATCATCGAAGATGCAGCCAACAGGATAGATTCCTTCACCAACAACGCGCTTCGTGATGATCGTGTGGGAGAGTTGTTCCGCCTTGACAAAACAGGGATGGAAGAGATCCACGCGTCAAAGATTCTCAACAGTGACGGACGCGTGGTCGTGGGATTCCAGTTCGACAGGCACTCCGACACTCTTGACGACAACTTTTCGCTCTTCGTCAAAAAACTCACCGCGTCCGGGAGAGCCGTAAAGTTTCATCTTACACCCACGGTCCAGGAGATAATGCTCCAACTGATATCCCTGGAGGATCGCCGAACCGTGTCCATCTTTTCCATGCTCAACAGTTCCATGGAGATCGGTTATCAGATTCTAACGGCCATGTATGGCGGTCAGTTGACCAGGCTGGTAAATCGTGTTCCCGCCTTCCTTACGGATGAACTGGCCGGAAGAATGGAACGACTTGCGATTGCGGAATCTTCGGAAGAAACGGATTTGTGGAAAGAGCCTGAAGCTCCTGATGGGACCGGCCCCCGATCCCCCCAGGAGGACCGGTCCCGCTCCCAAGACAACATCCTTCAGGTCATGGTCGACGAAAGCACCTTTGCCGAACTCAACCAATATGTGGAAGATGTGGTCACCAGGGCACAACACATAAAGGAAAAGCGCCGCTGGCTCGAAGAGAATCCCGATATTCCCAAAGATAGAATCTTCGAAGAAATGGTCAGGGAGGATCTGGACCAGCTGGAAAATTGCTATGCCAGAATTCACATCTACTTGAAGGCCTTCTACAAAAAGAAGGACAGGCGATCTCGCACAAGAAACAAGATACTCCGGCAGTTCTTCGGCGCGGAAATTGAAGAAATAATGGGGGAGACCGGGCTGTTGGAGGATTTGCTCAGTCTAAATCTGGAAGAATACTTCAAGAACATAGAACGGCACTAGAAGTACAACGCCAACTCCAGTCCATACATGTTCCATTGCATGTCCATGGTCCAGCGATCACTCGTAAAATCCGAGTCTGCAAACTCAGGCGCTGTCTCGAACCCGAGGTGCTTCCTGGCAAAGGTAAGCTTCGCGGCAACGTCGAACCGATAAATCTGAGGCCTAAATGCCAGCGTTGCGCCCCACGAAGTCAGCTTGGCGCCGCTGACCGGAATGCCGTAAAACGCCTCAAAGTGTACCGGGAAACCCAGGATGTCGGGCGGAACGTACCGTAGATAAGGTCTTACCGTGGTGGGTTGAGCGCCTTTGACGATCAGCCGCCCGGCTGTGTTGTCCTCAAGATCCAGATCACCGCTGAATCCGGGCTCGAAAAAGTAGTGTTCAGCCTCGACACCCGCGGTGAGCCACGTCAACTGGACCACGTCGCACGAGCCCCCCAGTCTGAAACCCGAGATATCCACTTTTCCGGTTCTAGCGGGTGTGCCGCCCGGACCGTCCGGATCGCCCCTGTGGCCGATTGTTTCGAAAAAGGAGTATCCCAACAGCAGGCCGAAGCGCCAGAAGCGGAGATTCGAGTTAATGTCGTAGCGCATCGGATACTCGTCCAGTGCCAGCCAACCCTGCAGTTGCCTCTCCGCCCAGTCTGTCCCGGAGAGCCTGACATCCTGAAGTGCGCCGAGGCCAGGTCCCGCACATATTTCACTGCGAAAAGTGGCGCCGATCCCGTTTCGCGGCAACAAGGGGCCGATGTACCGCTCCAAGGAGTTCAGGGGAAACGCGGAGACAAGGCCGGAACCCAAGGACTGGCCATAGCAGGGGACTACCGTGACGGTGAACAACAACGCGCACACAAGTGTCACCCTAGCCGCCACGCTGAGATTCTGTTTCTTCTCTCCTGTCGCCATGCAGCCCTTCACATAAAGATCTTTCATTTCCAGTGATTGCATTAGATCACAGAGGTCCCGGTCCAGTCAAGCCATTTGTGAGCAGGTCTGTGCGCCTTCAGTTTCGGGGCGCCTCGAAAGCAAGGGCAGACACATAGAGCCTGCCCCGAACCACCCCGCTTTAGCAAAGGGGGGTAGGGGGGATTTCTCCCTTCCGGACTTGAGCCATATGTTCCCTCTTTGAAAGCGCATTCCTATAAAAGTCCTCCTTGTTCGCGGAGGCGCCGGTCTCAAGTAGGGGAGGCGGAGCCTCCCGGCATGCATTCCCAGGCATAGCCTGGGAACGAGAGGAAACGTGGTCGTTCCATGGCCCCCGAATGACTGAAGGGTCACGGTCGACACAGAAGCCCTTGAGGCGATATAGTTATTCTTTGATCATCCCTGGGCATCTGAATCGCCATAAGGCCTACAGAAGCCCTTTCATCTCCAACATCTTTTCCGCGGACACGATGTGTCTGCCGAGCCAGGACTTCACTCCCGGTTCCTCCAGTGCGAGGCCCATGAGTTCGGTCACATACAGGATAGGCATGTGATACAGTTTACCGCTCTCCTTTGAAATGTCTTCCTGCCGGGTGTCCAGATT